>ERZ1026884.751-NODE-751-length-19750-cov-4.459304_pt1 | contig 19750 bp, 18 predicted proteins | sample MGYA00380172_ERZ1026884 | MGnify/ENA primary metagenome ERZ1026884 (study PRJEB33269, sample SAMEA4719808) | human gut metagenome | biome: human-associated habitat; feature: organic feature; material: feces | place: Cameroon | collected 2013-10 ... | reverse complement strand
ATAAAAGCGGAAAAAAGCTGTACGAGGTGGCTGACCTTGTCCTTGATAACCGCTGCGGAGGTTTCCATATTGGTCAGCGCAATCACCCGGGCGCCCTTTTCGCGCGCGCGGATGGCTGCGTCTACGGAGACCGCGTTTCGCCCTGAAACAGAATGGATGATGATGACGTCGTCCTTTCCAATGGGCGTCATATCCATCAAAAGGCAGCCGTAGCCATCCATGCGCTCCATCTGGCTGGTCATGGTGGCAGGGACGATTTCCAAATGCAGCCCCGGGCCGCGCACAGGGTTGATATTCACCATACCGCCCGTTCGATAATACATCTCCATTGCCAGCAGCCCTGCATGGTTGCAGCCGAAAACAAACAGGTTATGCCCGTTCAGCGTGGCGTCCGCCAGCATCCGGGCGGCCTTCTCCATCTGCGGCAGCTGCGTCAGACGAACCTGCTGCAGAATGCGGCTTATTTCATCCAAATACTGTGTATTCATGCCTTTCCCCCTCCAGCCTGCACATGGATCCGCGCCAGGCGGCTCCCGCACATGGACAGCGTGACCTCGTTTCCCTCAGCCAGGACGGAAAGCGGTTGCCCATACTCGTCAAAGGCCTCTACATGTGCAGCGATATGGGGAAGCGTAAAGCGCACCTTCCCGCCATGCAGCGCCTGATCGCCCGCCAGGAGCAGCGTTTCGCGCTCAGAAACGCGGAAGCAGGAGGCATGCAGCGATTCGTCCATGGCCGCAACATATTCATCATCCAGATAGGTGCCCTCGCTTACCTGCCCCGCAATGGCCTTGCGGAATGCCGTTGCCGCCATCAGGTAGTCAAAATGCGGCTTCAGGGCAGGCTGATCCAGATAACGCGACGTGATGCCGATCCAGAGGATATTGCCCATCAGCACACAGCGCTCCACATCCGCATAGAAGCAGCGCTCGCGCTCCTCATCATCCGCCGCCCAGGAGCGGTCATTGCACATGTTCACCTGCACATACTCGGGGAAGGTATAACGGAACATGTTGTAGAACTCATCATAATCCGCGCCGTTCCAGGTCAGATTGCCCCAGGTATACGCGCTGTAAATGTCCCCGCAGTTTTCCGTCATCAGGTAGGAATCGGGGTCGCGGCGGCGCATTCTTTCGCGCAATTCGGAAAGGATCTTCAGATAACCCTGATTAAACTCGCCGATATCATGGTGCGAGTGCCCCGCATGATAGCAGGCAAAGGGCTCTGCCGAAGCAAGCTGATCCAGGTAAATTCCCTTCAAATGATAGCTCTCTGCCGCGAAATCGCAGATATCCACCAGCATGTGCTGCCATTTTTCGTCGGAGGGGCAGTTCAATGTGAAGGAATGCGGGCCGTAGGTTTCCGTCAGCGCCTCGCCATTGGCATTCTCAATCTGCATGGTGGAAAGAAAGCGCCTGTGAAAATCCGAGGACATGTCCGACAGCCGGGCATTGACATACAGCGTTGCAAAGCCTCCGCGCGCATTGAGATAATCCATGCCGCGCCGAAAATCCAGCGCTGTCCCCAGTTCCATATCCGGATAGTATTCGGGATAGAAGCTGTCAAAGCCCGTGCGGTTCCAGGACGCAATAAACATATGGTTGATGCCGCGCTTATTGCCCTCCTCCCACATGCGGGGAATATCCTCAAAGCGGTTTTGAATCTCTTCAACGCGCTTAAAGTTATAGCATTGGTTCAGCGCGGCCTGTTCCTTCAAATATTCGGGGTTCTCATGCTGCGCCAGATAGGGGGTGATCCACGCCCGGTAGCGGCGAGCGCCCGCATGCCAGTCCTGATCGCTGAGGCAGACGGTGAACGCGCCGCTTTCCCATGCTTCGCCCGGCCTTATCATTTTGTGAATGCGGAAGCCCAGCGACAGATAGCGGCTCTCCTCGCCCGTTCTTACCATCAGGCCGGTGACGGGGAAGCGGCAATCATGCGAGCCAAAATAAAGGCCGGCCTGTTTGTTCTGTAGGTACATATAGCTCATGGAGCACAGGCCGCAGTAATTGCACTCGCGCTGCCACTCGCCGTTCACCAGGGTTGTTCCTGCGCGCCAGAACTGCTGATAGCGTTGGCTGCGCAGCGCGTTTGCCGGATCGACGATCTTTTCGCCGCCATGGTGCGGATACAAAAGCGCCGTATCCCCGCCCTCGCCAAAGCCCAGGCCACAAAGCTCGAACAGGGTCTCAACCACCCGCAGCTGCTTTTCCTGGTTCTGTACGCGCACGACAAATTCCGCTGCGCCATCCTTTTCCCTAAAGGAAAGACGCGTCTGCATGCGGCGCGGGCCGTCCGGCGCCTGCATGCTGTCAAATACGAGGGAAGCTCCCTCCTTGCGTCCGTCTGCCGGCACAAGCGCCACGCGATGATTGTTTTCATCCAAGGCTACAAGCGAAAAAACAGGATGGCTCTGCCGGCAGGACAGGAGCTCCTGCCCGTGAAAGGAAAGCGATGTTACCTGCGCGTTGCCCTCGCACAGCTCCAGCGAAAACGCGCCAAAGGTCAGCCTCATCCCATGCTTCCTCCTTTGTTTAATACCCCAGCTCCAGATAGGTCTTTTTCGCCTGCGCGTTATGCGCTGTGGCGCCAGGCGCATGATTGGACATATAAACGCTGGGCTTTTTGCCGCGCGCCAGCATTTCCTCAATCACCGTCGCCTGCAGCGCCCACATCAGATAGGACGCTCCGATGCCGGAGGATGGGCACACCTCGATGCCCAGCCCGGGACAGGGCACCAGCGTGTCGCCGGGCTTGCAGCAGTTATCCAGCACGATGTCGCAGACCTCATACAGGCGCTTGCCGCTTTCATGGCGCGGGGTCAGCGTTTGCGAATAGGCGACCGATGTAAAGCCAATGACCTTGACGCCCATTTCGCGGGCGGTGATCGCAACGTCTACGGGGAAAACCTCATATCCGGATACGGAGCCGACAATCAGGACGTCGCCGGCGGTCAGGTTTGCACGGTTTAGCACAAACTTGGAAAACCCCGGAATTTGCGTATAGTAGATGGTGGGCCTGCCTTCAATCAAGCGCGGCCGCGTAGGGTTGTTGACCTCGCAGGTGACAAGAATGGGCTTGAGCGCCATCATGCCGCCAGTACGGCCGACGCCCTCGTGCATCAGCATGTGCCCGGTATCCAGGATCTGCCACATGCCGCCGTTCTCCAGGGTATCGGCCACCATCCTGGCTGCGCTGATAATCTGCTCCCGCTGCGTCCTCTCAATCACAGCCAGCGTTTCCTTCATCTTTTCAAAATACACGTCCATTAGCATGGCAATTCCCTCTCCTTTTGCATATAGGCCGCATGATAGCTTGCCGCAAGCGTTTTTGCCGGCATTTTCCCCATCAATGTCCACCAGGTATACAATACGCCGCCGACGGTGGGCGAGTACAGCGGCTCGCACAGCCGGATGCTGTTCTGGATAAGATACCGGGACAAGGGCTGCTTGATCCTGTCTTCCAGGCCTGATACGCCGCCCGTCAGCGCCGCATCGCAGGCCTGCAGGCGGCAGCGCCGCTGGAGCGTGACAGCCATGCCGCACAGCGCCTGCGCAGCGTCATCCAGGATCCGCAGCGCATCAGCCTCGCCGCGCCCGGCATGCTCGCCAACGGTTGGGCACAGCTGCGCCATGAAGCGCCTGTCGCACCCGCCATGGTAAATGGCATGCACCAGGGAGGCGGCGCTTTTTACCCCGTAGTGCGCCAGCACAGCCTGCCCCAGCGGCGTGACGGGCCTGCCGCAATCATAATCGCGCAGCGCTGCCTGAATGGCACGCCGTGCAATGTCATAGCCTGAGCCTTCATCGCCCAGGACAGGCCCCCAGCCGCCTATCGATGTCTCGTTTCCCTGCCCGTCATAGCTGACGGCAAACGAGCCGGTTCCCGCCAGCAGCACAATGCCGTTGGGGGCGCCCAGCGCGCCGAAATACGCATTGGGCGAATCGCCCAGCAATTGAACCTCAAACGGCAGGGGCAGCGGCAGGCACTGAGAAAACCCGGGAATAAACAGCTGGCACAGCGAGATCCTGCGCAGGTCAGCGCCGGCTGCCGCCTGGGTGACGGCCGCCATGACAGCCTGCGCCGCCTGCCGCGCGCCAACGCTGAGCGCGTTCGACCCAGCGGCGCGCCCTATGCCCAGCACATGCCCGGCTGTATCTGCCAGGCAGGCTTCGGTCTTAGTGCCGCCCCCATCGACGGAAAGAATCAATCCTTGCTGCTCGGACAATCTATTCGCTCCCTGCTTTATCTGGACATTTCCACATGGAAGGTATACCGGTCGCTGCGGTAGGCGGAAAACACGCATTCCAGCGGCTGCCCGTTTTCCAGATAGGTAATGCGCTCAATTTGCAGCGTCGGGACGGTGGGCTTGATTTGAAGCAGCTCGCAGATAGGCCGCGGGGAAAAGCCGGATGTGATATCCTGCTGGGCACGCGCGATGCGCAGGCCGTATTCAGCCAGCAGCCGATAGAGGGAGCCGTTCAGCTCGCGCTGGGCAAGCTCGGGGCAGAGAAAGAAAGGAATGAACACATTTTCCACGGCCATGGGTTCTCCGTCCGCCAGACGAAGGCGGTTGATGGAAATCACCTGCGCGCCCTCATCGATGCGCAGCAGCGCAGCAACCTTCGGCTTGCACGGCTGCCCCTCAACGGACAGGACCTGGCTGGACGCAGTCATGCCCTTCAGGCGCATTTCCTCCGAAAAGCCCTGCAGATGATTCAGCTGCATGCCGACCCTTTTGGCCTTGACATACGACCCCTTGCCTTGAATGCGCTCAATATAGCCGTCCTTCACCAATTCGTTCATGGCTTCCCGGACGGTAATCCGGCTGACCTGGAACAACGCGCAAATCTGATTCTCCGTCGGCATTTTTTCTCCGACGGCCAGCGTTTTCTGATCGATCATGCGCCGGTAATATTCGGCAATCTGAGAGTATCGGGTTCCTTTCTTGATCGTTTGCATTCTGTTTTCCTTCCGATGGCATATTCCTGTTGCATTCGTCGATAAAGAAAAAGCAACGACGAACCCTGATTTTATAATATCCGCTGATGAATTTCGATAGCCGCGTCCGCGGTTGCCGTTTATCAGCGGATGAACGCCTGCGCCTTATGGCAGGGGCAGGGCAGGCGCAGGGGCTTTCCTTTTTCGGCATCAGCCCGGCTTGAAAATGAAAGTCCTTTTCAATCCTGCTGCGCCCTTCCTCGCCACCATGGGAGCCATGAAGGGGCGGCAGCCCCTTCATGGCTCCCCGGGAAAATCAATGGCTTGACGCACAGGCTGGCCGGAGAGGCTCCGCGCCCCGCCATTCAGCCTTCAGGGGGCGATCAGACGCCGCCCTGGAGGTAGTAGGTCAGCAGCTCGTTGATGCTCTTGATGGTGCTCTGCAGCGTTTCAACATCCATGCCGCGCACGTCCCAGACGCGCTCGTTCAGCAGCTTGCTGAAATTGCCGTCCCAGTTGGGGCCATAGGTATCGACCGGGTAGGGCTGAGACTTTTCATAGCCCAGCGCATCCAGATAGTACTTGCGCCACGGCTTGGCGGCAACCCATTCGGTGGTGTCGGCAGCGGGCGTCGCGGGCAGTCCCATTTCGGCGTTGCAGGCGATGGTCTGGCCCTCCATGGAGGAGAAGTATTCGATGACCTTCCAGGCCCAGGCAGGCTGCGTGGAAACCGTAGGAATGGCCCAGCAGTTGCAGAAGATGTGGGACTGCTTTTCGTTCGAAGCGCCGGTGGGAAGCGGCATCACGATGAAATCGTCCGTCATGTCGCTGATGCCATTGGCCTTGGACAGGCCGCCAAACAGCATGGCCGCATGGTTGGTGGCAAACGCGCTGGTAACGCCGCCAAACTCATTGGTCTGGGCAACGGACATGCAGGCGCCGTCCTCGATCAGCTGATACAGCGTGGTAAAGCCCTTGAGCTGGTTGGGCTGATCCAGCAGGGAGGTGTGCGTGGTGCGATCCATGTAGTCCGCGCCGAACAGGTACATCCAGGGATACATGGTATCGGAATAACCGTCGATCGCATATCCCCAGACGCCGTCCTCGGGCTTGGCAAACTGACGGCACAGCGCCAGGAAGTCGTCCATCGTCCAGTCCTCGGCGGGCAGCTCGATGTTATACTTCTCAAACAGCGCGGTGTTCAGGATGGCGCAGTTGGCAGTCACGTCACGGGCGGTGGCATACAGGTGACCGTCAAAATACAGCCCCTCGCGAACAGAGGGATACAGGCTGTCGAGGTATTCCTGGGATGCGAATGCGTCCAGCTGCATGAGGGTGTTGTTCGCGGCGAACTGCGGGATCTTGTCGAAGGCGATCATCATCACGTCGATGGCCTCGCTGCTGCCTCCCGCCAGCCTGATGCCGGCCAGCTTGGTGAGCATGGTCTTGTAGTATTCGCTGATCTTGACAAAGTTGAGCTTAACATTGTAGTCAGCATACTTCTTTTCAAAACCTTCCTTCAAATTCACCATGCCAACCTTGGTCGGATCCCACCAGGAGTAGACGTTGATGGTCACATCCTTGGAGAGTTCTTCTTCCTGCGCAAGCGCCGCGGGCGTGACGGACATGAGCAGCACCATCATCACGCACAGGAAAACAGAGAGCAGCTTCTTCATGGGGTAGTACCTCCTAAAAAAATGATTATACTGACGTCCTTTGCCTGGACGTTAATATCAGGTGCCGCCAAAGCCTGCGCTGACCTGGGAGTTGACAAAGTATTTTTGGCAGGCCAGGTAGATAATCAGGATGGGCAGAATGGAAATGACTGAGCCGGCCAGCAGCACGGCCTGGTTGGTTTCGGATTCAGAGAGGATCTTGAGCGCCAGCGTCCATGTCCACAGGCGATCCGTCTGCAAAACAAGCTGCGGCCAGAGGAAGGAGTTCCACGTGCTGCGGAAGGAGAGGATGATGACGGTTGCGATGGCGGGCTTGCTGTTTGGCATGATAATCCGGAAGAACACGCCCGGCCACGAGCATCCGTCCACAATGGCTGCGTTTTCAAGGTCGCGCGGGATGGAAAGGAAGAACTGGCGGAAAAGGAAGATGCTGGTTGCGCTGCCGGACAATGCGCTGCGCAGGATCAGCGCCCAGTGGGAATTGAGCAGCTTCAGCTTGACCATGATGGCAAAGTTTGGAATCAGCGTGACATAGCCGGGAATCATCATGGTGGAGATCAGCAGCAGGAAGATGACATTGCGCCCCCTGAAGCGCAGACGCGCCAGCGCGTAGGCGGCCATGGAGGAGGTAAGCATGCTCAGCACCGGAATGACAATCGCCAGATACAGGCCGTTAAAAACCATGAGCGGGACATCGTAGATGGTGAGCAGCTTTTGATAGTTGTCCGTCGTAAAGGGGCGCGGAATCAGGTTGATGGGAGATTCGCTGAATATCTGCTGGTTCGTTTTGAAGGAAGAGAAGATCGTCCAAATCAGCGGATAAATGATAACCAGGCACAAAAGCACCATGAGCGCATTGTAAATAACAAGACCGGTGATTCGGCGCTGACGCATGCTCAGACGGGGCGCTTCGGCGTTTGTCATGATCGTTTCTTCCTTTCTTTACATGGACTCGTCTTTTTTCAGCACAAAGCGAAGAATTGTGAAGATAAGGATAATCAGGAACAGAATCCACGCAAGCGCGGAAGCATAGCCCATTCGATAGTTGGTAAAGGCCAATGTGTATACGTAGTACATCAGCGAGCTGGTGTTCAGGCCGCCGCTTGTCATAATCATGACCGCCTCGAAAATGTTGAACGCCTCCAGCACCAGCAGAATGACGATGGCGAATGTGGTTGGGGAAAGCATGGGAATTGTGATATAAAGCAGCTGCTGGCGCTTGTTTGCGCCGTCGATGCAGGCGGCCTCATACAGCGTCGGCGAAATTGTTTGCAGTCCCGTCAGGAACATGACCATGTAATAGCCGCTCATCTGCCAGATGCGCATGATGCAGATGGACAGCTTGGCCCAGCGCTTGTCCAGCAGCCATTTGGGCGGCTTCGCAACGCCAACCATTCGCAGCAGCCCGTTGATGATGCCGGACTGACTGTTGAGCAGCCACTTCCATACAAGCGCCACGGCCACAGTGGAAATAATGCAGGGAAGGAACAGGGAGGCGCGGTAGATGGCGGTCATCCCCTTCACCTGCTTGTTGAGCAGTATGGCAAACAGCAGGGATATGACCAGCACAAACGGAACCAATACAAGAACATAATAAAACGTGTTCCAAAGGTAATCCCAGAAGAAAATATCGCGCGTAAACAGATTTTTATAATTCTGCAATCCGACGAAATGAGGATCGGACAGAATATTCCAGTCGGTGAATGAAATGTAGAGCGAATAAACCATGGAGAAGGCTGTAAAAACCAGAAAGCCGATCATTACGGGCGTGACAAACAGCCAGCCAGTCACAGCTTCCTTTCTTTGCAACGAGAAACCGCGATGCCGCTTGCCTGCTACCTGCCGCATGATACACCCTCCCTGATCGTCTCCGAATTGGTAATCAAGTGATGTTTGTGATGTCATATTGTTATGACATCATGATAATATCATGGCTCCCTGTATTTGTCAATAGCAAAATAGCATCTCTTTTTGTTTACCCTCTTGACAGGATGCGGGCTGGTGACTATAATCATATTGAACAATGTTCATATTGAGGTGATTGAGTGAATACGATTGTGACATCCAAGGAGGTGATCCTGCAAACCAGTCGGGAATTGATTCGGCAGCAGGGTTGGTCAGCGGTCAGTATTCGTTCTGTGGCAGTAGCGTGCGGCGTGTCAGTTGGCTCGATTTACAACTATTTTGATTCCAAGGCTGATTTGGTCGGCGCGACTGTGGAAAGCGTCTGGAGTGAGATCTTTTACCGCCCGAGCGACATGTCCGAGTTTCAAAGTGTTGAGGGCTGTATCACATGGATGTACGGACGGATGGCTTACGGCAGTGAGCAGTACCCCGGGTTCTTCACCCTCCATTCTCTGGGCTTTATGCGAAAAGAGAAAGAGGACGGCAAGGAGCGCATGCAGCATGCTTGGCAGCACATCCTGGACGCACTGTGCTTCGTCATGACGCAGGATCAAAAGATTCGCCCGGATGCTTTTACGGAGGATTTTACCAAAGAAAAGCTGGCAAGTGTTCTGTTCTCGCTGATGCTGTCCGCTTTGTTGCGGCAGGACTACGACCCCTCGACCGTTCTTGAAATGGTCCGAAGACTCCTCTATTAAATTCCTACTGAGCGGTAGGAATTTTTTCACCAGCAAATTGAACGATGTTCATAAAGAAAAGCACATCCTGAAAACACAGCGGGATAAAGAAAAAATATGCTGACAACCTTGTGCGGAGCGCCATGCTCTGCACGGGTTCAAATACGCAGACTCCTATGGAGAAAGCGTCGCCTGACTGCCGATCCGGCAACCGGCTGTCCCTGTAGCTGAAACATCAAACGACAAAACAAGAAAAGGAGAACAACAACTATGCAGGCTCTTATTGAAACGCTTTTTGACGCTGTCTATCTGGTATCTGTTATCACCATCGGCATTCTGATGATTCGCGGAAGCAAGGGAAACAAGCAGTTCTGTCTGTTCGGTCTGATGGCGGTTGTGCTGGGCGCGGGCGACTCTTTCCACCTGATTCCCCGTGCGCTGGCACTCTGCACGACGGGGCTTGAGAACTACACCGTGCCGCTGGGACTGGGCAAGTGGATTACTTCTGTGACGATGACCATCTTCTACGTGCTGCTCTACTATGTGTGGCGTCAGCGTTACCAGATTAAGGGCAAGGGCATCCTGACTGCCGCGGTTTATGCGCTGGCTGCCGCGCGTGTCGTGCTGTGCATGATGCCGCAGAACCAGTGGCTGAGTGCGAACGCGCCGCTCTCCTGGGGCATCTACCGCAACATTCCGTTTGCGCTGATGGGTCTGCTGATTATCGTGCTGTTCTACCGCAGCGCGAAGGAAAATAACGATGCGTCCTTCCGCTGGATGTGGCTGACTATCGTGCTGAGCTTCGGCTTCTATATCCCGGTCGTGCTGTGGGCGGACGCCATCCCGATGATCGGCATGCTGATGATCCCGAAGACCTGCGCCTACATTTGGACAGTTTTGATCGGCTTCTTCGCGATGAAGAAGGAATGCAAGTACACCGTGCACAGCTGATGGAACAATGGAAGGAGCGACTGGCGCAGTTTCTTGCTATTGATGATGTCCTGACTCCGCAGCCCAGGCGCAGAGGGCGGCAAAAGAAACGGGAAATTATCGGCTGCTATGGCGCAGGCAGAGATACCCGCAGCGGAATGATTGACATTGCCATGCTGCAGTCCATGGGCAACTCGGACGAGATCCAACCATGGATTCATGATTACGGCATGGTGATCGTTGATGAATGCCATCATGTCCCCGCTGTCAGCTTCGAACAGGTGTTAAAAGCAGTTTCGGCAAAATATGTCTACGGTCTCACTGCTACGCCGAAGCGACAGGACGGGCATCATCCGATTCTGTATATGTATCTCGGCAGTATTCGCTATCAGGTAGACGCAAGGCTTCAAGCGGAAAAACGACCGTTTGCACATCTGATGATCCCGCGATTTACCGGAATGCGTTTTCATTTGGACGAAAACAGCAAATCACCTGCCATCGTCCAGTACTACGACCAGATCATGCTGGACGACCTGCGCAATCACCAGATTGTTGAGGACGTGCTGCACTGCGCAGAGGAAGGACGAAGCTGTCTGCTGCTCAGCGAACGAACGCAGCACGTGAAGCTGCTGGCCGATCTTCTTCAGAAGGCGGGTCAATCCGTTCACGTGCTGCTGGGCGGGCAGACCAATGCTCAAATGAGAAATCAGTTATTGGCACTAAAGGATGCTATCGCGCCGGTCATCGTCTGCGCAACGGGAAAATTCATTGGAGAGGGCTTTGATGACTCAAGATTAGACACGCTCTTTTTGACCATGCCGATCTCCTGGCGGGGCACGCTGGCGCAGTATGTTGGCCGATTGCATCGCCTGCACGAAGGTAAGCGCGAGGTTCGCGTCTATGATTACATAGACGTAAACGCAGCCATGCTGGAGAAAATGTATCATAAACGCCTCAAGGGCTATGCAAGCCTCGGCTATAGTGTTTTGACCGAGCAGGATGCTGCTCCCGGCAGTGACGTGATTTATGATCAAGTTACCTTCCAGAACAGATTTCTGCAGGATATCGCGCAGGCAAGACAGTCCGTATTGATCTTCAGCCCGCTTGCCACGCCAAGACGAGTTCAGTGGCTTGCAGCTGCGCTTGAACAATGTGCGCAAAAGCGGATTTCTGTGACTGTTGTGATGCGTTCGGCGGAATCATTGCCGGAGCGCTCTCGCAAGTCAGCGCAGATCGCCGTCGAGCGCCTGAAAAGCCAGAACTGTTCGTTGATTTTTCAGTCAGACATTCATCAGAAATATGCAATCATCGATGACTGCATCGTCTGGTACGGCAGCATCAATCTGCTCAGCTTCGGCTCATCGCAGGAAAGCATGATGCGGCTGGTCAGCGACAGCATCGCCCATGAACTTATGAAAACGGAGGCATTCAATGAAACTCACTGAACTGAAAAGGCAATTAAACGCCATGGATAAAGCAGAGCTGATTTCCATACTGTGCAAGCTTTATAAAGCAAACAAGCAGTGTCAGGCAATCCTTGATGTGGAGATATGCGGTACGTCCGCGGAAGCTCCACTCATCGAATCGTGCAGGAAGAAAATCCACGCCGCTTTCTTCGGGAGACAGTTGTCGCTAAAAAACGCACGCACCGTAATCAACGATTTCCGAAAAGCATCGCAAAATAAAGAGAGCATCGCAGATCTTATGCTCTATTATGTCGAATGCGGCGTTGAGTTTACAAACCTTTACGGGGATATCGACGAACGCTTTTATTCCAGCCTGGAATCCATGTTTGCCGATTTTGTCATGCTCCTCAACAGCATGGAGAACGACTCGTTCTATCGCAGGCAATCGAAGCGTATTCGAGCAGTCTTTGAAGATACACGCAATATCGGATGGGGATTTTCCGATGAAATAGCAAGAATTTATTTTGATATATGTTTTTTGACGTGATTCACGGCCGCAGATAAGAAAAAGAAGCGGAGAAGCAACATTGAATCGGCTGAGAACGGCATTCGGCGGAAGAAGACTCGGTATGTGGCTAAAGTTCAAACAGCCGAACAAGACAATCCAAAATAGACTACTCCTCCGCCTAAGTAGTCTATTCTCTACTATACCGTATTTGAACGACTCTCCGCCTGCAAACGACCACGGTTGGGCCGGTAAAATTATAAAGTGAGTGAGTTTCAGGCGTTATTTTGCGATGCTTTGGACGAAACCTCGCATTGTGGACGATACCCTGCTATCGTCCAAAGTAGGGTGCATTCCATGATAAATCTCTGATTTCGACCCCGAAAAGCAGCCATGAGCAGACTAAAAAAGGGTGGAAAGTAGAGACTTCCATCTGACAAAATGACGCAAAACAGCCCATTTCTTGCGTCTATAGCCCATATTTGGTAGTTATAGCCTGTATTCTGACGGTTTATCGGTCGATAAATGCAAAAAGAAGTCCTCATGCTTTGTATCAAAGCATGAGGACTTAGTTGGCTAATCTGGCAGACTATGATACAAGGGGCGATGCGCCTTTCAGGGTGCAACAGCGGGTGCATTTGCACCCGACGCTTACAGAGCAATTATGGCTCTGTGCAGATGCACCGATGCAGCAAACGGCCAAATGCTTGATGTTTTTTAGCGCTACCGAAAAGAAAGGGCGGCTGGTCAAGTCACCCGCAGCTATGCATACCTTTCATATCTTTTTACGCCTGTGATTTGCCGCCCATCTTCTCCTTCAGCCATACCACGGTATCCCGTATCGTACTGCTCAGCGGCCTGGGCGTATAGCCGAGGGCCGTCGCCGCGGCGCTGCGGCTGAATGCGCCGTTGGAATCCAGTACCGCGATGGAATAGGGCGTAAAGTAAAGCGGTTCCCGCCTGTGCAGACTGATCTTTTCAAAAATCGGCGCGACCAGCTTCGCAAAGCTGATCGGCAGATAGGACACGCTGCGCCGCAGGTTCACCGTCTTTTTCACCAGCTCCAATATATCCCGGATGGTGGCGTAATGACCGGAGAGAATGTAGCCGTGCCCGGGCAGGCCGTGCTCCACACAGGCGATGACGCCCGAGGCGACGTCCCGCACGTCCACGAAATCATATCCTCCCTTAACCGCCAGCGGCAGCTTTCCGGCAAGGAAGGACAGCAGCATGTTCGTGATGCTGCCCTTTCCCAGATCGCCCGGCCCAATGATGCCCGAGGGGAACACGACGCTGGCATTCAGCCCTTCCTTTGCCGCCTGCAGCACCAGCGCCGTGGCCATGGCCTTGCTCTTTGCGTAATCGCCCCTGACAAGCTCCGGGGCAAAGGTCGTCGTCTCCGCAATTTCCGTGCCCTTCGGCTTTTCCGGAATCGCATGGACGGAGCTGACATGAACCAGCTTTCCAACGCCGCATTTGCGGCAGAATTTCAGAATATTTCTCGTGCCGTCCACATTAACCCGGTAGATTCGGTCGCCGGGATGGGTGGCCACGGAGATCATCCCCGCGCAGTGAATGACGCAGGTATGCTCATCCGCGCCCGCGAAGAAGCGTCCGAGCGCGGCTTCGTCGCATACGTCGCCCGTTATGACGCGAACATTCTGAGGAAGCTCCCGCGCCAGCGGATCACCCTCCATCACCAGTGCACGGATTTCTGCCTTCGTGTCCCGCAGCTGTGCCAGCACAGCACGTCCCAGAAACCCCGTCGCGCCCGTAATCAGATATTTTTCAAACATCCTATCGCCTCCAAAATGAAAGACAGATGTTGATTATCTTTCATATTTATAGTATAATAGAGACAGCCATAAAGGGCAACCGTCAATGCGCCGCCGCATGAAAGAAAACCGACACACATGGCGCAACTGTCGCCAATAAGTGTGAATTTTTTGTGAAGAGATGATATAAATGAGCAGGACAGACGCAAGAATCCGCTACACGCAGGGCGTGCTCAAGCAGGCGCTTTTATCGTTTCTGCAGGAAAAGCCCATCAACAAGATCACCGTCAAGGAGGTCTGCGAACGGGCTGAGCTGAACCGGGCGACATTCTATGCCCACTACAGCGACTGCTTTGCACTGCTGGAGAGCATCGAGGAGGATCTGCTGGAAGCGTTTCAGCAGTCGCTGAAGCTAGTGGCTTCCTTTGACGTGACCGCACTGATTGAGGCTATCTATACGATGATCGAGCAGCAGCAGGAGGCCTGCCGCGTGCTCATCTTTCAGAATGTCTGCCCGAACGTGCTGCGCCGAATGATCAGCCTTGCCCGGGGCAAAAGCATCGCCTACTGGAAACAGCACCTGCATCGCGTAACGGAGGCGGAGCTGGAAATGCTCTACACCCATCTGTCCAACGGGCTGATGCACGTGGTTGTGGAGGGCTATGAAAAATACAGCCGCGAGGAGGTCGTTCGCTTCGTCAACCGCATCGTTCAGTGCAGCCTGTCGCAGTTTCAATAACGAAAGGACAGGCCGTTTTTCCCTCCTGGCAACATTCGATTTATGTGGGGGAAGCTCCCGACCGGCGCGCTCGCGTCGGCAAACAGACGGAAAGCGCAGCAAAAAAGCCTGCGAAGACCATCGCAGGCTCAGAAGTATACGGGCGGGAACGTCCGGAAAATTTACGGCGCATTATACGCAGTCGCTCTCGTCGAACGGATCGCCGCATTCCGGGCAGAATTTCGGCGGATGCGCCGGATCGGCGGGCTGCCAGCCGCACTTGTCGCAGCGGTAGACCGGCGCGCCTGCCGGGCGCTTCGCGCCGCATTCGGGGCAGAACTTGCCGGTGGCCGTCGCGCCGCAGGCGCACTTCCATGCGTTCGCGCCCGGCTGAACCGGCGCGCTCTGCTGCGGAGCTTGCGCCTGCTGCTGCGCGCCCATCTGGAACAGCTGGGCGGCATTGATTCCACCGCCCTGCTGGGCCATATTCATGCCCATGAAACCGGTGAACGCGCCGCCCTGATTTTTCGCGGCGTCCTGCATGGCCTGCGCCTGCGCGCCCACCAGATGCGCCGCCGCCATGTTCGCATTGCGGAAAACGGCGTTCTTTTGCAGCTCCTTGATCATCGCCTCGTCCTCTTCAGAGGCCTTGACGGAGTTTATGCCAAAGGATACAATCTCCACGCCGCGCAGATCCGCCCACTTTTCGGAGAGCACGTCGTTGAGCGCGGCGGCGATCTCCGTGGTATGCCCCGGCAGCGCGCTGTAGCGGACGCCCATCTCGGAAATCTTTGCGAACGCGGGCTGAAGCGCGGTCAGCAGCTCGCTCTTGAGCTGGCTGTCGATCTGCTCGCGCGTGTAGTCGCCCTCCACATTGCCGCAGACGTTCGTGTAAAACAGCATCGGGTTAGTCAGGCGATAGCTGTATTCGCCGAAACAGCGAATGGAAATATCCACGTCCAGGCCGATATTGCCGTCCACTACGCGGAAGGGAACCGGGCTGGGCGTTCCGTATTTGTTGCCCAGAATCTCCTTGGTGTTGAAGAAATAGACCCGCTGATCCCTGCCGGCCTGACCGCCGAAGGAAAGGCGGTCGAAGGTGGTTTTCAGAACGGCTTTCATCTTGTCGCCATTGAACGGGCCGTAGAAGATGCTGGGCTCGCCGCCCTGCTGAAAGACATACTCGCCCGGCTCGGCGCAGAAATCGACGATTTTTCCCTGATCCACGATCATCATGCACTGGCCGTCGGCCACGGCGACGACGCTGCCGTCCGAAATGACGTTGTCGTCCTCACGCCGGCTGCCGCCGAAGCGGGCTTTTATCTTTTTCTCCGCTTTCGTCGCCAGCACGTTGTCCGGCAGGGAATCCACATAAAAATACTCTTTCCACTGGCTGGCCAGCGTGCCGCCCGCCGCGTTCAATGCAGCCGCAATCAATCCCATAGCGATTCCTCCAGTTATTTCTTCTGCGTGTTGTTCTCAATCTTCTGCTTCGTCGTGCTTTCATAAAGAAAATGGTCGGCGTTCACATCCAGGCGGAAGGACCCCTCCCGGACATAGCCGCCCGCCGCGCTCTGCTGCGCCGCCTGCTTCAGCTGCCCCTTCAGCGCGCCGACGACCGCCAGCGCGATGATGCTTGCAGCCATAGCGCCGATCAGCAGCGAGCCGCTGCCCAGCGCATCCATCAGCGCAAGAATCAGCGCCGCGACGCCGAAAACGCCGGCGAATACGCCGCCGCCCCACAAAAGCGACTTTTTCTTGTCGGCGGGCACGTCGCACGTCAGCTTGCCGGTCTGGCCGTTGACAGCGAAGGTATAGGTTTTGCCTTCCTTTACGGTCGTCATCAGCCACACGGGCAGCAGCGCGGGCGTCGCGCTGCCGCGCTCCGTAACGATGCGCCTGCTGCGTTCGTTGACCGTGTCATAGTCCCTCACGGTATCGAGCATGGTCTGTTCGACGCTGCGCTCCACGCGCTCCACGGCGCGCTTTTCGCACGCGTCGCAATCCGCGTCCGCGTGATCCGCCATGGCTCCGGCCAAAACGGCGCTCTGGAAGGGAATCGCGGCGCTCAAATCGTAGGGCTCGAGCGATTCGGTGAGCTTGTCGTCCATCTTGACGCTGCCGTCCATCGGAATGTTTTCAAAGCGCATGCCGCCTCTGCGGCGTACAAGATAGTGCTTCGTGCGGGTGATTTCCCATTCGCCCTTTTGCTCCGTGCACACCTTTTCCGCATCGTACACCATGTCGGCACACGCGTCGCAGCTGAAAAGCCAGTAGGGAACGTACAGCCGGCGCATCTCCGAAATGCGGTTGCGACTGTTCAGAAAGACGTTGGGCAGCAGCTTTTTCCCCTTGAAGTAGTCCTCGAACTGCTTCTGCGCCTGCTCCTTCGTCACGACGAAGGGAATCACCTTTTCGGGCTTCACGCCGCCCTCGATGCGGTCGGGCAGGATCGTTGGGCTGCCGCAGTAGGGGCATTCGGCGGCGGTGGTGGTATCCTCCGTCATCAGCTCCGCGCCGCAGTTCTTGCAAAGATAGGCCCGCATGCCCGCCTCGCCTGTGTCGAAGCGTTTGGCGTCGTTGGCGAAGGTGATCTCGTCGCCGCTTTCCTCGTGAGTCATCATCTCCAGCGCTTCCGGCTCGTAGCTGTTGCCGCAGGCGGTGCATTCCAGCTTGCCGCTTTCGCCGCTGAACTTGAGCGGGCCGCCGCAGCAGGGGCAATTATAGCTGGCAGTACTCATGGTTCATCCTTCTTTCGTTCAAAATTATTCCGTCCGGGCCGCGTACACCCGGCTGCACAGAACGACGCACTGATTGCGCAGCAGCGTCTCGATGTAATCGTCCACATTCTCGACCTCCTGCAGCTCCAGCGCAATCCGCTGCTGCTCCAGCCAGAGCGTGAAGAACGCCTGAGAGGAGGCCACGGCGGCGCGATCCTTCTCCATAGAGAGGTCGATCCACTCGTTGTAGAGATCGTTGAGCTCGTACTTCCACTTTTCCAGCCCTGGCATCGACTGATTTGCGGCCAGCTGGGCATGGAAGCTGCACAGCTCGTTGTGCTCGTCGCCCGCATCCGTCGTGTAACGATGGCAGTAGGCCGGGTAGTCACCCTCGCCGTACGGATTATACCCCGGCACGAAGCCCGCGGTCTGGGGCTCCATTTCGTCGCCGGGCACGGCGTAGCCGTTTTCCTCCATAATCCGGAGCCAGCAGGCATAGAGCGAATCGATGGTTCTGTCATCGACTACGCCGGTCTGCTCGAGCAGCGCGTATTCCTGAAACCACTTCACGGCCTTTTCAGTGTTGCCGCCGAATACGCCGTCCGGCTCTTCAAAGATGAATCCGGTATCCCAGAGCATCTGCTGAAGCTGGCGCACTTCCTCGCTGCGGTCGCCCCGTCTGAGATCGGCCAGGGCGGAGGCGGGAAACAGAAACATGAGAACCAGCAGGATGCCGATGATTCTTTTCATGGCTGCACTTCCTTTCGTCAGGTCGCTGAGGCAGCGCCGCGCAAATGCGGCTGCCGGATGGCAAATGTTTTTTTGTCGGATGCAAATGCAGATTTCGAAGGCTTCCTGGAGGGAAATCGAGAAATCTGTATGCCGCAGGCAGCGGAAATGATAACGCCAGACGCGCCGCCGAATTAGGCGGCGCTGCCTTAATGGTCGAGTTTTCCGTCATTGCCCGCGCGGCTGGTCGCAGTATCTGCAACGCATGGGGGCGCCTCTTCGGGTGAGGTTTTTCGCGCCGCAGCCCGGACAGACCCACTGCACGAGAGCGCCCTCGGGCATATACAGTCCTACCGTGCGATTTTCCGAATCGATCCTCAGATTCTGCAGATATCCCTTGCCGATGAGCGATTGGAGCTGCTCAAGGGCCTTGCCGGAGGAGAGGACGGTTCCAAGCCGGTCAAAGGTCAGGCTCTCCTCCGTCAGCGGGAGCAGCGCGCCCGCGATGCGGTGCGCGCAGGCTCTGCGGTATGCGCGGCGAAGGATGCGAAAGACCGGCGTCGCGAGCGCGGCGAATATGAGAATACCCATCACGCCGGCCAGCGTTTTCCCCTGCGAAAACATCTTGACCGTCGAGGATGCGGTCGCTGCCGCAAAGATGGCGCAGACCAGCGCAACGGGGGCATCCGTTTTTTTCCTGGCGGCGGCCTTTGCGGTCAGATACGGATTCTTGCTGTTCGTCATTGCGCGTTCACCGCCGCCTGACAGGCTTCAAACGCCTCATAGGGATCGCCGCCGTCGAGCACCGCCAGGATGCCGTCGCCGTAGTCCTCCATATAGCTTTGCGGCATGGCGAACAGGTAAAACAGCTCGTTCTCTCCGGGGATCACATCCTCCACCAGATTGCAGGAGCGGCAGGAGACGTAGACCTTGTCTGCGTCGAGCTCAACGCGGAACTGCGCATAGTAGATCTCGTTGTTGGCCAGCGTGGTGAACACCGCCATCTTTTCAAAGATATCCCCAGTTCCCTGCACCGGCGCGTCCGCGGACACGGCCAGCATGTCGTCGTAGATGTAAACCGTCATGTAGACATATTCCATCGAGTTCTCGACGGCAAAGGGCACCGTAAACGTATAGTCGTCGTATTCATAGGGGAATTCATTCTCTTCCAGAAAGCTCTTCACCAGACCGACCATCTGATCCTCTTTGTCCATCGGAACGGAAGAGGCAAGGGCGACGCCCGCCAGGGTCAGCAGCATCAGCAGCGCCAGCAGGAAAGCGATCGTTTTCTTCATAGGGATAATCCTCCTTTTTTTGTCGTTCAGCATTCAACAGCAGCGTTTTCCGCGCCGCCGCGCGCATTTACGGCGGCGCGGAAGGGAAAGGGCGTCAGGCCTCGGGCGCAAAGTGCATCAGCATGGTGCCAAAGTAATCCATGTCAAAGCCCTGCTCCGTGGGCACAAGGTACAGCGTCTGGCCGGGATATGCAATCACAATGCCGTCCGCCTCGCCGCCGTCCGTGGGCACCTTGCCGTAGCTCCATGTCAGGCTGGGGATGTTCGCGCCGGCCATCACAAATTCAACATTGCCGTCCTCGCGTAGCAGGATGGAGTACTCAAAGCCCCCCATCATGGCGGCGGACATGTTATAGCCGCTTACATCCGCGTCGGTCATGACGAATTTTCTGCCGACCATGGAGGCAGCGCCGGGGGCGGCGGGCGCGGGCGCCGCAGTGGGCTCAGTCATGGGCTCTGCAGTAGGCTCGGGC
>ERZ1026884.747-NODE-747-length-19822-cov-13.236809_pt1 | contig 19822 bp, 12 predicted proteins | sample MGYA00380172_ERZ1026884 | MGnify/ENA primary metagenome ERZ1026884 (study PRJEB33269, sample SAMEA4719808) | human gut metagenome | biome: human-associated habitat; feature: organic feature; material: feces | place: Cameroon | collected 2013-10 ... | reverse complement strand
CCAAATTAGAGTCTAAAGTCAAACAAACTTGACGGTTCGTTTTTCTTCTACCCAAAATCAACTCATCAAAGAATTGATTTCGCTTCTTGTACTACTTTATCTGTCTTATGTAAATCTTTTCAAAGAACTCTCTCCATAAACTTGGCTGCGCCTCGGCAATTGAAGCAAGCTTCATTGCGCTCGACTTGCACAAGTTTTCTTTATCGCCTTCTTCCTATCGGTATCTCGCTTTGTTTAGCTCTTACTTTAAGTTTGAAAGCGGATGCAAAGGTAACACTTTTTCTCATACTACCAAAACATTCCGATAATAAATTTGCAAACAAATCATCTTTTAACATTCGTTTACAAGATATACCTTATAATATATATAGTTATCGGAAGTTATGGTTACGCCCCACTGCATAGGTGTATTATCTTACACTTAGCTTGAATGTCTTACTCTGTCCATCCATAGTTTCAGCCTTTACAATAAATAAGCCACAACCAATATTTTTGGTCCAAGATGCTTGATTAATGCCTAAAGCCGATGTTACGAGCAAGCCTTCGGCATTGTATATACGCACATTAGCAATAGCTATATTAGGTGAACTCACCGTTATAGTACCGCTATTAGGCGAGAAACACTTGATATTAGCCTCATCATTATGTTGCTTCAAGTTGTAAGTCGATGTGGTGATGTAGTATCTACCATGCTCATTAGCCATAATAGATATTGGAGCATCGGCAGGAGTGAAAGTTCCCATCTTGGCATCAAACACAAACAGCTTATCAGTAACATAGCGGTTTGCTGATATTTCTACATTAACAGCTGCGCCATTTCTCATCACATTTCCATCCTCCTTAGCAATGATGCCCAACGGTAGGAAGTTGATGTTTGAGAGTTTGTTAAGAGCAGCAGCCTGATTGCCCGCGACAGTATACACTTGCGGAACATCTTCAATATCAGAGTTGTTAAGCAACTCAACATCCTCATCATCAACAAATTCGTCGTCGGCATCGTTGCAAACCACAACCTTAGCCGTAGAACACAGATTATCATCATTAACTACATTGATATATACTGCAGCAGGTTCCTGTACAGCAGTACCACCAGATATCCAGCGGTCTGTAGTCATCATCAATGTAAAGTTAGCTTGGCTCACCGTTGCGCCTTCCTTCACCTTCACAAAGAAGCCTTGCATTGGCTCAATGATATAATCTTGACTGCGGTTGTATGTACCCTCTGGCACGCTATGCGCATTCAGCACTCCATTATCCAGCGTCCACACCTTACGCTCAAAGCTCGGGTTTCCGTTTAGGAATCGATATATACTAAGCGAAGCAGTATAAGGGTTGCCCACTATGTAATATAGGTTTTTGCTATGAGTGTTGGCTGTGAGCGGCTGAGAGATTTCGCCCAGCAAACCTGACTCATTAGAGTATGGCACATTTAGCATATACTTTTCAGGCTTTGGCACAGAAACCTTCAAGTCGGAATAGTAGCCATCTGGTTTGAAGTATTTATATTCCACATCCTCCTTTGGCAAACGGAAGAGCCATTTTGCCGACAACTGTTTATACTGGTCGCCAGCCTTTAGTGCAAAGCCCTTGCCTTTCTCATATTTCTCGTCGAGTTTATTGTATACATGGCTCCAATATAGCGACTCTACATTCATCGAAGCATCTGAAATAGTATCAATGCTGATATTTGTGCCATTATAGTCATGAGCTTTATAATTAGTATCTCTATCTACTACCTGGGTGGCATTACGATCCCAGTTGCGTTGATATACTGGAGCATATACTCTATTATCTGAAGTCTCTCCGAAGTTCATAGTCTGGAAAGCAGTCTTCGACTCTTCCCTGCCTGTTGTTAATGGCACAAAGAAGTCGCCCGCATATACATCCTTCAATGGTGTCGAGATAATATTCCATTTATTCTGAGTCACCTCTTTCTCCACATACGCCTTATTATATATAAGGTATTGTTGGTTGAGCAGCTCTGCACGTGCCTTGAAGAATATCTGGTCGCAGAGGTTTCCATGGAAAGTCTCGCATTTAAACGTTCCATTTCCGTCTGTAGAATGGTCGGCTGTATTATAATCCCATGACACCACAAAATCGTATGCAATACCCGATGTAGCCTCCTCACCCTTAAAGTTTGTCAACTTCGTAGCGATATCGTTACCCACACGGTATACGATATTGTCGAGACCTGGATATACCAACTTGTTTTCAGGTATAACAACCTTCGAGAATTTCATTGGCGTAAATGCCTGTTGTCTCGTTAGGTTTGTTTTAGTATAATTCTGGTTGTCATAAGTTGCCTCACCATAGTCTTCATAAGTTTTGTCGAATAGCTCAGCTGCCGTAGATCTTTTCCAGTTCAGGTCGTTGTTCCAGTTGGCATTAAGCTTGTTTGCAACAGAAGGAAACCATGTAAGGTATTCTGGCACCACCTTAAATGTTATAAACATATCGCCAGGACATGCAGCAATCGTACTACTATTAAGCTCATACGAGAAGTTCAATTCATACCAATATCCTTCGTGCAGAATATCCCAGACTTTATCATCAAACACCAGTCCCAATTCCTTGTCTCCTGTCTTAAGAGTAGTTTCTTTCAAAGTACCAACAATCTGTTTTGTAGTAGTGAAAGTAGGGTCATTAGTGTCGGAGATAAATACATTCTTATCACGGAATATGATCTCAATATCTTTATCTTTTCCATTATTAAGATCAGCCACCGGTAATATCAGCATGCCATTATCGGTCTCATCATCGAGCTTTTTCAGCATCGCCTTTATTTGTGGCAAACCAATGCGCACGGCACGGTCGTCAGTAGGATAAGCCACTTGGTCGAAACCAAGTGTAAGCTTCGGACCATCCTTCACAATACGAATAGTGAAGTACATAGGGTCTGGGCATATTTCGTAAGTCACGTTTCCCTGCTTTATTGAAGTTGCAATAGGAACAGCCGCTATCTTGTATGTTCCCACCTGCTTAAACTTATACCCCGTAAGACTATTGCTTACCGCCAATACCAATGTTCCCTCGCCATCTACGCCAGCGATATATTTTTCCAGCAATGCATAGTCGGCAGGATTAGATGTTTTGAATGCTGCATTAAGAGAAGTCTCATCAGGATATTTGTCGCGATAGTTTCTTAATGCCTGCTGCAAATCTGTGATAGTAGAAAACTTATTGTCTGCTCCATCAGGAGTTCCCACAAACCAGTCAAACTTCACGTTATTAAGCAAGATAGAGCCACCGCCCACATTGTCGGCAGTCTCAAGCTTTGCATTAATATCCACATCAGGCGTACTATTGCCGTCGCACGACACGCGCACAGTAGTAACCACACTTCCGTTTGCATCGGATATGGCTACCTTCTGTTGCACAATACTGAATTCCTCGCTATACGACGAGCATGCATCAGTTTGCTTACCCCATTCCTCAGGCTTGCCATTAGCATCAGGATAAGCCACCGAAACATAAAACTTCTTTCCCAAAGGCAAATCGAAGTGCCTGTTGGCAATCACCAATATTACATGTCCCTCAGGGTCTATCTCAAATGCAGAAGAAGTAGCATCATAGTTGGCAGGTATAGTCACCACGCCATATTCGTCGGCTGTTCCATCGCCATTATAGTCGATGCCCGCAAACGGATTACCATCCATATCGGATATTCGATAAAACAACTTCGACTCTTTGCCCACACCTGTTATAGCCTGCACATTTTCGTAGTGCGAGCTTATCTTGAGTGTAATATTAGGGTTAGCCACGCTTCCGTTAGTAGCATCAGGACAAGCAGGCTGATTCTGCACCACGTCCACCTTTGCGTGCTGGATATATAGACGAATGTCGTCAATAGCATAGTCGGCACCATGAGTACCTGAGCACATATTATCGAGCACAATACGGAAGTCGGAATAGTTTTCCACTCCCGTATTCTTTCTCATCACAATTCGGCTGTACACCTGAAACCATGTACCAGCTTGTCTATCGCCTTCCGTGTTAGAGTTAAAGTCGCCGGATGTGAATGATGTCAGCAGTCGCTGATGTGTCACCTTGTCGTTCTCATCCTTTATGACGCCATATAGTTTGAACAGCACCTGAGGTTCTACTGGAGCAGAAGAAGCTGTAAAGTCAGTAACCGCAGCCGAGAATATCAGACGTGCTCCCGAGCAAAGGTCAGCCTTAAAGTCGATAGAAGCTATCTGTCGGCTTTCGTCTGATGCATCCACATAGAGGAAGTATCCATACTGTTTGCCGTTAGTTATAGCATAAGTACGGTCATAAAGTACCGGATCGTCAGGAGCATTCCAACTATACAAAGTATTTCCTGCCGCTGTAGTTTGCGATTTGTCTGAAACACCATCCAAGTTAGCACTCTTGAACAATCCATACTCGCCATGTATTAAAGCGTACGTACCAGGGCATGCTTGGTCGCGCAACTGTGGATATACAAAGCTATATGCACGTCTGTCCCATCTTGAGGCATAACGTGCCATATTGTTCTCCTTTGTAGGAGCCACCACGGTAAGCTTGTCGTTATCGTCGTCAAACGATATAGGCTTTGTGGCTTGCTTATAGTGCGATTCAAAATAATCCAGTCTGCGCTCGCTGTCTCCATCATCTTTCAGCTGCTGCATAGTCTTGGGATAAGTGTTCTGATATAGAATCTCAAAACTGGCGATTGGAGCTTTAATAGAGATATCAGCAATATTTGTATCATAATAGTAGGCATAAGCCACAAGATACACTATACTACCGAATGTTATATTTGGGGGTGTAGTACCACTTCCATCCAAGTTTTTCCAACCATTTCCGTTATTCATTAAGGTTTTCATGTCAGTAAAACTGTGCATTTGTGTAGCACCACGTGAAATCAACACAGTATACTTTGTCTTTGTCTCGTCATAAGCATACCATACAAATCCATTGGCATTATATAATTTGCTCTTGTCATAGTCGGCTTGTTTTATGCTATGCGCTTCGTCCGAAGAGAAAAGATGTCTTGCTATTCCGTCACTTGGTTTTAGGGCATAGAAAAAATAATTGCTCGGCTTATAATTTACGCGCACCGACATTTTTGCATCAGCATCCTTTGCACCAAACACAATACGGCGGTTGTCTTCTATCGCCAGGTCAGAGTCTGCTGTGCGCAAGTCGGTAGAGGTTGTCTTAACGATGTTTTCTGCCATAGCCTTTGCTGGGCGAATATGGAAGATATAGCGTATCTGCAATGTTGGCTCGTGGTTGAAGTATTGATTTTCGCCACTTACCACAGGTTTAAAGTCTGTATATTTGCTCACATCGCATGCCACATCTTCACCTTTCCATGTAGCGTCATCGGCATCGGTAGGCGCAGTATACTTCACACCAACAGTATTACGGCTTGGACCATCAGGTTCGTCTTTTGTCTTTTTTTTCCATGAAAACAATCCACGTGCGTTGCCGTTTTCGTCATTGACCTCTTCCAAGTTTGTATTGTCATATACAGAGAGTCGTGGATTAGCCATGTCTGTATTATAGTCGTACCATCTGATGTAGCCTTTAGGCTCGTCGTCTTTTTTGTTTTCATTAGTATAATTTTCAAACGGCAATGGTAAGTCTATCTCACTACCTCCCGTTACATAGTAAGTATACTCATACTCGTGCACCTGCTGCATACCGTTGATATAGTCCAGATTATTCACGCCTTTATAATGCGCAAACACACTACTCTGGGCACGAACGCTTGTGCTGACACAACATGCCAACACCGCCATTACGCATACATATATATATTTTAACCTTTTTATCATATCAAGCAGATTTATTCTTTAATTATTTCTACTCTATACGGGATGTTATATTCCAGTCCACCGATGTGTATCTGTATCTCGTGTACAGCATATCCAAGGCGGTTGCCCATCACACCATCTATAGTCAATCGTTTAGGCACATATTTTGGCGAGCGGTCGTATATGCTCACACCATCAGCGCCATCAGGGTCTTGTTTTATAGTAGACCATCCTGCTACAGTCCAACTGCCTTCGGCATCTGAGCCGCCTACAAGTTCTGTTCCAGTAGAATACTCCTTAACATGAGGTACAAGATGGAACTCGCCATAATTCTTAAACTTCACCGTCAGCTTATCGTCTACTTGGCTAATGCTTGGCAGCACGCCAATGGCAGTAAACTGCTGCACATCGAATGTTATTTGATAGTCGCTAAGCTTTATAGGCACCTCCAAATAGTCGTTGCGTGCCATCACGTCCCACTTAGCAAGCGTGATACGTCTATTTATTGCAAGATTGTCGGTCTGCAGATTCAGGATAAAATATTCAGGCGATTTTGCTACCGACTCATTCAGGTAGAATGTCACCTCCACGGGCTTCTTCGATGTAGCCGTATTGGCAGGAATCTTTATCCAAGGCTGTTCCGTTTCGCCCACTTTCGACCATAGGTTAACGGTATATTTACAACTCGTAGCCGAGGGGCTGATATGCGGCTCTACAGCTGTACCATTATCATTGCCTGGCAATAGATACAGATTCTCAGCACCCGTAGTACCGTCAGTTGTAATATCGGTTAGCGATATGCTCTTTAGGATGATATCGTTGGGAGTGTCGTTGGTCAGCTTCAGCTTCATCTTAGCCACCATTCTTATCACCTCAAGGTCTATCTGCTGGGTGGTTTTCTTTATAGTGAAGGTCTGCTTGTTGCTCATCGGAATGCCTTTAGGAAAGAGATTTTTTCGCAATGCCTCTTCGCCATAAGACTTTACTATAGCAACGCCAACATTGCCCGCTACTGAATATAGCTTTTGGTCGAAATTGGCAGGAAAGTCGATCTTGGGATTTGATTCAGAATAGTATTTTGGAGTAGAAACGAAGCCAAGCTCATCTGGCGAGATATTGGCAAACGAATAAAATGTAGTCTCGCCCTCATCAAGCGTCGACTCCAGTCTGCCCACATAGTCTTGCTCCGTAGCATATTCCTCGCTCTTGAGCAAGTCTATTATTTTGCCCTTCTGCACAATAACCACAAAGCAGTTCTTCATCTTCTCGCCTGGCTCAACATTCTCGTCGTGCCACGACAAGTCGCCCGAGGCACGCGATGCCGAAGATATGCCCGACGATGAGATGTTGATTCTAACCCTCACCTTTCCATTGCCACCTATATCGTTGTTGTTGTCAGTATCGGCTGTACAGCCTGCAAAGGCAAGCAATGCAATAACAGACATTATGAATATCGAAAGCTTGTTCATATGGCTTTTATTTTCTCTTATATGATTTTTATTCAAGTTTCGCAAATGAGCTCCACACGCCCTGAAAGGGCAGAAGCTCCTAGCCCAGGGCAGCGCCCTGGGTAATCATGGACGCAAGTTTGTCGCCCTGAAAGGGCAAAAGCTTTCAAGTACCAGGCAATTTACAAAGCTTTTGCCCTTACAGGGCGCATTGTTGACTGCCATTATACCCAGGGCGATGCCCTGGGCTAAGAGCTTTTGGGCCTTCAGCCCGTACTTGAACCACATGCGAAACTTCAGATTTTTACATTATTATTCCGTCGTTTTCGGGATATATGCGTCGGTTCCACTTCCTAACATGCAGCGTAACGATAATCTTTCCTGTCTCCTTATATATCCAGTACTGATAGTAATGGTTACGCTGTATAGGATAGGTAGGACCTGTAGGCTTGCCATCCGAGTCGTAGTTGCGGAACTCCAAAGTATACGTACCCTCCAATTTACCATTACGGTTGAGATTAACGGTTATTGTAGTAGGATTGGCACCCGAATTGTCATACTCAGGCAAGTATAGCGGAGCCGTTGTAGGTAGGGCTATTTTGTCGGCATGGCTATCCAAAACATTCAGCGAATTTGCGAAGCCCACTTCTGAAGTGTTATCCACCTCGTTGAATGTCTTTGGCACACAATATCCCTTGGTGTTATAGTTGTTCACGGTCATGCTGCCTATAGCGTAGCCGTATGTGGTCATATCTGTACGCAGACTTACGCTCACCTTTGCCATAGCTCTAAGCATCTGTATATTAGGCAATTTGTTTTGCTTGCCCAACGTTAATGTGCCAGGAATCTTAACCACGCCCCACATAGGTATATACTTGCGTGTGCCTGGATTAAGGTCGTAAGTCAGCGCCGATGGGTCACCCCATGTAGTAGCATTGCTGTTGGCTATCACCATTATTCTCTTAGCCTTGTCCACGTTAGGCTTAGCGTTTTTCCATACACCAGTAATGGCATACACAGTAGCCACAGCATTGCTCGCATCGCTAACAGTAGTAACTCGCAAGCCCTCAACATTATCTATCTTATTGCCTTTATCGTCGTAAATGGCAATAATAATATCGTCGGTATTCACCAGATTCTCGTTCAGTATACCGTCTTGCGCTGGTGAATAATCGTCCCATCCGTCGTTCTCGGCACGAGTAGACGTGGCATCGGCAACAGTAAGTGTGAATGCTACCGACACGTCTTCTGTGCCGACAGCATCATCATCGCTGTCGGAGCAAGCTGCCATCACCATACACAGCATGATGACAAAGGCAACCCTCTGAATGAACTTGTCGATAAAACGTGTTAACATCCGCACTATTCTATATGGATATGTTTAATACTGTACTGATTTATTATAAATCTACATGTCTACATTCTGCAGCACCACGCGCCACGAGTTTACGTAGATAGTGGCACTAAGCCAATCGAGGTGGTCGTCTACAAAGAAGATGAAGCTGTAGTCGTCTTGTCGGTCGAGATATTCCTGGTCGGTCATAGCCTTGTTGTAGTTGCCCTTAACCAGCAAGGCATAGTCGATAAGCGGAATACTGAACACCATTTTTTTGTTAAGATTATTGTACACCTTTAGTCGTGGGTGCTTGCTTGCCAACAGTCTGTTAACTGTCATTTCAGCCACAACAGCCGACACCTGAGTATTATCTTCACTTGTCGAGCTCACCACTCCATCGTATTGCGACCAAGGATGATAAGTAATCGAGTCGTCCACAACTGGTGAGTTGTCGTAGGCAAGCCATCCGTTGTCGTCTTCTATCTTGAAGTCAAAGTCGGTAGCATTCAGTTTCACGCCAATAGCGTTCTGTATCACCACCTTGACATTATTTGTATTCTTGGTAAGTGGCACAACCACAGTCTTTACACCATAGTCCTCCATACGCAGGTCTACATCCTTTAGCAGTCCGTGGTAGAGTGTGGTAAGGTCGTGCTTAATATCTCTGTCTGTACGGTTAATCTTACAGTCGAGTTTGGTGACGTCGTTGTTTATATCGCCGTCAGTATTGTATATGTACGAGTTTGTTTGGCGTTCTTCGCCCTCTGCCCATACTTGCAGAGTATAAATACAGGGGTCGATATCCAGCGTCATATAGCCTCCTGCTGCAGCTATATCGCTCACCTTCTCGGTCTTCTTGAATGCCAGTTTGCCGTTTCGGTTATAGGCATGAAGGGTTACTGTCTTCACCTGCGAGGCAAAGGCATCAGCAAACTTCATATTCATATCATATGCGAACCTAACTCTCAGCTCTTTCTTGCATCCGCTCATGTCTTCGTGCATCATCGAGCAAGAAGAAACAGCGAAAGTCAACAACAGAGCGAGCATGGCAATGGTTGTTATGTTCAAGACAGACTTAAAGTATCTCATATAAGCAGTATATAATGTGAGTTCTGTGCAATTAGATAAGGGGTGACATATTAGGTACGGCACATGGCCGTACCTAATATGTTGAAGGGAGAGTATTACTTACCAAGATTTACATCCTGAGAAACTACGCGCCACTGAAGGACGTTGATCTTAGCAGCAAGGTAGGTTGCCTGATCTTCTGGAATAGTTGGATCGATGATCTTTTTTTCATCGTAAACAGGAGTACCAAAGCCCTTGAGAGATTTTACATTAACCTTGTACCAATGGTTGCGTACTACACCATAGTAGCCAACTTTTGCAGCATCTGTTGCAAGGTGGCTGATAGGAATAAAGTAATATACCTTACCATCAGTTCTTACTTCAGCAGGATATTTGCTGATATTATCAGATGCAGTCAGCGCTGTATAACCATCTGCAGAAGAAGCATCCTTCTTATAATATGTTTCTGTAGTTTTCAAAACTGGGGAAACCTCATAGTCTTTAAGACTTGTACCTGTAGTCGTGAATTCTACATCAGCAGCCTGAATAGGAGTATAATCACTACCAACTTTTTTATAATACATATTATAAGTTGTAGCGATAGCTTCCTTCAAAGCATTAATACCGAGATACTCTACACCTTGATACTTACAAATTTCAGCATTCTGCCATGTACCAGTAGCATCCTGATATCTCAAAGTTGCAGTAACCAAGAATTTGGTAAGGTCGTTCTTGTAAACGTCAGCTGCAGCAACAGCAGTTGTTGGTGTATTAGGCAATGTATACAATACATCACCATGCTGAGCTTTATAATCTACGAACTTATGGTTTGTAGGTGAACCTGCTGCGAATGCAGGAGATGTTCCCCAGAAGCTACGATGATAGTCGGATGTAGTCCAAGTGGTGATACCCAAGCCTGTATCAGTCCAAGAATTTGTGATATGCTTTTCTACATAAGCGTTGTCGTTTTCATCGGCTACGCCCCAACCGTCAATAACAGCATAAATATCAGTACTTGCACCATATGTACCAACCTTCATACCATATTTACTTGTACCAGCAGTATTGGCTACTAATGAACCACCTTGCAAATCTGCATCAACCTTTGCTACAACGCGCTCTGCATAGATGTCTATAGCTTTAGTTTTAGCATCATCTGCATTTGTTCCAATATGGCCAGCTACAGTAACTGGACAAACAGTTCTTCCTGCTTCAACATATACAGAGTTTGTCATAACAAACTGGTCCTTTGTAGCTACAGTATAGAACTGTGAACCTGTTAAAGTATTTGTCAATTCGTTAAGGGTCTTGGCATCTGTGCCGAGAGAAGTTAAAGACTGAGGGTTAACAACTGCAATAACCGAAGCAGGAGCTTTCTTGGTGGTTCCATTAATAACAAGAATAGCTTTTGTTATTGCTCCTACTGTTCCTGTACCATCAGCAGTTCCCATATCAGTATCTGTAATATCTTTTTCAAGATAATTTTCAACCGTACCTACAGTAGGACCTTCCAATTTATAGGCAGAACCATCAGCATGGAAGAAGTAGAAGCGAATCTTTTTGATTTTGCTTTCTTCTGTAGTTCCATCCTCATAACCAGGAACAGCCGCACGTGTCGGCGTAGCACCCACATTAACAATATTCACAGCCAGATACTGGGTTTCACCAGCAACACCCTGATTGCCGTTGCCATTACCAGCATCATCCGAACTACATGCGCTCATCATCAATGCTGCGCATGCCAAAGGGAATAATTTAAAAATCTTCATAAAACTTAGTTTTTTATTGTTTATATATATGTTATTTAATCTCTTCGTATACTTTTCTTGCAGCCTTAGCCTCCTCGCTGTTTCCAGCCTTGTCAAGATAAGGCTTTGCACCCTCGGCATCGCCTGCGTTAAGTCGTGTGCAAGCTGCATTAAGGTTGGCTGTTGGATCGTCAGGATACATACGTACCGCTATCTCCATTATCTCGTTAAACTCCTTTGAGCCAGGCTCGTAGGTTTGTGCCACCATATACATCTCGTTTTGCGAGAGCAGTTGCGGTCGGGTCTTTACCAAAGCCTTGGCCTCCTCAACATTGAATGGGCGCACCTTATATTTAATATGGTAGTCGGAGTGGCGCAGGGCAGGATAGCATGCAGCCAGCAGGAACTTGTACTCGTCAGCAAATGCAGTCTTAATCTTAGCCTCACGCTCATCCTCCTTAATAGAAGTATCGTTTGCAATATCGAGTATCTGCTGTTTGTGCTCCATGTTGCTTTCGGCAATAAACTTGCGCAGACCGTCCCAATCTTCTGCAGTATGCGATACCGAGAACAAGTCTTCGTCGAGCCTTACCATACGCTGTACATATTCCATAAGCGTCTGCGCACGTCCCTCGGCAAGGCGGTCGTTGCTCTCGAATCGTCCCTCAGGCGATGCAAAGCCATGTATATTGACAGCCAACACCGTAAGGTTCTTGTCTTCCTTAAGCGTATTGATAGTCTTAACTATACTGTCAAGCTGCTCCGGGTTGCGCCTATATAGTGGGTTAAGCTCGGTGCGGTTTACGGGGAAGTCGATGTAGGCACGCTTGTCAAGCTCGCGTATCTTCTCTGCCACCACCTCTGGTCTTACAAACTTGGCTGTTGGTCGGCGATATTCCATCAGCTCGTATTGTTTGTTGGCAAGGTTGTCGCCACATCCGCAAAGGTCCTCGTTAATATGCACCTTATAGTCAACAAACTTCTTGTCGTAGGTAATAGAACGCAGATAGGCTATCTGCTGCGGTTTGCCGTTGGTGCGTTTCACGATGTAGGCATCAGCACCATAATTGTTGTGGCGGTTGCGCTGCTGCATAATGTGCTGTCGGCTGCCGTTAACCACAATCTTAGGCAGGGCCACATCGCCATCGGCAGTTGTTATGGATGGAGAAAGAACAAACTGGTTGTTAGTAGGCATCCGCAGACTGTCGAGGTTCAGAGTCATAGACAACGTAATCTGCTTGTCGGTATGGCTCACCCTTACATTCTCCACCTTTATGCTGCTGTTGGCTATGGATACACCCTTGCACTCTTGTCCTCGGCATGGACATACGGCAAGTGTTAGAAATGGCAATATGTAAAGAAAGTTCAGTTTCATATCGTTTTTCTGCTTAGTTCTATAATACATATATCAGCGATAGTGCTGCCTTGGTGGGTCCAAAATAGTTGGTGTGGCTGCTCTTAAGTCTTCTGCCACATGTGCCACATTTATATTTGTCGTACTTTATGAAGTCGTAGCCTATGCCAAGTGATGTCTCAAGGTTCCAATGTCTTGACAATGGCCATTGGTATCCGCCGCTTACGCCTCCGCCAATGAACCATCCCTCATAGCGGTGGTTCTTCTGTGTGGACAGCAATCCAAATGGAAAGTCTACCCCACTAACGTTAAACTCACCTCCCATGAGATGTGCTCCAATAAACCAACCATTGAAACTCTGGCAGAACCAGTATCTATACTCAGGCGTAAACGACCAATGACGTAATGTAGAATGGTCGCCTCCCGACTGTTTCCAAGGGTTTAGTCCGAAAAACATTTGGGCTGTATGATTCCTATCTATCGAAACCTCGGCTCCGATATTAGGTGTGGTAGTAGCCCAGTAAAGAAAGTTTGTCTTTACGGCTACATTCTGAGCGGACAGTTGCGAGCATGCCATTGACAATATCGCAACGATTAGAATTGCCAACTTCTTCATAAAAATTCACATATATATTAATGTATATGACGTAGCTATAGCAAGACACAGACACCGTGGAGGCACCTTAGTCCCCAAGCTTTGCTGCTTTATACCTTATATTATATACAGAATTGATAGTTTCATCCACTATTTAGATAGCAGGTGTTGGTACATCAATCCTTAGTTAATTTACGTTTTGTTTTTTACTGGTTTGTTTTATCTTCCAGTTGTTGATACTGGGCGTTGTTTGTTGGGGTGTATAGTTTTTGTTTATGTTTTGTTGTTGTGGTGTGTTGGGGTGTGGTATGTTGTTTTGTCTATGTTTTTGATGCTTCTGTTTTCAATTAGATTTTGTTAATTACTGTTGTTATAAGACTTTGCAAATATACAAACAATGCGTGAAACACAAAAGTTTTTGACGTAAAAATTTAATAATTTCTTTATATTTTTCGTACAGGGGGGGGATTTTTAGACTAAAAAATTGGTAATTAATGAATTAGGGAAGCCATTGGTTTATCTGATACATATAGTAATATAACACTAAAATCATAAAACTAATTAACAGTTCTGAATTGTCTTTACATATAAGTAGGAGAAGGGTGTCAAAACTCAAACAATGCGGGCTGAAAGCCCAAATTTCGCCTAGCCCAGGGCAACGCCCTGGGTAAACGGATATTATAAATAATACGCCCTGTAAGGGCAAAAGCGTTGATAATGAACGCTTTTGCCCTTACAGGGCGCTTGGCTTTTGGATGCATTACACCCAGGGCGCTGCCCTGGGCTAGGAGCTTCTGCCCCTTCGGGGCGTACCACTTGCGGCTTTTAACACACCCTCCACTAAATCGGCAGGACCCTCATGGCAGAGTGGGTATGGCAGGGATGCCATACCCTCCTACAGATTGCTACTCATATATAAAGCTAAATATGAACACTTGCTTAAAATCATAAAACTATAACAATTACATATGGTTTACTTGTCAAAAATATTCAAATTCTCTATTCCGTGACACGGAATGGCCATTCGGTGACACGGAACGGACATTCGGTGACACGGAACGGACGTTCGGTGACACGGAACGGAGATTTACCGTAACAGAATTGTAACTTTATCGTAATTGACATGCAATCGGTTTGTCGCTGTTTAGTCCTAACTTTGCATCCAGTTATTAACAACAGCGTATGAAAGAAAAGAAAAAGATTGTTCTGGATGTACTGAAGAAGCATCTTGAGCGTACAGACAAGTTTGAAAGTCAGGTATTAGAGCTTGCGTTGAAACAGGCTGATGGCGCACGCGATGATGGTTGGGGAGTGTTTTATTCTAAGGGTGGCAAGCGCCTTATAGCTGCCAAGAAAACCATTGAGGGCGACTATGCAGTAAAGGAAGACACACAGGAGATAGCCAACAACGCCTTCTATGGCTGCGCCTTCTTGCGTAGTGTGGCTATGCCGGCATCTATCACCAAGATAGGCGACGAGGCTTTTGCTCATTGCATCTCGCTCAACTCTGTTTATATTCCGCCAACGGTGGAGAAGCTTGGCAAGAACCCATTTGTCGACTTGGACAGCAAGGTATTGAAGAACCAGTCTGCCGCCTTTGTTGTAGACGCCAAGATTTTGTACAATACCGAGCGCACACGCCTTATATCTTGCCTTACCGATGCTACTATGATAATTATCCCAAAGACAGTTACAACCATAGGTAGTCTTGCTTTCAGCCGACGCTCTAAGCTTAAGAAGGTGCAGTTGCCAGAAGGCTTGGAACGCATAGGTCGCGACGCTTTCTCCGACTGCGATGCTCTTGAGGAAGTAACAATACCCGCTTCTGTAAAGACCATTGACCCATATGCCTTCGCCAGTTGCGATGGGCTTAAGAAGGTTTCATTCCTTGGTATACCCGAGCATATTGCACGCACAACGTTCTCCGACTGCGACAATCTTATGTCGATTGTCGTGCCTAAGGGCGAGGAAAAGAAGTTTCGCAAGATGCTACATATCACGATAGAGAGCGACACATTGGTATTGAGCGAGTAAAATATTATTTTTTAATCATGGCAAAGCAATCAACATATACCGAACGCGACGTTAGTTGGATGTACTTCAACCATCGCATTCTGCAAGAGGCAGAAAAGACAAACGTTCCATTACTTGAGCGTCTGTCGTTTCTTGGCATTTACAGCAACAATCTCGACGAGTTCTTCCGCGTGCGTGTGGCATCTCTCAACCGTCTGGTAGACAATGAGAACCTGTCGGAACGCAACCGAAAAGCCATAAAGAAAACGTTGAAGACGGTAAACAGACTTAACGAGGATTATTCTTCAGAATACACAAAGGCTATAAAGGAGGTGTTCGCCCAACTTGAGGAGCATCATATACGCCTGCTTAAGGAGTCGCAACTGAACGACGAGCAGAAAGAGTTTCTGAAGCGTCTTTATTACGACAAACTCAACGGCTCGACCAATCCTATCTGGCTTAACGCAATAGACGACCTCAACACATTGGAGGACAACCGCATATACCTTGTTGTTAAGAAGACGCATACTGATGGTGACCATAAGGTGAAATATGCCATCATCAAAGTGCCTGATCGTGTGTACGGCCGATTTATACGCATTCCACAGTCGGATGGATTCGATAATATTATGTACCTTGACGATGTTATCCGCTTCTGTCTGCCACTTATCTTCATCGGCACAAAGCCCTCTACTTACGAGGCCTACTCGTTTAAGTTTACTAAGGATGCCGAGATGGAGGTGGACAACGACTCGGATTATGGCGCTATGGAGAAGATAGCCTTGGGCGTTAACTCGCGTAAGCGTGGCGAACCAATACGCGTAATTTACGACAAGGACATGCCCAGAGATATGCAGAAGCGTGTGTTCGACCGACTGAATGTTCGCGAGCTCGACACATCGCTTGCAGGTGGCAGATACCAGAACCATAGGGACCTGATGTCGTTTCCCGATTGTGGTCACTCGGAGCTGAAATTTGAAAAGTGGCAGCCAGTAATGAAACCGGAGTTTCTTGCCGAGGAGTCGATACTCGACCAGATACGCAAGAAAGACCGTTTCATACATGTGCCTTACCACTCGTTCGACGCTTACATACGATTGTTGCGCGAGGCCGCTCTGCGTCCAAGCGTAAAGGAGATTAAGACTACATTGTATCGACTTGCCAAGGACTCGAAGGTGGTTAAGGCCCTGATATGTGCTGCACGCAACGGCAAGAAGGTTACGGCTGTGGTGGAGCTTATGGCACGATTTGACGAGGAGAGCAACATAAAATGGAGTAAACGCATGCAGGAAGAGGGCGTAAACGTAATCTTTGGCGTTGAGGGCCTGAAGATACACTCAAAGCTGCTGTATATCAAGACCACCAAGGGCGACTTGGCGTGTGTTGGTACGGGCAATTTCCACGAGGGCAACGCACGTGTGTATACCGACTATCTGATGATGACGGCACGACAGAGCATTGTGTCGGAGGTGGCTAAGGTATTCGACTTTATCGACCGACCGTTCTCGCCTATGCGATTCAAGGAACTGCTTGTGTCGCCTAACTCAATGAAGACACGCATTCTGCGCCTGTTTGATACGGAGATAAAGAACGCTCAAATGGGTAAGCCAGCTTGGGTAAAAATTAAGATTAACCATATTACCGACCAGGATGTTGTGAATAAAATGTATGCGGCATCACGTGCCGGCGTGCGCATAGACGCATTGGTACGCGGCAACTGCTCGCTTGTGCCCGGCATTGAGGGGGTTAGCGAGAACATCCATATCGTGGGTATTATAGACAGATATCTGGAACACTCGCGCATACTGATATTCTGCAACAACGACAAACCGCGCTATTTCATCGGTTCGGCCGACTGGATGCCTCGCAACTTGGTAAATCGTATAGAGGTGCTTACACCTGTGTACGACGAGGATATGAAGAAGGATCTGATGCGCACGGTAGACTTCGGTCTGCACGATACAACCAATGGACGTATTGTGGATGGATGTGGAACTAATGAGATACAGAAGGTGAAGGAAGGGGAAGAACCGTTCCGCTCGCAGGAAGAGTTACATAAAGCGTATAACAACTATGAACATAGCCGCTATTGATATTGGCTCTAACGGAGCCCGATTGCTGATAAAGAGTTTTGACGATAATGCTCCGGCTGCATCGCGCATTAAGAAACTGCTGTTTGTACGTATTCCCTTGCGTTTGGGCAAGGATGTGTTTGCACTTGGCAAGATATCGAAAGAACGCCAACGTATGATGATGCACATGATGAAGGGCTTTCGTCAGTTTATGCTATTATATAATGTGGAGCACTTCCGTGCTTGTGCCACATCGGCCATGCGCGATGCCGAGAATGGAAAGAAGGTGATGCGACACATTGAGAAAGAGACTGGCATTAAACTGGAGATTATCCCGGGTGCAGAGGAAGCACAACTTCTGTGCAACAATCTTGTAGAGAACACGGAGAGCGGAGTGGGCAACTTTGCTTATGTAGACGTGGGTGGTGGCTCTACGGAGATATCTCTTCTGCACGATGGTGTGCTTGCCGAGAGTCACTCGTTCAATATCGGAACGCTGCGTATGCTTGCTGGTGCTGTTACACCTGAGGAAAGAAATGCTATGTGCAGAATGTTGGAGAAGTATGCCGAGGATTTTCCGGGTACTAAGATTATTGGTTCGGGTGGTAACATCAACCGTCTGTTCCGCCTTGCCAAGATAAAAGGCGACTCGCGCTCATTGCCAGTGGCTACGCTTAAGCAACTATATGCCGAGCTGGCGCCTCTCTCGCTCGAAGAGCGTATGGAGCAATTTAAACTAAAGGACGATCGCGCTGACGTTATCATTCCTGCTGCAGAGATATTCCTGCTTGTAGCACGCTCGCTTAAGTGCGAAGATATTCTTGTGCCTAACATATCGCTTGCCGACTCGATTGTGGACGGCATATATAGGGACACGAAAGGCAATGGGGCAAGCAAGGACGACAAGGAATAACTGTCGTGAGAAAGAACATAATAAGGAGGAAAGAAAATTATTTCTTCCACCAATGGTCGTCCTTATTGGTGATTATGCGCACAAGTTGGTTCATCACAAGACACATTTCGCGTGTCACCTTGATGTCTCTGCTGTAGGCGTAGGTCCAAGGTGATATCTGCACGAGACGATTTTCGGCACAGGCGTAGAAGCTTTTGCCTGTGGGCTTATAACGGTCGGCAAAACCGTTGTCCACAACCTCTATAACAGGCAGTTGCTCTATGAGCAGCTGCTTTTTTATTTCTCGTTCTTTTGGACTTATAAATGCCGAGACGATGACAGCTCCCTTGCGTGCCGCTTGCAACACAATAGCACGCTGCACCTCAAAGAGCATAGCGTCGCTGCGATGACAGATAAGGGGCAGCTTGCATTGCGCTGCCAATATGGTGCGCATACCGATGAAAGAGAGAACGGGCTTAATATTGGGGGCGCTGACAGATTGGTTGGGGCTTTGCGCAAGGTTAGTGGAACCAGGGAGCATCTGGATACGAGGAAGGAGGGCAAGCAAGGCAGACTCGATACGACGAGAATCAAGGGCAAGGTAGCGGTCGGCAAGGAAGGCACGGCGTAAGGCATCCATGGTCCAGCCATGCGAATTGCAGTTGCGGTGGATACGGAAACAATCGGGCATGGAGCCCTTGATAAGGGCGCGACGCGCCTGCTCGCGGATGTAACGACGCTTGGTTTCTACCTGCTCAATGGTTATGGCTTCTACATCGTTGTAGCCACGAACAAAGAGGGCGGGACCGCGGAAGGAACGGGTGTGGTCATGATCTTGCCATTCACGTGCTGCAGCACGCGCACTTTTGTTAATATCTTTTTTCATGCTACGCCAATCAATACCAAGCATGTCCCAATATTCATGGGTACAACCTATCATAAAGCCATTGACAATACGCCCAAGATGTTGCTTACATGTGTTTGAAAGATGTAGTAGGCCATGGAAATGGTCTGGCATAGCCTCAGCAGCTATTATCTTTACACCAGGATGATAGGCAGGCACTGTTTGCCATATGGCCATCACCCTCTTCCCCAGCTCCGTATACACACAGCGTGGCTCATCCTCTGCTCCATCATTGGCATCTGCACGTCCAGATATATAGCTAAGGATGGGGGCATAGCCTCGAGTGTTGATGGTTACAAAGAAATAGCCCTCGCGGTAATTGGTGAGAGCATCGCGGCGCAAAGCATCTGGAAGAGTGGACTCCTTTTGCTGTATCTTGGCTAATTGTTCGGGTGTGAGAGACATTTGGTTGATTTGTTTAGGATGCAAAAATACATTATTATGATGTATAATACAAATTTTGCAAGTAGGGAATGTAAAGAAATTTGAGAATTTATAGATTTTAAAGCCATAAGCTTTACTGCAAAAAACAGAAAATAATGCAGATTGTTAAAGACATAACAATATTAGGCTCATATAATATTGTTGTGTTTTTAACAATCTGTATTTCTTATGCAAACAACT
>ERZ1026884.741-NODE-741-length-19944-cov-4.757504_pt1 | contig 19944 bp, 12 predicted proteins | sample MGYA00380172_ERZ1026884 | MGnify/ENA primary metagenome ERZ1026884 (study PRJEB33269, sample SAMEA4719808) | human gut metagenome | biome: human-associated habitat; feature: organic feature; material: feces | place: Cameroon | collected 2013-10 ... | reverse complement strand
ACCTACTGATAATCAAGTAGGTAACAAATAAGAAATATCGTCTTTCAATGTACACCTCTTTTTCCCTCGTTCACCCCATCTCTTTTCTTCTTCATACTCCCTACTTTTGTCATCCGCATCGACCGATGCGGATGCTCGTAACGGTCGGCGCGGATGCTCGTATCGACCGACGCGGATGCTCGTAACGACCGACGCGGATGACTTTTGTTGATGTTTCGCAGTGTCAAACCTTTACTTTCACAAAGAAAAGTGTTCAGTTTGTATATGGCAGGGCTTTGACAAAAACCGATAAAACACCCTATTGTGGGCAAAACCCTTTTATTGGTGCAGCAAGCTGCACTTAGCCCACAATAGGGCGATAAACATAAAAAACATTAGCCCCTCAACTCCTTTGGCGTTACAATAAATTTGAGTAACTTTGCGCTACCATAAATCAAAATAACTATATTTAATGTATCGACTGATAACCACTATACTATTAGGCGTTGCCTTTGCGGCAACCATAACGGCAGATCCTGCCTCCCCACGCCACTGGCATCCAACCCTTGCCGACCTTGACCGCGTGATAGACAGCAGCGACGTGTACAACCGTCAGTACGAGCAACGCATTGCCAAGGCTAAGCAGAAGCTGAGCCGAGCAACCAACGATGCCGACCGACTGGACCTTACCCGGCAGCTCTTCTTTATGTACAAACAGTTTGTGCTCGATTCGGCTTACGTCTATGCCGACCGCAAGCTGCAAGTGGCGCAACGCATCGGCAACAAGGAGGAGGTGCAGTTTTCACTGCTCGACATTGCCGCCATATTGATTAAGAACGGCGACTATATTGCTGCCATTCGCCAGCTGCAATCGTTAGACCGACCCTTGATGTCGACCGGCGTGCAGACCTACTACTACAGTTTGTACGGCGAGCTGTACGAGGCAAAGCGCCTGACAGCCCTTACCAAAGCCCAGAAAGATTATTATGAGCAACTGCGTGTGGGCTATCGCGACTCCCTGCGCAACCTTCAAACCACGAAATCGATATGGGACGATGCCGAGTTTCTTACCACACGCCACAAATATACCGATGCGTTGCACCTTCTTGTCAAGGCATACGAAAACCTTGACGTCAACAACCGCGACATGGGATACATTGCCTATTCCATAGCCGATATATATGAAAAGGTAGACGATACGGAGCGTGTGAAGCAGTATCTCATAATGTCGGCTATATCCGACATCAAGAACAGCGTGCGCGAATATATCTCCCTGCGCCGCCTCGCCACCATATTATATGAGGAGGGCGATGTGGACAGAGCCTACCGCTATATGCGTAAGTCGCTTGAGGATGCCACCGAGTGCAACGCCAAGCTACGCATATTCGAGGTGTCGGACGTTCTGCCCATTATCGACAAGGCTTACGACAACATGAAGGCAGCCGAGCGTCGCCACCTTACAGTGGGCTTGGTGGTCGTTGTGGTGCTGCTATTGATGCTTGTGTGCATGGTGTTCTACACCTACAAGCAGCTCAGACGCATAGCCCAGGCACGCCGACAGCTGCTAAAGTCGAACGAGAGCCTTGCCGAGATGAACAGCAAGCTCAACTCGCTCAATACCCAGATAACCTCTACGAACGAGCAGCTCAACGACGCCAACAGTAGGCTTCGCAAGTCGAACGCCTCCCTTGGCGAGGCAAATAAGATTAAGAACATATACATAATGGAGTTTATGTCGAAGTGCTCGTCGTACATCGACAAGCTCGAGGCATACCGCCGCTCGCTCAACAAGCTTGCCGCTGCAGGCATGGTGAGCGAGCTGTACCGCAAGCTAAAGTCGAAGACCATTATCGACGACGAGGTTGAAGAGTTCTTCGAAGACTTCGACCGCATCTTCCTCAAGATATTCCCGAGCTTTGTGTCCACGTTTAATGCGTTGCTTCGCCCCGAAGAGTCGATACAGCCCAAGCACGAGGGCAGGCTCAGCACCGAGCTTCGCATCTACGCCTTGATGCGTCTTGGCATTGTGGAGAACGAGAATATAGCCTCCTTCCTGCGCTGCTCAAAGCAGACCGTATACTCGTACCGCTCGCGCATACGCCTGCGCTCGTTATGCCCCGACGACTTTGAAAACCAGGTGCTGCGCATAGAATGATGCTTGACTATTGTCAAGCATCTATCTGTACGGCATTTGTATTTTATGCCACCATTGAAAAACGTAACCCATTGAAAACCAGTAAAAACACCTTGTAAGACGTTTGTATTTTTGTGATACGCTGTTATTGCGTATACTTAAAAGTGATAACTTTGCAAAAAACATTAAACAACATCAAATAATTAAAAACCACTTACATTATGAATATAAGGCATTCCTTATTATACTCCGTAATGTTAGCGCCTATGGCATCGGCTCCGCTCGTGCCGGCAACGGCTGCACCAGCCTTCATGCTCCAGCAACAGCAAAAGGGCATAAAGGTCAGTGGTACTGTTGTCGATGACGAGAACAGTCCGCTTATAGGCGTGAGCGTCACCGTAAAGGGTTCCAAAGACGCGGCGATAACCGATATCGACGGCCACTTCTACATCAGTGTGCCGTCCAAGAACTCGGTGCTGGTGTTCAACTACCTCGGCTTCAAGCAGCAGGAGGTGCGTGTAGGCAGCGACATCAACTTTAATATACAGTTAAAGGAGGATGCCGTGGCTACCGACGAGGTTGTGGTTGTGGGCTACGGCAACCAGAAGAAGCTGTCGGTTATAGGCTCTATACAGACCCTCGACCCTGGCAAGTTGCAGGTCGGCTCAAGCCGCTCGCTAAGCAACAACCTTGCCGGCCAGCTGGCGGGCATCATTGCCGTGAAGCCGTCGGGCGAGCCGGGATATGACGACTCCAACTTCTGGATTCGCGGTATCTCCACCTTCGGCAGCGGCAGCAAGCCCCTGGTGCTCATTGACGGCGTGGAGCGCAGCCTGAACGACATCGACCCGGCCGAGATAGAATCGTTCTCGGTGCTGAAGGATGCCTCGGCCAGCGCCATGTACGGTGTGCGCGGCGCCAATGGTGTCATCATCATCAACACCAAGCGCGGCGAGGTGGCCAAGCCGTCGGTCAACTTCCGTGTGGAGCAGTCTATCCAGACGCCTACCAAACTGCCGCAGTTTGTGGGCGCCGCCGAATACATGAACCTCCTCAACGAGCTCAATCCGGGCATGTTCTCCAAGGACCAGGTGCTGAAGACCTATACGGGCTACGACCGTGACCTCTATCCTAACGTGAACTGGATCGACGCCATCACCAAGGACTATGCCTACTCAACGCGCGCCAACATGACCGTCTCGGGCGGCACCAAGATACTCCGCTACTCGCTGACAGCCTCGATTTATCACGAGAACGGCATCATGGAGACCGACCCGACGCTCGACTACGACACGGGCAGCAAGCTCACCCGCTACAACATGCGCGCCAACGTCGACCTGAACCTCACGCCGACGACCCTGCTGCGCTTCAACATCGGCGGCTATCTGCAGAACCTGCGCAAGTCGAACAGTGGCACCGACGAGGTCTTCTCCAAAGCCTTTGAGACCCCGCCCTACGTCCATCCCACACGTTATTCCGACGGCACCATCCCCATCGCCTCGGTAGAGCGCTACAACCCCTGGGCCATGAGCACGCAGCAGGGCTACTACCGCAGCGGCCATGCGCAGATACAGTCGCTGTTCTCGGTGGAGCAGGACCTGAAGATGCTGCTCAAAGGCCTGAAGGCCAAGGTGGTGTTCTCGTTTGACAACTACAGCGAGAACTTCGTCACGCGCGGCCGCACGCCCGACTATTACAGTGTGGCGCATTCGCGCGACGCCTCGGGCAACCTCGTGCATTCCATTCTGAAATACGGCACCGACGTGCTGTCACATTCGAGCAACGGCAACTTCGGCAACCAGAGCACCTACCTTGAAGGCTCGCTGTCGTACGACCACGTGTTCGCCAAGAAGCACAGCGTCAACGCCCTGTTCCTCTACAACCAGCGCAGCTACGACTGGGGCGACGTGCAGTCCAAGCGCACACAGGGCATCGCAGGACGCCTGTCATATACCTACGACAACCGCTACATCGGCGAGTTCAACTTCGGCTACAACGGCTCAGAGAACTTTGCCAAGGGTCACCGCTACGGCTTCTTCCCGTCTATCGCCTTAGGTTACGTCATCTCCGAGGAGAAGTTCATGGCTCCCCTGCGCTCCACCGTCAACCTGCTGAAGCTGAGGGCCTCGGTCGGCAAGCTCGGCAATGACGACATCGGCGGACGCCGCTTCGCCTACATCACGACCATCAACAGCAATGCCTCCGGCTACAACTGGGGCTACAAGGGCGACTATAACCGTGGCGGCATCCAGGAGGGCGACTACGGTGTCGCGGACCTCACATGGGAGACCTCAGTGAAGGCAAATGTCGGCCTTGAGGTGGGACTGTGGGATGCCCTCAACGTGCAGGTTGACTTCTTCAAGGAGCACCGCACCAACATCTTCATGCAGCGCAGTACGATACCCACGCAGGTGGGCTACATCAACAGTCCATGGGCCAACTACGGCAAGGTGGACAACCATGGCCTCGACGCCTCCGTCACCTATCACAAGCGCATCAACAAGAACCTGGAGCTCAGTGTCCACGGCAACTTCACCTATGCCCGCAACAAGATTATTGAGAAGGACGAGCCCGAGAGCGTCAAGGGTACCTACCGCTCCATCACGGGCCGCAGCATCAACACGCTGTGGGGCTATCAGGCCCTGGGCCTCTACACGGCCGACGACTTCGACGCCGACGGCAACGTGAAGGTCGGCCAGCCGCAGCCGCAGCTCGGCGCCAAGGTGCGCCCCGGCGACATCAAGTACAAGGATATGAACGGCGACGGACTCATCACCGACCAGGATGAAGGCTACATCGGCGGCACCTCAGACCCGCGCATCGTCTATGGCTTCGGCGGAAACGTGAAATACAAGGCCTTCGACTTCAACTTCTTCTTCCAGGGCACGGGCGACGCCTACCGCATCATCGGCAGCAACAGCTATTTCATCCCCGGAAGCGGACAGGGCGTGCTGGGCAACATCTATTCCAACTACAACGACCGCTGGACCGAGGACAACCCCTCGCAGAACGTGTTCTGGCCGAGACTCTCGTCGACCGAGAACCCCAACAACAACGTCGCCTCCACCTGGTGGAAGAAGAACATGAGCTTCCTCAGGCTGAAGATGATCGAGATAGGCTTCACCCTGCCCCAGGCCTGGAGCAACAAGATTTACGGCAAGAACATCCGCTTCTATGTGAGCGGCAACGACCTGTTCTACCTCTCCAAATTCAAGTTGTGGGACCCCGAGCTCTCCACGTCCGACGGTCTGAAGTATCCGTCCATGCGGTCGGTCATGATCGGAATGGACCTTACCTTCTGATTGCTTGGAACAAATAAGGTAATATCTAATAAGAAACAATAGTTATGAAAAGTATCAAATCATACATTATCATACTGGCAGCCTGTCTGCCGCTCCTCACCTCCTGCTCCGACTTCCTCGACAAGGAGCCGGACACGGAACTGGACATGGAGAATGTGTTCAATGACAAGACACATGTGGAGCAGTGGCTCGCCAATGTCTATTCTGCCATTCCCGACTGCTACGACGGTTACATCTTCGACCTGGGCTGGATGATACTTGGCGACGACGCCACCATCCCTGAGCGCTACCGCCAGTTCGGCAACCAGATTATCCCGATGATTTTGGGCGAGTGGACGCCTGCCAGCGACTGGAACGGCAACTACTGGGCCCTGCTGCCGCAGCGCATCCGCGAGGCCAACATCTTCCGCGAGAAGGCGCACGCCCTCACCGACCAGGACATCTCGGAGCGTGAGATGACCTATATGAAGACGGAGTGCCGCTTCATGCAGGCCTACTACTATTACCTGCTGGCCAACACCTACGGCCCCATTCCCTTCAAGCCCGACTACGTGTGGCCCGTCAATGCCTCGCTTTCCGACATGATGGAGACGCAGACCCCCTACGAGGATGTCATCAAGTGGTGCTCCGACGAGATGCTGGCCTGCTCCAAAATCCTGCCGGCCCGCTACAGCGAGTCGCAGAAATACGGCCGCATCACCTCACTGATGTGCCTGGCCATCCGCGCCCGCATGCTGCTGTTCGACGCCAGTCCGCTGGTCAACGGCAACAGCGACTATGCCAACTTCGTCAATGCCAACGGCGAACACCTGTTCAGTACCCAGTATGACGCCAACAAGTGGCGTGTGGCGGCTGACGCCTGCAAGGACCTCATCGACAAGGCCGAGGCTTCATGCCACAAGCTTTACATCGAGTATGCCGACGACAGCAAGACCACCATCGACCCGTTCCTCTCTTATGAGAACGCCTTCCTCAAGAGCGAGGATGCCGGCAACACCGAGATACTCTTTGCCGCCCGTCGGTCAACTACCAGAACTATGAGCGCAACGCCACGCCCAACGGCTCAGGCGGTAATGGCGGCTTCGGCGTGACCCAGAGTCTGGTTGACGCCTTCTTCATGGAGAACGGACTGCCCATCACCGATCCCGACTCAAAGTATGAGGAGAAAGGCTTTTCCGGGGCCGACGAGCACCGCTCAGGCACCAAGTTCGAGACCGAGAACGGCAACTGCATCACCAAGCAGGGCACCTACAACATGTATTGCCACCGCGAGCCGCGCTTCTATGTGACGGTGAACTTCAGCGGCGCCTACTTCCCCTCTGAGGACCGCCAGTACAACTTCTTCAACGGCGGCACCGACAACAACCACACTCACGACGCCCCGCAGAGCGGTTACCTGATGCGCAAGCGCGTCAATCCGAAGGACAACATCAAGCAGGGCTCCTACAACTACCGTCCGGGCATCATCTACCGCCTGGCCGAGGCATATCTCAGCTATGCCGAGGCGCTCAACGAGTGCGCCCCGGGCAACCAGGAGATCCTCACCTATCTCAACAAGATCCGTGAGCGTGCCGGCGTGCGCCAGTACACCACCGGCGCCACCGACAACAACTACATCCACGTCAACCTCGCCGACCAGGATGCCATGCGCAAGCTCATCCATGCCGAGCGCCGCGTGGAGCTCTGTGCCGAGGGCACGCGCTACGACGACCTGCGCCGCTGGAAGGAGGCCGAGACCACACTGTCGGGCGACTTCTACGGCATGAACTTCGACGGCAAGGACGCCTCGAGCTTCTATCAGCGCAAGCCCTACATCACGCGCGTCTACCGCAAGGCTTACTACTGGTTCCCCATCCATCAGACGGAAATCGACAAGAACCCCAAGCTGGTGCAGAACCCCTATTGGGACCAGTTGAGCAAGTAATCGACAACATTTTTATATAAGACAAGAAAATGAAAAAGCAGCTATTACATATATTTCTCCTCCTGGCGACGGTTGCCGGCTTCACGGCCTGCAACTCCGAGGACAACCCCTATACTCTCGACCGGCCGGAGGATGTCATGCAGCTCCGCAGCACGCCCGACTCGGCCATCACCCTGACCGCTGACAAGGCGCAGGACACGGCCGTGACGTTCACGTGGAATGCGGCCTCCAACCTTTCGGGCGACGTGGCCTACTATATCGAGATGGGCATCGAGGGGTCGTCCACCTACACCACCGACACGGTGCGCCTGGCCAGTGAGGCGCGGTCGTACGCGCTCACCACGGCACAGCTCAACCGCATGCTGTCCGACTGGAACGGCGTGGCCGGCACGCCGAGCTCCGTATCGGTCAAGCTCATCGCCATGCAGCCCGAGGCAGCCACCTACCAGTTGCCCGAGATCAGTTCGCTGACGCTGTCGGTCACGCCGTATGACCAGCCAAAGAACGAGCTCTACATCTGCGGCACCGCCAACCCGGCCGGCAGCAGCCTGGCCGATGCGGTGAAGATGGACGTGGGCATGGACAACGGCTACACGTGGACCGGCTTCCTCAATGCCGGCGACTTCAAGCTCACCCCCGACCGCTATTCCGACGTGCCGTTCTATGGCACCAAGGGCAATGCCTATACGCTGGTCTATGACGAGCTTGGCAATGGCGGCGCCGAGCCGCTTCATGTGAGTGAGGACGGCCTGTACACCGTCACGGCCGACCTGGAGGATATGACGGTCAGCGTGAGCCGCATCAATACGGAGAATGTATGGATGGTGGGCAGCGCCACGCCGTACGGATGGAACTTGGGCGACCTGGCACCGATGTACAAGCAGGACGAGGGCATCTTCGTCTATGAGGGCCCGCTCAAGCAGGGCGAGCTGAAGTTCCCCATGCAGAACGCCAACAAGTATGAGGTGCCTTACATCATGGCGCCCGAGGCTGGCAAGGACATTACGGGAACGGGAGCCATAGAGTACGTCACCGCCGCCAACTCCACGATGCACGACAACAAGTGGAATGTGCCCGCCGACGGCGACTACCGCATCACCCTTGACTTCAACAGGCGCACGATAGTCTGCGAGCGCGTTGACCTCTCCGCCCAGTATGCAAAGATGCTCGAGGGCAATCGCCTTGCCGCCAACGACATGAAGCTCTACCTCGTGGGCGACGCCACGCCGTGCGGATGGAACATCTCCAATGCCAACTCGCTGCACTACAACTATGCCGCCGACCCCAACTGCCTCACGTGGGAGGGCAGTCTGACCAAGGGCGAGATCAAGTTCCCGTTTATCCGCAGCGACAAGTGGGAGGTGCCGTACTACAGCGCCGCCTCGTTCGGCGAGCAGCCTGCCGAGGGCGGCAACCAGCTGACCTTCGTCGACAACTCCGGCGGCGGACAGCCCGACCGCAAGTGGTACATCACCAAGGCAGGCTACTATCAGATTAAGGTGGACGTGGTCAACCGCAAGGTCTATTTCAAGGAGACCACACGCAAATAAGTATGAACTTTATTCAAGAACGATACGACAATGATAAACAGCAAGCATATAGCATTAATGACCCTGAGTCTCTTCTTTATCCTGTCGGGCTTCGCCAGCTGCAAGCAGACAAGCGAGGAAACCGACTGGACACTGCCGGCCTCCTATTATGAGAAGGATACGACCTCGGTCAACCCCAATCCCGGCACCGAAACCACAGTACAGAAGATAGCACCGCTCTACTGCACGGTGTATGAGTACTGCTGGACGCGCGAGCAGGAGAACACCGACCGCTCGCTCAACGAGTCGCAGTGGAAGCAGTGGCTCGACTGGCAGGCTGCCAACCTGCTGCCCTACGGCTACAACATGATCTGCACCGACGGCTTCATGTCGATGTACTACAACAAGGACGATGACCCCACCAACCCCGATCTGGGCGGCTACATGACCAGCTACGGCGGCGTCAAGATCAAGGACCTCTCCGCCTGGTGCAAGGAACGCGGCTTGAAGCTCGGTATCTATGACAATCCGCTCTGGCTCCACGGCCCCGACGAGACAGCCGTCGTCGGCACCTCGGGCGCCACGTTCAAGGACCTGCACTACAACGACGCCATCGACCGCGACAATGTGATGTATCCCGACAAGGGCGACGTATTCAACTGGGTTGTCCCCAGCCACAAGGGCGCGCGCGACTATATCGACGGCTTCTTCAAGTACTATCACAACCTCGGCGTTGACTTCATCCGCATGGACTTTATGTGCCTCTTCGAGGATGCCTCCGGTGCCGGCGGCATGGCCGGACGCGGCTATGGGCGCGACGAGTACCGCCTGGCCCTGAAGTACATCAGCGAGTCGGCCGCAAAGTACGGGGTGTTCACCTCCATCGTGATGCCGAACATGTACAACGACGCCAAGTACGAGAAGAAATACATGAACATGGCGCGCATCGTGGCCGACACCTTCGGGGGTGGCTGGGACCACACGTCAGGCCGCCTGCGCGGCGGCGTGTTCAACGGCTGGCCCACCTGCCACAACGAGTTCGACGGCTTCATCCACTGGTCGCACATCACCGGCCGCGGCAAGATGATACCCGACGGCGACTTCATCCGCCTCAACACGTTCAGCAACGACGAGGAGCGCATGTCGTCCATCAGCCTGCAGCTCATGGCCGGAGGCCCCGTGTCCATTGCCGACAACCCCATCGACGCGTCGGTGCGCAACTACGACCTGCCCTCACTCCTTAAGTTCGCCCAGAACAAGGAGATGCTCGCCCTCAATGCCGACGGCTTCGTGGGCCAACCCCTGAGCGACGACCTCAGCAGTCCCAACAGCCAGATCTGGTACGGACAGATGAAGAACGGTGACTGGGTGGTAGGCCTCTTCAACCGTGAGGACACCCCCCAGCAGCGCACCGTCGGCCTCTCGCAGCTCGGCATCATCGGGCAGATGAAGATGCGCGACCTCTGGCTCCACGAGGATGTGGGCACGTCCGGCGAGATTAGCGTCACGCTGCCCGCCCACGGCTGCAAGGTGGTAAGGCTCAGCAAGCCGTAGAGTGGAGATAAAGTAAACATACAACAACACTTTGACGTAGATATTATGAAGAAGATACTATTGTTTATCGCCATACTCGTTACGTCGCTTGGGGCAACTGCCGAGGAGCTTATGTCGCCCAACAGGCAGTTTGTGCTCAACACCTACTGCAAGGACGGCATACCCTATTACACCTTATCTTATAAGGGTAGGGTAGTGATACACCAGAGCCGGTTGGGCATGGACATCAAGAACGAGGGTGGCATGAAGGACAATATGGAGCTGCAAAGCGTCGAACGACAGTCGAAGGACGAAACCTGGAACACGGTGTGGGGAGAACAGTCGGCAGTGCGCAACAACTATAACGAGATGCTTGTACACTTCTATCAACCCTCTTCCACACGTCAGCTCGATGTGCGTTTCCGCTTGTTCGACGACGGATTGGGTTTTCGTTACGAGTTTCCCGAGCAGCAAACGCTGCGTAAGTTTGTGCTGAAGAACGAGTTGACCGAGTTTAATCTCGGCTTCGACTACACCGCTTTTGCACTGCCCGGCGACTACGACACGCAGGAGTTCACGTATACAACAGCGCGATTGACGCAGTTGCGCACTGAGTTCACAAAACAATCGCTTGCCCATAAGGGCTACGAAGGAAAGGCAGAGGGCGACCTCGTAGTGCAGACACCGCTAATGCTTAAAGGCAACGGACTGTACATCAATATCCACGAGGCGGCACTTGTAGACTATGCCTGTATGGAACTCGACCTCGACGATCGCAACTTGGTGCTTACATCCAATCTCGTACCCGACAAGCAGGGCGACAAGGGCTACCTCTTGCCCTTCTGCACATCGCCTTGGCGAACCGTTATAGTGAGCGACGACGCCCGCGACATACTTGCCTCAAGGCTCATACTAAACCTCAACGAGCCGTGCAAGATAGCCGACACGTCGTGGATTAAGCCAATGAAGTTTGTAGGTGTATGGTGGGAGATGTTCAACGGCTCGGGTATGTCGTGGAGCTATGCCGACGCCCCATTTGCCAAACCAGGCATTACCGACTATACCAAGCTTAAGCCGCACGGACACCACGCCGCCAATACCGCAAACGTTAAGCGCTACATCGACTTTGCAGCAAAGCATGGCATAGAGGGAGTGCTGGTTGAGGGATGGAACGAAGGATGGGAAGACTGGGAATCCTACTGGCGCAACCGACAGTTCAGGTTCGACCGCGCTTACCCCGACTTTGATGTGGACGGGCTTCACAAGTATGCCGCCTCAAAGGGTGTGCAGCTTGTTATGCACCACGAGACGTCTGCCAATGCAGCCGACTATGATGTACAACTGGACCGTGCTCTGCAGTTTATGGTAGACAATGGCTACCACGCTGTAAAGACAGGATATGTGGGACAGGTGATACCAAGGTCGGAAAACCACTCGTCGCAGTGGATGGTAAACCACTATCTGCACGTGGCAGAGCGTGCCGCCGACTATAAGGTGATGGTCGATTCGCACGAGGCGGTACGTCCTACAGGTCTTTGTCGCACTTGGCCCAACTGGTTGGCGCAGGAGTCGGCACGCGGTACCGAGTTTGAGGCAATGGGCGGAAACCCCGTCGACCATACCACCATTCTGCCCTTCACACGCCTTATGGGAGGTCCGATGGATTACACCCCCGGCATCTTCCAGACCGACCTGAGCTACTATAAGGGCAGCAACCACGGCAAGGCACGCACCACGCTGTGCCGACAGTTGGCTCTATACCTAACGATGTACTCGCCTATGCAGATGGTGGCGGATGTGCCCGAATCGTACGAGAGGTTTGCCGATGCCTTCGAGTTTATAAAGCAAGTGCCCGTAGACTGGGACCGCTCGCAATATCTTGAGGCAGAGCCAGGCGACTATATCACCGTGGCACGCTGTGCAAAGCATACAGGCGACTGGTATGTAGGCTCTACAGTGGACGAAAACGGACACCGCTCGGTGCTCAAGCTCAACTTCCTCGACCCGCACACACAGTACATCGCTACCGTATATGCAGACGCAAAGGATGCCAACTGGGACACCAATCCACAGGCATATATAATAAAGAGAGGTGTGGTAGACGCCAAGTCGGTAGTGGATATAACCTCTGCGTCAGGTGGCGGATTTGCCATTAGCATCGTCAAGGCATCTAAGGCGGATGTCAAAGGCATGAAGGCTCTGCCTCGCCGGATAAACTAAGCCTTCTACCGGCAAGCTAAAGCCAAGGCTTATAAACAGAAAGTATTATAAATAAAAAATACAATATAAGGATATGAACCATAACCTTAAAACCTTAGCATTAGGCACGGTGCTCTGCACCACGCTCCTAAGCATGGCATCATGCGGCGACGAACTGCCCGACCCGATAGTGCTGCCACGCACATTGGTGGACATACACACCGACTGGAGCGGCATAGATGCACAGCAACGGCCACAGCAGTACGTGCTATCTGTCAACGGCGACAACTACACCGTAGCGTCGGACACATATCAGATGGAGCTTAAGTCGAACCGCGACTATACGTTCTTGGCATACGTTCCGGTGTTGGGGGTTGACGTAAACGACGGCATAGCCACGGTTAAGGCTGCCTCGCACAGCACAGGCAATGCCGAAGCAATAAGCGGAACACCCTCCACCTTCTACTGTGCAGCGCAGACAATAACATCCCTAACGGGCGACAAGACAAGTCTGACGCTGCCCATGCAGCAGGCAACACGACAGCTCAATGTGTCGCTTAAGGCCAAAGTTACGTCTACCGACGGCAGCGCAGTGGTGCAGGGAGGCTACGCCATCCTTTCCAAAGCAATGGCAACATACAATATGTACACATCCATTGCGTCTACTGCGGTTGAGGCTGTGTCCGACTTCAGTATCAATGCCACAACAGGAACAATAACGGCACCCTTCAATGTCTTTGCGCTCGACCTCAGCAAGGATGTAACCGTGCAGTTTGTGATGTTCCTATCGGACGGTACACAGCAGCGTCTTGAGACGTCGATAGGCAACTTTGTAGCCAACTTCAACGATGGCTCTCACTCTACCATTGACATTGGAGGCAAGGTAAGTGTGGACGGATTGGACCCATCTGTAACCAACTGGACCATTGTTGACATGGGCGTTATCACTCCTTACGCATGCCAATAAGCCCCAAACGCACACCGACAAATCTCTTATAGAGATACACCAAAACAATAACAGAACAATAATAACTAAAAAAAACAGATTATGAACAAGTCATCATTTATGCTTTTTGCAATGGCAGGAGCTATGACCCTTGCCTCTTGCAGCAATGAAGAAGTAAACGGCAACGATACCAAGAACGCCCAGTTGCAGGTCGTTGCCAACATCGCCTTGCCACAGACACGTGCCTTTGACGACCAGTGGAACGCCGGCGACCAGATTGGTATATACACCCTTAAGGCTGGTACAACCGACATTGATGCCGCCGACAACCTTGCCTACCGCAACACCCTGACAGAAGGCTGGGCGGCAAATGCCAACTTTGCACCGGTAGGAAAGGCTGCCAGCCTGCCCGACGACGGCAGCAAGGTGGACGTTGTGGCTTACTATCCGTACAGCACTACAGCTGCAGCTGGCGTGGTGGAGCTTGATGTGCAGCAGCAGGACAACCAGGCTCTCATAGACCTTCTTGGTGCAAAGGCAGCGGGTGTGAGCGCCGATGCGCCACAGGCTGTGCTCAACTTCAAGCATAAGCTTACAAAGATATTTATGAAGACCACTGCCGAGGACGGCTCTTCGCTGTCCGACCTCAAGGCTTACATCAAGGGTATGTACACCAAGGTGTCGTACAGCGCCTTTGCCGACGAGCTTAGTATGGTGTCTGGCGACACCAAGAAGGATGTGGAGATGCGCTCGGCAGACGGTAACTATGTTGAGGCTATCGTGCTGCCTAACATCGATGGCAACGATGCCACAACACGCAACATCGAGTTCGAGCACAACGGTAAGGTGTACAAGGCAGCCATCTCTGCCGACGTTAAGTTTGAGTCGGGCAAGAAGTATGTGTACAACGTTACGTTCACAGCTACCGGTGCTGTTAAGATAGAGGGAGCAGGCGTAACCAACTGGGAAGATGTGACAGGCGACGACGTTGTGGTTGTGCCTGGAGGCGAGGCTCAGTATCATTTCAACAACGTCTACGCCGTTGGCGATGCCACACCTAATGGTTGGGAAATCGACAAGTCGGTTAAGTTTGACAAGGTAGACGACAACACCTACACCGCAACATTCGCCCTTAAGGAAGGCGAGATGAAGTTCCCGCTCAGCATCAACAGCGGCTTTGAGTGCGACTATATTATGCCTACCGAGAACGGTGTGGGTCTGTCTCATTCAGCCTGCATGCTCGTTAAGAACGGCGACTCTCGCGACTACAAGTGGAAAGTTTCGGCAGACGAGGCAGGCACTTACACCATTGTGCTTGACGTTAAGAACATGACTATGACTGCCACAAAATTGGAGTAACTAAAATAAGACAGACATAATGAGAAGGTTTCTTTTGTTGATAATTTCGTTGTTGGCTGTAGCCACCGGCTTTGCCTTCGACTGCCAATCACCTGGCGGCAAGGTAAAGCTGCATGTGGAGCTTACGCCTTCGGGGCAGCCGCAATACAGCTTGACGTACAAGGGTAAGACGGTTATCAAGCCGTCTACCCTTGGCTACGAACTTATTGCTGCCGACAACTTGATGGACGGATTCAGCGTGCAGACAACACAAACGAGCACGTTTGACGAGACATGGCAGCCCGTGTGGGGCGAGACCAAGGACATACGCAACAACTATAACGAGCTGTTTGTTGCCCTTAAGCAAGACCGTACAGGCCGCTTGATGAACCTACGCTTCCGTGTATACGATTATGGTATGGGTCTGCGCTACGAGTTTCCGCAGCAAACCAATGCCTACTTCCTTGTTAAGGAAGAGCATACACAGTTTGCGCTTACCGGCGACCACAAGGCTTGGTGGTTGCCCGGCGACTATGACACGCAGGAGTACAGCACCGTTACATCGCGTCTCTCGGAGATACGCAAGCTCTTCCGGTCGTCTATCTCGGACAATGCGTCGCAGACACAGTTCTCCGAAACGGGTGTGCAGACATCGCTGCAGATGAAGACCGACGACGGTCTTTACATCAATCTGCATGAGGCAGCGTGTGTGGACTATCCCACAATGCACCTCAATCTCGACGACAAGAATATGGTGTTCGAGTCGTGGCTCACTCCCGACAGCCAGGGTTTCAAGGGATATATGCAGACACCGCGCACCTCGCCGTGGCGCACGGTGCTTGTAAGCGACGATGCCCGAGACATGCTCTCGTGCAAGCTTACGCTCAACCTCAACGAGCCTTGCAAGATAGAGGACACTTCGTGGATACACCCTGTGAAGTATTGCGGCGTGTGGTGGGAGATGATTTGCGACAATAAGTCGTGGTCGTATACCGACGAGCTGCCATCCGTGGTGCTCGGCGAGACCGACTATACAAAGGTTAAGCCTAACGGCAGACATGGTGCCACCAACGAGCGTGTGCGCCAGTACATCGACTTTGCCGCCAAGAACGGACTCGACGAGGTGCTGGTTGAGGGTTGGAATGAAGGTTGGGAAGACTGGTTTGGACATTCCAAGTTTCATGTGTTCGACTTCCAGACACCTTATCCCGACTTCGACATCAAGGCTCTCAACGACTATGCCCACTCTAAGGGAGTGAAGCTGATGATGCACCACGAGACGTCGGGTTCGGTTATGAACTACGAGCGCTACCTCGAGCCAGCCTATAAGCTTATGAACCGCTACGGCTACGATGCCGTAAAGAGCGGCTATGTGGGCAACATCATTCCGCGAGGCGAGCACCACTACTCGCAGATAATGAACAACCACTACCTCTACTGCGTAACCGAAGCTGCCAAACATCATATTATGGTGAATGCGCATGAGGCTACACGTCCCACCGGTTTGTGCCGCACATGGCCCAACTTGGTAGGCAACGAGTCGGCAAGAGGTACCGAGTACGAGAAGTTCGCGGGCAATAATCCCGACCATACGGTTATCCTGCCGTTCACACGTTTGCAGGGCGGACCAATGGATTACACCCCGGGCATACTTGAGACGCAGATTGGAACATGGAAGGAAGGATCCAAATCGTATGTACACACAACGCTTTGCGGACAGCTTGCGCTGTATCTTGTGATGTACTCGCCGTTGCAAATGGCTGCCGATTTGCCCGAGAACTATGCCAAGTACGATGACGCCTTCCAGTTTATACGCGACGTGGCGGTAGATTGGGACGACTCACGATACATCGAGGCAGAGCCTGGCGACTATATCACAGTGGCTCGACGTGCCAAGGGAACCGACAACTGGTTTGTTGGAGGCAAGTGTGATGAGAACGGACACCGTGCCGTTGTAAAGCTCGACTTCCTCGACCCGGGTCGCCGTTACGAGTGCACTATATACAAGGATGCGCCCGATGCCGACTACGAGAAGAACCCTAAGGCATACGTCATAACCCGTCAGACCGTTAAGCGTGGACAGACCATAAAGGTGGATGAGGCACGTGGCGGCGGCTTTGCCGTTTCACTTAAGGCTCTATAATGTTTTTCACTGCAAGCGTTTAGGGTAAACGCTTGCAGTGAAAATCATGTTAAGAGTATATCACTTCTAAGTCTGCGATAAGTAATAATGCATATTTTCACAGACTGAGAAGTTCAAATTACCTTCATTTAGTAGTGCTAAATGAACCAACATAATAAATTGTAGATAACTAAAAAATAAATCTTTAAAAGCATCTTATTATGAAGAGAGTTTACTTTACTTTGACATTGATGTCCCTGTTTGGTGGACTTAATGCCTTTGCCCAGTCCTACACAACTATAGGTGGTGTAAAATATGGCTTGATGAATGATGGTAAATGTATCGTTATCGGTGCTGACGGTGCAACGGGTGATATTACATTCGAGAACGAAGTAGTGATTGATGGCAGCCTACGTACCGTAACAGGTGTATGTGGATGGGGGAATTATCCTTCTGAGGCAACCGACCAGAAGAAAGGTTTCAGTGATAATACCAATATAACAGGCATTACTTTTAAAGATGGGTCGCAAATAACATGGATTGGCGACCATGCCTTTAAAAATTGCTCAAGCCTTAAGACCATCAATAATGTACCGGCTGGTTTGACCGATATAAATGAGTGGTGTTTTGAGAGTACAGCCTTAAAGTCGGTTGATTTATCGAATACCAATGTAACCGTTATGAAGGATGGTGTGTTCTTTAACAATACTTCTCTGACTTCTATAAAGCTGCCTAATAAGCTTGAGAACTTTTGGGATAATGCCTTTAATGGTTGCACCTCTCTTAATAATATAGATATGCCTTCAACTGTTAAGGGGATATACAACAATGTGTTCGATGGTTGTACTTCTCTATCTAACGTGACGTTTAGTGATAGTTATACAACTTTGGGACATCATGTGTTTAAGAACTGTCCTTTAGCTGCAGTTACATTCCCTAAGACATTGAACAGTATTGGTGAGTATGCGTTTGAGGGTACCAACTTAAAGACAGTTGACTTGTCGAATACACAGATAAAAAAACTCCCTAATGGCAGTTTCTATAATTGCCAACAGCTTAATGATGTCAAGTTGCCAATAGAATTGACTGATATAGGCGAATGTGCTTTTTACAAATCAGCCATTGCTTCTATAACGTTTCCTTCCTCTTTGCAGAAGATTGACGCTTGGGCATTCCAATATACGCAGTTGACAAATGTTGTAATACCAACAAAAACGGGTCATATCGGAGACGGAGCGTTTAGTGATAATGCCAACTTAACAACTGTCGTAGTAAATGGTCTTGAGTGCTATTTGGCAGTTTCTGCATTTGCTAACTGTCCTACCCTTACGGATGTGTATATTACTTCTAATAATGAACCAGTTGCAGGACGTTATGGTTATCCATTCCAAAATGATCCAACAGTGCATGTAGTGCCAAATTATCTTGAGACTTTCAAAGGACTGAGAAACGATAAAAATGAGAATCCTTGTAACACCACGAACTTTGACTCCAAGTTCTCCCTTACTCTCGGCAAGGAGTGGACAACATTAACCAGTGCATACAATCTTGACTTCTCAGACGTTGAGGGTTTGACAGCTTATACCGCTAAGTACAACAAGGCAAATGATGCGGTTGCCCTTACACCGGTTAAGAAAGTGAAGGCACATACTGGTCTTATCCTTAAGGGCGAAGCAGGCAAAACCTACACATTGCCTATCCTTGCTTCGAATGAAGAAGGACTTGATGAAGCAACAGACAACCAGCTTGTTGATTGTGTTGATGCTGTTTGGTCTACAGGCCGCGATAATGACTACTTCTTGTCTAATGGCAAATTCGTGAAGTCGAAAAACCATGGTTGGGCACTTCCTGGCAAGAGCTACTTGTATATTAATGGTGGTCGTGGCAATGCAAGCGAGAGTCCATTGCGCGTCTACATCTACAACACCGCTACCGCAATCGACGGCATCACCAACAACCCCGTTGTAAAGGATGAGGCTTACTACAACCTCCAGGGTGTTAAGGTACAGCGTCCACAGCACGGCGTGTTCATCCACAACGGCAAGAAGGTTGTGCTTAAGTAATGCGGACCGATAAGGTCCTTAGTGAAAGGTATACATATATACGATATATAACTTAAAATAAAATATGAAGAAGACATATCAAACACCGGTTATCACTGCTATCGACATTGCTGTTGAGAGCCAGATACTCGCTGGAAGCTCCGAAAGCCTTGACTTCGGCAGTGGCGAGATAGACTATCCTGAGAGGGCGGATGCTCCAGGAATGAGATACATCATGGACGACGAGGAGGAAGAAGACGAAGACGACGGTTCGTACTGGAAGTAACGTTCGTTAATCTTTAGTTCCCACGGAACTCAGATAACGAGGATGTGCATTCTATGTTTCTACGCAAGAAAAACTTCAAGTTTTTCTTGCGTAGAAACATAGAATGCTTTTATGGTGAATACCCTAATGGTAATTTCAAGGATCCCAAAGGACCCATAAACGGATATTAGCTATCATAAAGTTATAGTTTTTCTCCCTAAATCTCCACAACTTCTCACCGGGCGGCGTACGGAATCCGATCGGACGGCGTTCGGAATCTAATCGGTTTGCGTACGGTATCTGATCGGGCGGCGTACGGAATCCGATTGGGTGGCGTACGGAATCTGATCGGGTGGCGTAAGCGAACGACCGTCTCCGCTGAGTCTTTTTCCTCCGCAAGCATATCTTCTCGCATATAATATTATAATGTGTGCGTCCACAATGTGGTGTTTTAATTGTAAACAACTGTTAAAACGAGCGTAAAATTTCAACTTTTCTCTTCAAAAGTTTTGGCGGTTTACAAAAAAGCTATACCTTTGCATCCGCTTTCGAATAGCAACGGTGTCTCAAGCGAATGTGAGAGATGCGGAGCGAAACAGGAAGCGAACAGAAACAAGAGTTCTTTGAAAAG
>ERZ1026884.740-NODE-740-length-19945-cov-28.258321_pt1 | contig 19945 bp, 12 predicted proteins | sample MGYA00380172_ERZ1026884 | MGnify/ENA primary metagenome ERZ1026884 (study PRJEB33269, sample SAMEA4719808) | human gut metagenome | biome: human-associated habitat; feature: organic feature; material: feces | place: Cameroon | collected 2013-10 ... | reverse complement strand
CTGCAGGCTGGGGTGGTGAAGGCAAGAAGGCTGGTGAGCTTGGCTTGAACTTTGGTGATAAGATTACCATCATCGGTTATCATACATCTTACAAGGACGCTCCTCAGGTAGGTGGTGCATTCCTCTTTTCTAAGGGTGAATAAACTAAAGAGTAAGTTTAATAAATAAATAAGGTTAAGCGAGAATGTTGCCGAACAGGTGATGTTCTCGCTTTTCTTTTCCAAAAGAATGGAGATATTCTACAATAGATCATTCATTTCTCTGCTATTTTATTCAAACTCCATAGAGTCCCTAGTGTCGCCAAATGCGATACTAGGGCTTTTCGTTAATATAAGTTGCTTTACGCCCTAAAAGAACAATAAATATTAAAATTATCGCCTACTAAGGATACAAAATGTTGCAAAATAGTGGATTTTTTAGTATAAAATGTTATTGTCCACACATTTTAACCAAATTATCCCCCCCCCATATCGCAATTACTTTATATATTTGCAGCGTCAAAAATGATATGCTAAACTTAAAAATAAGCAAAGTATACCAAGTAAGTGATAAGTAAAAGTATACCCAGATGAATTAGAGTTACAACCATTTGTATGCTCCAAATAAACCTAGATATACGAAAGAAATATATAAACCGAATTACATATTAAAACCATTATAATTATGTGCAAAACAATGGTGATGAAAATGTCTTTAGCTACCATGCTACTGATGTTAATCTCGATGAAGAGCTTTTCGCAAAACATTGGGGTAAAGAGCAATTTGCTGTATTGGGCTACAACAACACCCAATATCGGACTTGAAACTGCTGTGGGGAAGAAGCATACCGCACTGGTATTTGTTGGCTTCAATCCTTGGAAGCAGTCGGGAGGTGATCAGTCTAGTCTCCGCCACTGGCTTGTTATGCCGGAATACCGCTATTGGTTCTGTCAGAACTTCAATGGCTGGTTCCTCGGTGCTCATGCTATGGGTGGACAGTTTAATGCCGGAGGCGTCAAGCTACCTTTCGGTATGTTTAAGGACTTGCGTGACCATCGCTATGAGGGATGGTACGTAGGTGGTGGTGTCACCGCTGGTTATCAGTGGCCACTTTCCAAGCACTGGAACCTGGAAACGTCCATTGGCATTGGCTATGACTACATCAAGTACGACAAGTTCAAGTGTGGCAACTGTGGTGAGAAGGTGAAATCTTCCCACGACAACTATGTGGGCCCTACCAAGGCTGCCCTCTCACTCATTTATATGTTATAAACCTATTTAACATTAATGATCATGAAACTTTCAAGAAATACCACCTATTTATTATATGCAGCCTTATTGATGGCTCCAGCAACAGTTCTGGCTCAAAACTGTCATGAAGTTAAGCTGGCAGCCAACAAGATTCAGGTTAGCAATGTGCAGGTGGCGCAGCAAAATAACGCATTGACCGTATCGATGGATCTCAACCTCGATTCGCTCAACCTTCCTACCAATACCCAGCTGGTATATACTCCTATCTTCAAGAGTCAGAAGTTGGAATATAAGTTGCCTGAGATTGTCATCAACGGAAAACGCCAACAGATTATGTATGAACGTGGGGTAGGGAACAAGCATCTGAACCTTTCGCCCAAGGCGATGGTGGTTCGCCGTAACAACAAGCAGGCACAGACCCTCAAGTATACCGCTTCCATTCCGGTAGCGGAAGTCATGAAGAACTACGATCTCAACATGCATGAAGATCTTTGTGGATGTGGCAACCTGGAGGATGGCAATGATTTCCATCTGCGCCATCGCCGTCAGCCGCTCGCAGTCTTCGTACGTCCTGCTGTAGAGGCTATTAAGGTTCGCCATCTCGATAAGCGTGCCTATATCGACTTCCCTGTCAACAAGATAGAGCTTCATGCCGATTACCGCCGCAATCCTGCTCAGTTGGACAGCATTGTAAGAACCATCAATGCCCTGAAAGATGATAAGAACCTGGAGGTGAGCGGAATCAACATTCATGGTTATGCTTCTCCTGAGAGCCCTTACAGCCACAATGACTATCTGGCAAAGAACCGTGCCAAGACCCTTACCGATTATGTTCGCCGCATGGTAGCCCTGCCAACCCAGCTCTTCACCGTTTCTTCTACGGCTGAGGATTGGGACGGACTCCGCAACTATCTCAAGGATAGTAACCTGGAGCATAAGTCGGAGATTCTGGCTATCGCCAATGATGAGAAGATGGATCCGGATGCCCGTGAGCAGAAGATCAAGAAGCTGTATCCGTCAGAATATCGCTTCATGCTTGATACCTGGTATCCAGCTCTCCGCCATTCCGACTACCGCATCACCTATAAGGTAAAGCCATTCGATGTGGCTGAGGCAAAGGAGATTATCAAGACCAAGCCACAGCAGCTCAGTCAGGAAGAGATGTTCCTGGTGGCTCAAACCTATGAGCCTGGTAGCAAGGAGTTTAACGACGTGATGGAGATTGCCGTCCGCATGTTCCCAGAGAACGAAACAGCCAATCTCAATGCTGCCAATACCCGCCTGAATGCCGGTGATGCCGATGGTGCCAAGGCTTATCTTGACAAGGCTGGCAACAGTCCTGCGGTTCAGAATGCCCGTGGTGTATACGAGGCATTGAAGGGCAATGACCAGCAGGCTCGCCATTACTTCGGCTTGGCAGCCAAGGCAGGTGTCAAGGCTGCTCAGGAGAATCTCGAAAACCTATAAATATAATAAATAGAAATATAAATAATAATCAAATTAAATATATCAATTATGAAAAAATCGTTATTGTTTTCCGCAGTATTGGCAGGTCTGATGCTCGGTTCTTGTTCAAGTAGTGATGACTTGGCAGGTGGTAACACTCCTGCTAGTCAGGATGGTAATGGCTATGTTTCGCTTTCATTGAATTTGCCTACACGTAGTGGTTCTATGAGTCGTGCAGAAAACGACAAGTTTGATGATGGACTTGCTGCCGAGTATGCTGTTAATGATGGTACCTTGCTTCTGTTTGAGGGTACTGATGAGGCTAATGCAACATTTGCAGGTGCATACACATTAAAGAATTTGAGTATGAACTTGGTTGGAACTAGTACAGATAATATTACTACCACAACCAAAATTACCCAAAAAATCAAAAATGGCTTAAGTAGTGGTACTAACAATTTCTATGCTATTGTTGTATTGAATAACAATGGAACACTTACAGTTGATGATACTAATGCTACCTTGAAAGTAAATGGTGAAGATTTTTCTTCAACTAAGAAAATTTCAGATTTGCAAAGCTTAGAGTTAACAAAGAATGCTGATAATTTTAATGGAACAGGTTTCTTGATGATGAATGCTCCTTTGTCAAATGTTAAAGGTGGAGAAACTTCTCCAACTGGTGCTACAGTCAGTGTCGCTTCTAAGATAGATAATGATCATATCTATGCTACAGAGGCTTTGGCTAAGGCTAATTCTTCTGCAACTATTTATGTAGAGCGTGCATTGGCAAAGGTAGATGTTACAGCTTCAAAACCTACAGGTAGTTTGGATGAGGATGCAACTGTATCATATAAGGTTACGGGTTGGGTATTGGATAATACCAATAAGAAGACCTATTATTTGAGAAATACTTCAAATTCTTCAGAGTGGCTCTCTTTGAAGACTACATCAACAGTTCCTACAAAGCCTTATCGTTTTGTTGGTGATGCTCCTATGGAAAGTAGTGTTCAGTTGTATCGTACATATTGGGCACAAGACCCTAACTACGACGTTCAGCCTAGCACCCTATCTGACCATTTCAATACAATAGGTAATACTGCGCCTACATCATCATCCTTGAAAAATCTCGGTGAACATGACTACTGTTTGGAAAATACCTTCTCAGTTCCTCAGCAGAATCAGGATGTAACTACACGTGTTATCATTGCTGCTCAGCTTAAAGATGATGGTAAGACTTTCTATGTAGTTAATGACAACGAGAGTCAGTTGCTTGATGAAGATAATATGAAGAAGGCTGTTAAGAGTGCATTCTTGAACAATACTGACGTACAGGCATGGATTAAGACAGGCTTGAAGGATGGTAAAAAAATTGATGAAGGTGATTTGGATGTTACTGTTGCTAGTACAGCAGGTAATAACGCACCTACCGTTTCAGTCAATGCTACAGGTAATGATAAATATATCTCTGGTTCAGCTCCAGCAATGACCACAGCTATTACAAACATTATGAATGCAATCAAGGTGGCTACTTATGCGAATGGTATTTCATACTATCCTGTAAGAATCAAGCATTTTGGTGACGACTTGACTCCATGGAAGAATGGGGAAACTCCAGAACCAACTGTAAAAGATGGTGCCTATCCTTTAGCTAACCAGGCTGCAAACTATCTCGGTCGTTATGGTGTACTCCGTAATAACTGGTATAATGTTGATGTTCAAGGTATCAAGAAACTTGGTTCCCCAGTTGTTCCTGAGGTTACTGGTGATACAGATGATGAATTGGCTGCTTACATCTCTGTCAAGATCAACGTCCTCTCTTGGGCTAAGCGTACACAGGGAGCAATTCTCGGTCAGTAATTCGATACATTATAAGATAAAGTATATAAAACAATAATTGATTAGCGATATGATAGCGCAGAAGATAAATAAATGGTTGAAGGGTGTCATGGCTGCTGCCATGACCCTGACAGTCGTCACCTCGTGCAACGATATGTGGCACCAGGACTACAGCGACTGCCCTAATGGTGTATATGTAAAATTTAAGTATGATTATAACCTCCAGCGTGCCGACATGTTCAATGACCATGTTGGACAGGTAACGCTGTATGTATTCGACGACAAAGGAAACTATATAACCCAACAGACCGAGACGAACTCTGCGCTATCATCGCCTCTCAAAGACCCAAATTATGTAATGCACGTCGAGAACCTACAGCCTGGCAAATATCAGTTCCTTGCACTCGCAGGACAGAATGCTTATGCTGAACAAATGGTATCCGGCCGCGCTAAGTTCGTTCGTACAGAACCTGCTAACGACAGTGATATCAAGAAGTTAGAGGTAAATCTCGACCACCAGAACCGTGGTGACTATGATGAAGTAGAGAATCATGCCATGCCATTGGATACACTTTGGCATGGCAAGATGCTCGAATCTGTTGAGGTATCTTCATCCAAAGCTGCCTATGCTACTATTCCTCTGGTGCGTGATACCAAGAAGATTAACGTAGCGCTTCGTGACCTTGACTCTCCACAAGACATGGATGTCAACGATTACACAATGACCATCGAGGACCATAATGCCCGCATTCTTTGGGATAACTCTCTCGATGAGAGCCGTAAGGTTGTTTATACTCCTCATGCCACATGGAATACTGTTGACGAAACAGAGCAGGGCAAGATAGCTCATGCCGACTTCATGACCTCCCGTATTCTGAAGCACGATGATTACAAACAGGATGGTCATCTCCTCATCAAGAGTAAGGAGACCGGAAATACAGTAGTAAATGTAAATCTTCCTGACCTCTTGAGTCGTCTTCGCACCAGTGAGGAGTACAGTTACAGTGCACAGGAATTCCTAGACCGTGCCTACGATTACAAACTTCAGTTCTTTATCCAGGGTGGCAAGCTCAAGTATTGCTACATCACCATCAGCGTGAATGTACTGAGTTGGAGCAAGCGCATCCAGTTCGAAGAACTCAATTAACATGTCCTACCTGGCTTCCCGTAAGCCGATTCAAAAAAAAATGTGTATGTTTAAGATGAAGAAAATAACCCTCTCATTGCTAGCCCTTTTGCTGGTGATGTCGTTCGCATCCTGTGCGAGCGACACTACCAGTGATTCGCCTATGCCCAACAAGGATATGAAGACATATTTGCAGGTAAGGGTGACCGTGGATGGTAGTGGAGATACACGAGCGAGTAGGGCAGGTGAAGATGATAAGTATCATTTTACAGAGAATCCTTCTGGTGGAGAGGATGGTGATGGAGATGATGTAGGTGAACTTAATGAGCGAACCGTTACCAACTTAAACTTATTGCTTTATTCGTCTTCCAAGAATGATATGAGTGATGATGGTGCCATCATAGAAAAGGTTATTTACTTTCAGCACTTCTCTACAACTAGTGGTGGTAATTCTAGAATATGGCAATCTTCACCGATACAGATAAATAATGAAATTATTCAAAAGAACTATCATCTGCTTGTAGTTGCTAATGCTGATGATAAGACTTCCGAATGGCAAGGTAAAAAGTTGAAAGATATTCGTGATAAACTTATTATGAATGTTTGTACACGAGATGATGCAGATATAACAAACTCTAGTAATTTCTTGATGTCATCTTTAAAGGATGTTCAACTAACTCCTGATGGACATATAGGTTCTCTGGAAGATCCTTATCTTGTGAATGTAGATATAGAAAGACTGGCAGCTCGTATTGATATCATGCCAAATGCTATGTGTCAGGAGAATAAGAAAACAAAGACATATACATATAATTATAATGTAACCGATGCATCGAATAATGTTATTGGTGGTTTTGTTTTAGAGTCTGTTATGCCATATAACGATGTAACCTCAGGTGAATACCTCATAAAAAGAGTTACTGATGGTAACGACCAAAATACCGTAAACTACATTTCAAAGGAAACAGAAGATGCAAATCATAATTCAACGAACTATGTGATTTGTCCTTGGACGAATAGTCGTACAGGAGTTGCTTATCGTCATGAAAAGAAAAGTATTACGGATTGGGAGTCAATGACTTTTTCTGATTTTTATAAGACGAAGAAAGCCGATAAAAGACATGGTACAGATAATGATAATGCAAAAGCCACAACTCCTTATAATTATAAATACTATATTCTCGACTATGTTATGGAGAATACTTCCTTTGATAATTCTCCAGAAACATCAACGGGATTGGTGTTTAAGGGAACTTATTATGATGCTGCTCAATGGGAGGTTAGTACAGCCGAAGAGCAAGCTGGTGGTGTTTTCGGTAAACCTAAAGCAGGAGCTGTAGGTAAACCAAAATGTTACACCTACGTCATTCGCCATAGCGACCCAACGGGAAATGGTACAACTAATGATATAATGCATTACGGCATAGTCCGCAATAACATCTATCGAGTTCGTATCGATGGAATTACTGGCAAGGGACCGGATGGAATGAAGGTAACCCTCAACGTGAGAAAATGGGCAACCTATACTCACGACGAGACAACAATGTAACAACAAAATAAACAGATAAACAGAAAGTATAGTTTGAACTTAAACTTTCAGAGAAAATGAAAACGATTAAGACGATACATACGGCATTGATTCTGATGGTGCTAGCCTTTATGACGGCTTGCTCCACAGATAGTGCTGACCCTATACAGGGAGGTAGTGGAGGCGATAACCAAGGCGACAAGGTTACCGTCCACATGACTCTTTCTACGGCTTCTTCTTCCGGAACCAGAGCTAGTTTGTCATGGAATGATGGCGTAGATGCAGAAAACATGAAGAGCTGGGTAGTAGCCTTTGTGAAAGACAACAAGGTTGTTTCTTTTGTAGAGAATACTAATGTGTCGGCTAATAATCGCATTAAAGATGATGTTACGATAACAGATCTTCCTAAAGAGGTTGCTACCTACCAGGTTTATTCCTTTGCCAATCTTACTTCCACCGAGCTAGGCATCTTTAAAGGTGCAGATGTTGATTTCGACAACAAGAAGTGGAAGATGAATGGCAATGGATTCAATGTGAATGACCCAGACTGCAAAGGTATTCCTATGAGCAATAAGCAGGAAGTGACGATAAATGCTTCTGGTAAGCCAAGCATCACTGAACTTTGGGTAGTAAGAATGCTGGCAAAGATTACATTAAAGTTCAAGAATCCAAGTTCTACTCCTTTAGTGATCAAGGACATTACGTTGAATGATGTAACTTCAAATTCTTCAACTGATGTCAATAAAAATGGTAATATCATGTTGTTGCCAAAGCATTCGGATGCTTCAGGAACCTCTGGTACTACTGGTTCATCTAGCCTAACTGGTGCAAATGAAGATGAGGTTAAATGTATTCCGAATCTGGTAGGGCAGGCTACAACGGAGAATTATACTTATAAGCTGACTAAGACAATACCAGCGAAAGTAGATAAATACGAAACAGAGAATGAGATTTCGTTCTATGTGAATGAAAGCGCAGCGGGCAATACTTCCAAGTATTTCATCATTAATCTGAATACATCAGCAGGAATCAAGCGTTACGCCTTGTTCAAGGATTGGACAATGATAGCGCGCAACGACCATCACATTCTCCAAATCAAATTAGATGATTACAAGTTGAAGTTTGATGTTCAGTCCTTCACAGCCATCGGTCTCTATCCATCCATAACAGATAACGGAACCACTCTTTCCTACACCTGTTATTATCCGGAAGAGGAATTCCATATCCAGCCAAAGGTAGTAAAGGCAAGTGATGACTCAGAGGTAACTGATATCGATAATACCAAAGTAGAGTGGGAGTTAATCAAAGAAGAAGGTATGGCTGATGAAGCTGCTGCCGAAGATAATGCCAAGAAGGTGTTTAAAATACTTCCAAAATGGGATGCAATTACCGGCTATTTCGAAGGAACCTTTAATGATGATGCTGCCGATAAGCAGCAGGCACTCTATAAGGTTACAGTCCCAGTACCGGGCAAAATAGACAAGTATCTTACATACAAGATACTTTTCACCAAGGATTTAAGCAGCTTTGCTGCTCGTAAACATTATACACGTAAATACTATCGCTATGAATAAGATTAAAAACATATATCGTTCTCTCATCCTCCTCCTTTCATTGGTTCTGATGCCAGTGGAAGGATGGGCTAGTGATGGCTACTTTGCAGGAACAACACCTATCGTGATAAAACTGAGTGATTATATCATGAATCGTTACGATTATGCATGCTTCTATTTTGATAGGGGTGGTTCTAAACTTAATATCGATGGATGGAATATATACAATGACCGTCCGTTGAATCACGAAATAGCGGGTTATGATTGGGCAGGACATAGAAAAGATAATAATTATGTATTTTATAACAAAGCGAAAGTTTCTTACTCCCTTTATGCTGAACTTTTTCAGTATAAAATAAACTCTAATAGTGAGAATCTCCATCAAACAAAACTCGTTCTCCTCCTTTCTAACGATCCTGATCTCGAAAATCAGAAAGAGAATCTTGCCGGTGTCAAGAAGATGGAGTTCGATCTTTATACCGAAGAGGGTTTGAAGTCTTCTGCGGTTAAATATGGCAGTAACTCAACTGACTTTTCTAAAGCAGAAAGTACTTCTATAATCCCTAAGTCTGCGACTTCTACCAGCGTTACTTTGCCAGAATTCAATGCAAAATATTTGCGTTGGCAGTTGTTTGATTCTGAGACATCAACAACTCCTGTTCCTCACATAACAGATATATTGAGTAATTCTTCATCAGCAGTTAAAGGTTCTGATTTGATTTTCTTTCATGATACTAATATTGCTGATGATGCAGCCCGTACTGTATCTTTTGATTTCTCAAAACTTGCAGAAGGTGCAAATGTAGAGAATTATGTCTTGAAGTGTACCTGGGCAAATAATAATGGTAATGAGGCCAAGGTGGTAACATATAATGGAAAAACTTATATCCTCCAGGAGCCAACGCTTAATGGTGAATATACCTTTAAGTTTGTAAAGCAGGAAACACTTGATGCGCTTTCTTTGGAGCTTTCTGCCGACAATGGAGCTGCAGCAGCAAGTCATGATGTAGATGCGATATATAAAGACAATAAACTTGAGGTAAGTTTGAAAGATGTAGTTCCTGAGATTCTTTCTGATTTTGGCGTAGCTGATAAGAAAGATGTCAGCGACTTCTATATGCGTTGGGTATTGGCTGATAAGGATGGCAAAATCATTAGCGCTAATTCTAATAATGGCGCTCTGGCTTTGCGTAAAACTTCTGATGGTGTGGGGTATTATACCTTGTTGTCAAAAGAGGGTTCTTCTTTATTGCCTAATGGATTGAATGTAACTTTCGAGTTGCCTTCTGGTTCTTCATGGTCATCAGACATGAAAGTATATTGCTTGTTGACTAATGACCTCACTGGCCATGAAGCGAAATATGGCGTCATTACAAAAGAGCCATCAGCTTTCAAGAGCAAGATAAATGTAAATCTCTATGCTCCAAATAATCTCCCATTCAAGCATTACGAAGGTATCGCCAATAAGAAGGGAGATTGGGATATGGTGAACGGCCATACCTATCAGAAGACTCATGAATGGGAGTATTATTACTATGTGGATGGAAAGGAGACAAATCAGCAGGTTATGTTAATGTTGCCTATTCAAGATTATACAGGAAATGGTAATGATCTCGAGCCACGTGGTTATTTCCGTTGGTATGATTATGATACTGATCAAGGATCAGAACATCTTAAGGTTTGTGATGAGACACAAACAAAATTATTAAAGAAGGGAACTTGTGGATTATTCGCCAATAATATCGGTGCACATCCTACTAGCAGCCGGATTGGTGTTTATTATAAAACATCCCATGTTAACGATTCATGGACAGGGGAGACTATTGCCTGTGATGTAAGTAGATATGTTGATGGAATGGATGAGTCAAGGACTTATCTGCTCCATGAACCAACTTTGTCTATTCGTTACATCTTCCATATTCTTCCCAAAAAGAAGATAGCTGATGATATCATGGCTGCATTGTGTAATCATGCTGATGGTGACTATACTTATGAAGATAATAAAAAGGTAACATTTGGTTATAAGGATGAGAATTCGGAGCTAACTTTGCGTTTGCAATTGAATGATATAACTCGATACTCATTTTATCCGATGACATCTGGGGGCTTGCAAAAACATGTTTATAATAATGACATAACTGAAGCAGATTTTGATAAGTCAAAATACATGAATGTTCAGTGGGGTAATCTGGTATGGCGTGTATATGATATGACGAAAACAAAATATTGCGAATTAAATGGGGAGTCACAGGAACGTTTTCTTCACTTAACTGTTAAGAGTCTGAATGATGCGAAATGGTATAACTTAGACGGTACGTCTGTTGATGCTGCAAATAAACCCGTTATCGGTAAGGGTATCCCTGTTTTTGTTGTAGCTTATTTGAATGAACAAGGAAATAAGTGTCCAGTAGCAAACTTTGATGTTCGTTTTATGGAATTCCATCCAATGACTGATAAGCAGATAGCAGATGAGGGCTATAATAACAGAACTATATCCTATCTTGATGAACATTATAAAAAAGCGACTAAGCCAATTTCATTTGACGATGACGATACAGAACAAACGGTAGCAGCGCCAACAACCCCAGATGACAACCAAGACCGTTTACCATCGAGATGGGATCGTCGTGCTTATAGCTTCGTTTATCGTGATTTGATAGACTATGATGCAACCCATTATGGTAATAATTTGAATATTGGTCATTCTCCACTTCATGGAGATTATGGCTTGTATAAGTCTGCTGGGCGTTCCGGTATTTCTGGTACAGGTATTAATAATCCTAAAGATGGTTATCTTTGGTGGTCTGATGGTACTTTATATGATCGCACATATGAGATGACGAATGGCTCTCAGTACGGACATTTCCTTTATGTGGATGCATCTGACGAAAGTCGTCAGATTGCTGCTGCAGATTTTAAGGCTGACCTTTGTACTGGCATGCAGTTGATATTCTCAGCATATGTTGCAGATATGACAAATCAAACGATACTTCCAGAAGTTATGTTTAAACTCTATGGAGTAAATTATGATACGGAAGGAAATATTCAGAGTCAAAAACTGCTTCATTCGTTCTCGTCTGGAGATTTTGATAATAATGTTGAAGGTTTAACTAAGGCAAAATGGTATCAGGTTTATGGTAAGATTGTTATCCAGAAGGAATCTGGTGTAGAGAATTATTCGGATTTTAGAGTTGTTATTGATAACTATTGTAAAGGAACACTAGGTGCCGACTATGCCGTTGATGACATTCGTATCTATATTGAGCCAGCCAAGGTTCAGGTACTCCAGGAGAAGCCAGCATGTGGTGGCGCTACAACAGGAACCATCAAGCTGAAGATACGTGCTATCCACGAGACCTTGAATGCGATTTTGGGACATAAAGATACTAAAATCTATTTCAGATTTGTGGGTGAAGATGGAAAACCTGTAACTGGCGATGGACTTTATTCTTATAGCTTGAAGGATAAAACGACAAACAAAGAAACGAAAGTTGAAGGTACGGAATATGGTACAGTTGATGTATACGATAAAGAGGAAAAATGTAAGAACTTTGAAATCGATGGTACTAATATGATTGAGCAAGATAGTGAAGGTGAAACCTATATTGTGATCAGCAATAAAGACTATCCTTTGACTACAGGTAAGAAGTATTATGTATCTGTATCTACAGAGAATCCTGCCAAGGAAAATGCCAATTGGGGGTCACCTGCTGAACTCTGCTCGTTGTACAGTAACTGGTTTGAAATGGTTAGCCAGCATCCAGTCATTACGGATACAGATGGTAAGATCGTGACTGATTATAAGATTCCTTGCGATGCAGCTGATGATTATAAGATAAAAATCAAAGGTCAATTGGTTACAACTGACCCTAATACAGGTGGTAAGATAACATTGGATGGTGTTAAGTTCATCTGGTATCTTGATGGTAAGGATGAGGGAAATAAGATAGATCCATTAGCATCTGCTAGCAACGAAATTACTATCTTTAAGAAGAATATTACATTGGGGGATACTCATAAGATATATATGAAGCCAGAGGGAAAGGAAGTTGATGGTTATATTGAATGTACACTCAACGGTAAAAAGTATCTGCTGTGTCCTGCTGCAATACCAGTCCCATTACGTGTGATGAAGGATGGACCACAGCTCAACTTCGGTTTCAATGATGTGGATTATCCATTCAATGATGGCAGTTATGAGGCATCGCTTCGTATCGGTTTGCCTCAGCTGAAGAAGTTGAAGGCTTCTAAGGGATATTTGAAGGTACCTCTTCATAGTGCTACGATGAGAGGTGGAACAGCTATAACAGAGCCACTTACTTTCATTGATGATAGTAAAGCCCCTGCTGGTCCTTCGACATCGGTGTATGTTGCATCTACGAACGATCCTTTATGGGAAAAGATGTTGAATACTCCGGTTGCAACATTGGAGAATGATGAGTTGGCGGTTATTGATCCAAAAGTTCAGTCTACCCTCAATCTCAAATTCTTAGATGATGCAGTAGAGAATTTCCACGAGGGATATTACTATGTACTCCGATTCGCTTACGAGAAGAGAGCTGTTTCGGAGGGAACTACCAACTGCCCTGGCGAGTCTTATCTCAAGGTGAAGATTGTACCAGAGTTCATTACCTGGACTCCTACTGCCGATGGCGGTATGAATGCCAACTGGAATAATGATGATAACTGGCATCGCTCATCTTCTGATGAACTGTATGATAAAACGTATACGGATTATCTGACTTATGGCAGTAGCATGTCTGGTACGCCAATTTCTGAAAAGGATATTCCTACTCAGAACAGCTATGTGCCAATGAAGTTTACCAAGGTAACCATCGGCAATCTGAATGGTTTGCCATTCCCTGACCTCGGTAATGTGGTTTACCGTAGCACCAATAAGATTGCTACCAAGCTGACTAACGGTAAGGGTAATGAGGCTACGAAGTATATCCAGTATGATATTATGACTTACTGGGATGAAGCAGCTGCTGATAAGGGATTGGAAGCAGGTAATCTGAAGTGTGAGAAGTTCTATGGCAATACCTGCCATCAGATTTACTTCAAGCCTCAGGGCGAGCTTCGTGACCAGTGCTATCTGGTATATGACAAGGCTTGGGTAGAGAAGGAGCTGGTGCCTAACCAGTGGTACACCATGGCTTCACCTCTGCAGTATATCTACGCCGGTGATATGTATGTGCCAGCAAGCAATGGCCGACAGGAAACCAAGGCATTTACGGATATCAAGTTTGATGATAAGGCTGCTGATGGTACTACTGCTGTGTATAGCCGAAGTAAGTATCCGATTTATCAGAGAGCGTGGATGAAGAGCGGAGTAGAGGAAATCTCTCCTAAGGGAGATTATTCTGCATCGCATTATCCGGATGGAGCAGCTCCAGGTGATGTTGATATGAATCTCGGCTACTGGAGTCACGTATATAATAAGGTGGATGAGAGCTATGCCGCAGACGGAACCTTCGGTGGTTTCTCTATCAAGGCGGGTAATGCGCTCTTGCCGAAGAGACCTACAGATGGTACTCCATTGCCAAATGCGATTCTCCGTTTGCCAAAGGCTGATACCAGCTATCAGTACTACGATTATGATGGAACAACGACTTCTGGCAGTAAGAAGGGAGATGTAACCAAGCCGGATGTATCTGCTTTCGTTTCTTCAGATAAGAATAGCACTGGTCATGGCAAGCTCCTCGTTCCTTTCAATAACGATGAGAAGCATCTCGCAGAGAAGACCCAGAGCTTGGGAGCTGATAACAACAGCGGTTTCTATCTCGTGGCGAATCCATATACCTGCTCTATCTCAATGGCTAAGTTCTTCGAGGCCAATACTGATTTGCAGAACGCTATTTGGATTGTAGAGAATGGTAAGGTGAAGGCGATTTCCAATGAAGAATTGGATAAGAAGAACTACGCTATCCAGCCTACCCAGTCGTTCTTTGTTAAGAAGAATGTTGGCGCTACTATTACAGAAGTAAAGTTCACTTCTACGATGTGTGTTGACCGCACCATTACTCCTGGCCTGTTGATGGCATCTGATTATGTAAAGAGCATTGAAGCGACGACTGAGAATTCCAACGGCCAGATTTCAAAGGCACGCATCGCCTTGCGTCCGGAGGCTTCTGCCGACTATGATGACCAGGAGGATGTGGAACTCTTGTATGATCAGAACCTCAAGGATGTTCCGCAGGTCTATACCGTTGCCGGCAACGAGGCGGTGGCTGTGAATGCAGTTCCTGAGTTGTCCTGGATTCCGCTTGGCATCGTGAGCCAGCAGGCAGAAGAGGTTTCACTTACCCTGAAGGGTGTGAGCAAGCTCGATGCTCCTGTTTATCTCTACGATGCTGCATCGGCAAGCTTTACAGAACTTCATGAAGGCGAGGCTGTGAAGGTGAAGGCGGGTGACCACGGAAGATACTTCCTCACCCAGACCCGTACCTCAACCGGCATCGACCGCATGGAGATTGAAGAGCAGAGTGCCCCGGTGAAGGTTTATTCACCAGCTGCAGGCATGATTGTTGTTTCTGCCTTGGGTGGTGAGAAGCTCGACAGGGTTCAGGTATTTACGTTGGATGGCAAGATGGTTCACAGTTATCAGTTGCCTGATAAGCAGAGAATGATTCTCCGTGTTCCATCCGGAGTATATATCGTAAAGGCATCCACCCAGTTCTGTGCTCAGGCTAAGGGATTGAAGGTTGCCGTAAGATAGGAGAAGCTTGGTTTGACAAGTTTATAATAGTTGATAAAAAACGAAAAGAGGGTGTATCATGAATTTATGATGCACCCTCTTTTATTCGTATATTAAAGATATATTGTCGGAAAAGACAAGATATATTTCTGAGTTATTTAGTATCTCTGGCCGCACAACTGCTGTTGTGCGCTTGCATAACAGCTGATATGCGCTCGCACAACAGCTGATGTGCATGCGTTGCCCAACTGTTATGCTCTTTTTATTTGTTGTTTTGAAACATGGCTATTTCACGTTCAAATGTAGAAATAATCATTTCTAATTGAGGGTGTAAAATAGGTACAATTATTGATACGTAATTTGGACAGCCTTCATCTATAACTGTTGCTGTTCTAATTGCATATTTCTTTTTCTGTTCATAGCCATTAAACCAGCGTAAAAACAATCTGTCTCGTTGAGCCTGTTGTTCATTGGCTGTATCACAAATATATAGAAGGATATCTGGATTTTTTCTGAAAAATTCTTCTATAACAAGGATAACCGTTTGTTGAATCTTTTTGTCATTGGGAGATTTTTTCCTACTTCTGTTTGTTATGCGAAACCAATAGGCTTTTAGATTGAGCATATCATCTAATTCAAATGCTATTGAATAGAGGATATTATAGTCTGTTTTAAACATAATCTCCCCTTCTTCATACCAAACAGGATATGGAGCAAGAATATTGATTTGGCTTAAATCTAAGGTTTTCATAGTTTAAGCCAAATCATAAAGATGTGAGTCATTTACAAGTTTTATCTGTTCTTGTAAATCATCTAATTTCTTGTTCATTTTATCTTCCCATTCTTGTTTGCGCTTTTTCTCCCGACGCATAGCTGCCAAGAAGGTTTCTCTTGTAAATAAAACATTGTCTGTCATAATCTTTGTCTTTAAACGTAAATCTGCCTGCAAATATACGCTGTTTTTTTGTAATCTCCAAACTTTTCCTGACTTTTTTCTTCCTTCACTATATGAACAAATCCTTCTTCGGCATATCTGCCATGAACTGTTTGCGGAGCTTCTCGAAGAATGCCATAGAGTCGTTGCTGAAGCCGTGACCCTTCCAGGTGGAGGTGTTGGTGATGAGAATCCAGCACTGGCCGTCGGGGTACTTCAGGACAATGGCGGAGGTGCCGGCAAGAGAACCGGTACGAATCCATGGACGATTGCTCTTTGGAGTGTAGTTCCAACCGATGGAATACTGATGGTCGGGCTGCTCGGTGGTCATGAACTGGATGCTCTTCTTGCTGAGGATGTCCTTGACATGAGGCATACCGTCGATGCTGGCGATGAGACGGCTCAACTCGGCTGCGGAACCACACCATGCTCCGGCACCAGAGAGGCGAGGAAGGTCGGTATCGCCATAACACTTTTCTACCATTCTGCCACTGTTGTTGTATTCATATACTGGGATACTGCCCTGGTGCATATAATACTTCGTCTCGTTAGGACGGCGGTCCTTATAGTAGGTGCCGGCAATATGCATATCGTAGCATCCGGCAGGTTGGAGCACGTACTTCTGCATGAAGTTCTCATACTTCATTCTGCTCTTCTTCTCGATGATCATGGAGAGGATCATGTAGCCCAGATTGCTGTAGCATTTGCCTTCGCCCGGAGTATAACCCAGATGACGCTTCAGGAGAATCTTGAGCAGCGTCTTATGGTCAGGAGGAGTAGTGAGATGGTTCTGCATCATGATGTAGCGGGTAGAGGATACCGGGTCGCCGGCATAGTTGTTGAAACCAGCCTGATGGCGCAGCAGCTGTTCTACGGTGATATTGTAGTAGCGCTGATCCTTGATGCTGTTGTTGTAGGTGGTATCGTTTAGGATTCCCTTAGGTCCGAATACCTTCTCGTTCATCTTGAGCTTCTTCATCTCCTGCAGTTTCATGATGCCAACAGCAGTGATAAGCTTTGATACAGAGGCGAAGCGCATCAGCATGTTCGGTTCCATTCTGATACCCCTTTCCTTATCTGCCCATCCGAAACCGCGGGCATAGAGCAGGGAGTCGTTGCGGGTGATGACAAGCTGGGCACCGTTGATTTCCCATCGCTTGAGGAATCTCTCCACGAGTGAATCCATCTTATGGTATTCCTTTCCATCGGTGAGTGCATTGCTGATGGAATCGTTGATATGTGCCTTGGGGAGCGTATCCTTTGCCTTTTCCTTATCCGAAGATGAGGTGCAGCGCGATACGCAACTATGTGTAGACCATGCGATGATGGCTGTGAATGTGAGCAATATGATAGCTATTCTTTTCTTTCTGAGTCTTCTTGCCATATTAAATTTGATGATGTCTTTTACAGTTTACGGCTTGCAAAGATACTGCAAAGAGATGAATTGGCAAAAAAAATAAAGTTAAACATCTACAAACGTGATCGGTTTATCAGAATTTTATGTACCTTTGCACCTGAGTAATACTTGAAGAGGTAAATGAAAAAGGTAATTAGAAAGTTTTTTAGATCCTTCTTATATATAATAGGCATGGCAGGGCTTGCTCTGTTGCCCGACATCTGGCTCTGGCATCTGGGGGTGAGTGAGTGGCCTTGGGTGCTAGCCATTCTGTGGTGGGTGCCTTCCTTGCTGCTTCTGCTTGCCGAGGTAGGACTGCAGATGGGTTTCTTTCATAAGCTTTCCGTCCGCATTCTCTTTACCACGATTCTGTTTTCGGTGATGCCCAAGGTGGTATTCATCCTCTTCGATTTCATGATGCCGTGGTTCTTCGCCCTTCTTCCGGCGCTGGCACTGGCGGGATGGTTTGCCTTCGGATTCATTGAGGGCTGGAAGCGGTTGGAGATGAGGTATGTGACCTATGAATCGCCTGATCTGCCACCCTATTTTGACGGTTACCGTCTGTTGCATTTCACTGATTTCCATCTGGGGTCTTTCCCTAAGGATAGTGACTTTGTGCAGAAGGTGGTGGATGCAGCCAATAATGAAGAGCCTGACATGATGCTCTTTACGGGCGACCTGGTGAACAATGATGCCCGGGAGGTGGAACCTTATCTGGAGACGCTGCAGCAGCTACATGCCCACGATGGCATCTTCTCGGTATGGGGCAATCACGATTACTGTGAGTATGGCAACAATCATACGTTAGGCGGACTGAAAAACAACTGGAAGCTGCTCTATAACTATCAATGCCAGTTGGGTTGGCATCAGTTGATGAACGAGCACTATACCGTGAGTCATGGTATGGCTTCCATAGATATCATCGGTGTGGAGAATGCCGGACAGCCTCCTTTCAGCAACCGCAGCAAATTGCCAAAGGCGATGAAGGGACTGAAGAAGGAAGGATTCAAGATACTGCTGACTCATGATCCGCATCACTGGCGCAGAGAGGTATGGGACCGACCTATCCAGCTGACGCTGGCAGGACATACGCATGCAGGACAGTTGCAGATAGGCAAGTGGACACCAGCCCGTATGGCATTCAAGGAGTGGGGTGGTGTTTATCGCAAAGGCAGTCAGATGCTGAATGTTTCATCGGGTATTGGCGGTTCCTTCCCGTTCCGATTGGGAGCATGGCCTGAGATGACGGTAATAACGTTAAAAAGGACTTTAAAATGACGTGTATACGTTAATAAAATACAAATACTCTCTTAAAACACAAAGATTGTGGTAAATATTTGCCGAAACTTTTGTGAATACGAATAAAAATCGTATCTTTGCACTAGTTTTCGCATATATTTGGGCAAATGGGGGGTGTCGAGAGGACTGTACTCCATTTGTTTTTTTTATGCCTCTCCCCAATATCTCTTTTCTCCTCTCTTTATTTCCAGTGAAATGGAAGAAAGGAGAACTAATCATAAAGTTCAAAGTTCCAAGTTCAAAGTTCAAAGTAAAAAGTTCCAAGTAAAATGAAGATTCCAGTAGAAGAACAATATAAATTCGTGAAACTATCACTTCCTGATGGTAGCAAGGCAGAAGGACATGAAGTGTTGCTGCATGCCTGCTGTGCGCCATGTTCGTCAGCGATTGTAGAGTGTATGCTTCGCAACGGTATGAAGCCGACGGTATATTTCAGCAACAGTAACATTTATCCCTTACAGGAGTTTGAAATTCGCAAGCACGAGCTGATGCGCTTCCTGGAAGCGCAGGGGGTGCCGTATGTAGAGGATGAGTATGACCATGAGGAATGGCTTGCCACCATCAAGGGATTGGAACAGGAGCCGGAAAGGGGCAGCAGATGCTCGGCTTGCTTCCTCTATCGTTTGAAGCATGCAGCAAGGTATGCGCAGGAGCATGGCTTTCATCTTCTTACTACTACCTTGGCTTCTTCGAGATGGAAGAATATCCAGCAAATAGATGCAGCCGGACATATCGCCGTAGAAGGTTGCCCGGACGTTGAGTGGTGGGATATGAATTGGAGAAAGGGCGGTTTGCAGAATCGCCGTGGTGAATTATTGAGAATCAATGAATTCTATAACCAGCTGTATTGCGGTTGTGAATTCAGCATGAGATAAGATTAAAAAAGGCTGCTTCCCGCTT
>ERZ1026884.738-NODE-738-length-19958-cov-6.531679_pt1 | contig 19958 bp, 15 predicted proteins | sample MGYA00380172_ERZ1026884 | MGnify/ENA primary metagenome ERZ1026884 (study PRJEB33269, sample SAMEA4719808) | human gut metagenome | biome: human-associated habitat; feature: organic feature; material: feces | place: Cameroon | collected 2013-10 ... | reverse complement strand
ATCTACACGTAAGGAGTCGTCGGCAGCGTCAGATGTGTATAAGAGACAGATACATTCCTTTTGCCAGTGCTGCATCCCCACGGATCTCTCCCCTTGCAATCGACTGCCAGACGTCCCAGGGCGTCTCGATCACCGTCGTTGCCTCCCTGCTGCCTGCATCCAGCACCGTGCTGCCGTCTTTTCCGAGCACGATCTGCCACGCTTTTCCCAGGTCTGTATAGCGGATTTCCAGCACGCGCTCTTTTTGGTCGAAGCTGTCTTTGTTATAAAGTGCCGCCATCTGCCTGGTAAAGGTCAGCACCGGATCTTCCTTTTCGCCGCTCTTTTTTTCCACGCCCCAGCTCGCATCCGCCATTTTTTCAAATACATCTCTCGGATACAGAAGTTCCCTCAGCTTTTCCTTCGTGCCTTCTGAGATCGCCTGTTTCTGTGCGTATTCGCGCCCCGCCTGTCTGACGCATTCCAGATATTCATCCGTCCGCGCCTTTAATTCCGGAACACGGAACAGCTCACCCTGTCCGCAGAAAATGCTTTCATACTGCCCTGCGCCGCACACATGGTCGAACAGCTTCGTCACGCTGTCGTAATTATTCTTTGCCGTATAAAAGCCGCAGGTGGAAATCAGCAGATGCCGTTTACCGCTCATATCGTATCGAGACGGATGCCCGCCGCTCCCGGTCTGCCCCTCCTGCTCTTCCATAAACGGGAGGTTCATGGGCAGCTGCCTGTCGATAAAGTTTTTCAAAAGCCCCGGAACGCTGAAATAGTAAAGCGGAAAGCTCCAGATCATGAGATCCGCCCACAGCTCGCCTTCGATGCCCTCCTGCATGTCGTCTGTCATCACGCATTTGCCCGGCGTTTTGTTCCAGCAGGCAAAACATCCCCTACAGGGAGCGATCTTTTTCTCGGAAAGGTTCATCTGTCTGATCTCTGCATCCTTGTCAATTTCCAAAATGCCCTCCAGAAATGCTTTGGAAAGCTTTAACGTGTTGCTTCGATCGCCTTTCGGGCTTCCATTGATCAAAAGAATGTTCATACCAATCTCCATTCCGCGGGCACTTTGTGCCGAAGGAACCGCGGGACGAACATCCAGTTCGTCTCTGCGATCCTGGCTACTTTGTGTCGCCTGCGACGCAGTTTCTCTTATGTTCAGTATAGCACACCCGAATATCCGCTGCATTGTCATTTTGGTAAAATTTGAGAAAAACACGCATCCTCGTAGCGCGTTTATTAGCGTATGGAAACGAAGTTTCCTATACGATAATAAAACTGTCGCCGAAAATCTGCCGTTTTTCGACCCTTATACTCCGCTGTGTTACGGCACATCTACCATAATCACATCCGGTCCGATCTGTTTGATATCCTGATACGCAATCGCATACTCCGTATCGCAGCCAAACAGGCATTTCCAGTTTTTGCCGCCGATGCCCGGCACAATGATTTTCTGGATCACGCCGCTGCACTCATCGAACTCGAAGTCCGTCACATGTCCCATTTTTCGGCAGTCGCGTAAGTTTACGACTTCCTTGCTTTTTAATTCTGAAAAAAGCATCCGAAATTCTCCTGTTTTTTCTATCCTATGCAGCGGCACGCACGCTGGTGCAGCACTTTTCACTACGGCTGCCATGCGCTGTAATGCATCAAAATCTGCGTCATCGCTTTGAATAAATTCCGTTTTTTCGTCCATGCTCTTTTCATAGCTTTTCAATCACAGGAGGCAATGCCATGGCACTCAACAAAGTGGAAATCTGCGGCGTCAACACCGCCCGCCTGCCGATCCTAACCAATGAAGAAAAAGACGCGCTTTTTATCCAGATCCGGCAGGGCGACGCCGAGGCACGGGAACAGTTTATCAAAGGAAATCTGCGGCTCGTTTTGAGCGTCATCCGACGCTTTTCCTCTGCAGGGGAAAACGTAGACGATCTATTTCAGATTGGCTGTATCGGTCTGATCAAGGCAATCGACCATTTCAATACCGAACTGGGAGTACGGTTTTCAACTTATGCTGTTCCAATGATTATTGGCGAGATCCGGCGTTTTCTGCGGGACAACAACTCCATCCGGGTCAGCCGTTCGCTGCGCGACACCGCCTATAAAGCCATCTACGCGCGGGAAATGCTTTTAAAAAAGAACCAGAAGGAGCCGTCCATCACCGAAGTTGCCTCCGAGGTCGGCATCTCCCGGGAGGATATTGTCTATGCCCTCGACGCCATCCAGAATCCCATGAGCCTGTATGAGCCGATTTTCACAGACGGAGGAGACACGCTCTATGTGATGGATCAGATTCGGGATAAAAAGAACCGGGAGGAAAACTGGGTCGAGCATCTGTCTTTGTCCGACGCGTTAAAAAAGCTCAATGCCCGGGAACATGAGATCATTTCCCTGCGCTTTTTCGAGGGAAAAACGCAGATGGAGGTTGCCGAGCTGATCGGAATTTCCCAGGCACAGGTTTCCCGGCTCGAAAAAAATGCTCTCCGCATCATGCGCGCGTATTTGAGCGCATGATGCAGGGAGCATGTAACACACGGTGTGAGTATTTCACGGCATGACAGCACATCCCGGAATGCGTGCAGACACGACACTTTTCGGCATGTCGGTCGGACGCAGCTGCAGCGCGCAGCTTCACTCCCGCACCATCTCTTTTTTCAGCCGCTTCATGATCTTTTTTTCCAGCCGGGAAATATAGGACTGGGAAATACCCAGATATGCCGCGACCTCCTTCTGGGTCATTTCCTGCCCGTCCGGCGTATCCAGTCCAAAACGCAGGCTGACGATTGTGCGCTCCCGCTCGGAAAGCTTCGCCACCGCATTTCTTAAAATCCTGCGCTCTGCCTCGTTTTCCATATCCCGGTAGATCACGTCCTCATCCGTCCCCAGGATATCCGACAAAAGCAGCTCGTTCCCGTCCCAGTCCACGTTCAGCGGCTCGTCGATCGAAACCTCCATCCGCGTCTTGTGGTTGCGGCGCAGATACATCAGGATTTCATTTTCAATGCATCGGGATGCATAAGTTGCGAGCTTGATATTTTTCCCGGGATTGAATGTATTGATTGACTTGATCAGTCCAATCGTGCCGATCGAAATCAAATCCTCCACGCCGACGCCCGTATTATCGAACTTCTTTGCTATGTAAACAACCAGACGCAGGTTGTGTTCAATTAAAATCGACCGCGCCTCCTGCGCATATTCCTCTGTCGCCAGATCCTGAATCACCTCGTTTTCCTGTTCCGTTTCCAGAGGCGCCGGAAGCACATCTGCGCCGCCAATATAATGAATATCCCCCTCATGTGCCATAAAAAATGCCGGTTCCCGGCGGATCAATTTAAACTGCACTTTTCCCGGCATCGCTACTTTTAATATCATGGTCTGCTCCTTTCTTTTCCTCCAGTAATGCTGGATGCAGAATCATCTGGTATCCGCCCGACCGGCTCAAACGCCCGGGTCCGACCGCAACCGTCACATCTGCAATCTTTTTCTCCTGTCCGTCTTTTCTCAGATACAGTTCTGAAACCGTCACCGCCCGAAGGAGTCCGTGGGCCCTGCCGATGCTGTGATAGGGAATCAGCCGAACCGCCTTTTCCGTCGAAATTCCAAGCTTTTTCGCCGTCTCTTCGTCTAAAACACAGACCGGGCGCCCCGTGTACGGGTCTTTCAGGGAATTTCCGCTGTCCATCAACGCGCTTCCGGAAAAAAACTTCGTTTTCCAGAAAAAAGAGACTTTCCAGATCGGATGTTTCTGCCGCCTGCGCTCCCGGTCCAGAAGCTTTGCACCATACCAGACGACAATCGCGCACCAGACCAAAAGCTGCATCATGGAAAGCTGCCCGCCGGTCCCAAAACCGTTTTGATCGGTTTCAAACAGCTCCCGGACTTCAGAAATGCCGTTGCAGACGCCGCCGAGCACGCAGGCACAACACATATAGCAGATCCAGACACGCCTCATTCCTTCCCGGCTTTTGACCTGAAAGCATCGCTGTACCCACCAAAGTGCTGCAATCAGGCAAAAAAACGTTTTTCCTGCCAGAATTATCCCTACTTCTCCCTGCAAAACCGCCGGAGCAGGCAACAACAGGATTGCCGTAAAGCACAGCGCATTTCCGGCTGCTATTTCGATAATCCGTCGAACCCTTACTGTTATCCCAGACAGTTTCGCTGTCAGAAATAACAGCAGCACATTGATACAGGTGTGCATTATCCAGACCCGGTCTGCATAAATCCGATAGCTCACAAGCCTTTCCTCCCGCACGTTTTCCAAAACTGTATGTCCTTATTATAAAAATGCTGGCGCGTGGATTTTGTCGAAACGCTGTGCACTGCCGGGGAAAGTTTCGACAAAAAACACCGCGAAATGACTTTTTCAGTCACCTCGCGGTGTTTTCTGTTTCGTTACTAAAATTATTTATTTTTTCTGAAGGAAATCCGGAATCTTTAAATCTCTCTCCTGTACCTTGCTGCGCAGTACCGTAGGAGCAGGCTGAATGCCATTTATGCCTGCCGGCTTCTTTAATTCCGCATTGGAAGCAGCTCCGGGATGAACCGGCTGCTGCAGTGCGCTGTTATACGGTCTTGTCGTGTTCGCGCCGGTCGCGCTCACTGTGGTCTTCATGCCGGTCTGGCCTACGGAAGGAGTGATCGGTTTTCTTGCAAAGGAAGTACCGAAGCGGGAAGCCGGTGTCTCCTCAATACCGGTTGCAATTACGGTAATCCGGCAGTAGTCTGCCTGGTTGGAATCGTACATGGCACCGAAGATGATGTTAACGTCATCGCCGGTGATCTCACGGACATAATCTACCGCATCGGAAGCGTCAAACATGGAAATATCGCCGGACACATTGATGATGATATCGGTTGCGCCTGCAATCGTTGTCTCTAACAGCGGGCTCTCTACAGCGGCTTTGACTGCCATGACAGCCTTATCGTCGCCTTTACCTTCGCCGATACCGATGTGAGCAATGCCCTTGTCGCGCATAACGGTCTGTACGTCCGCAAAGTCGAGGTTAATGACTGCGGGGACGTTGATCAGATCGGTAATCCCCTGTACTGCCTGCTGAAGGACTTCGTCTGCCTTCATCAGGGCTTCCGGCATGCTGGTACGCTTGTCCACAATTTCCAGAATCTTGTCATTCGGGATAACGATCAGAGTATCCACGCTGTCACGCAGCTTCTCAATACCGGACATCGCATTGTTCATACGGGTCTTTGCTTCAAAGCGGAACGGCTTGGTTACAACACCGACGGTCAGGATTCCTTTGTCCTTGGCGAGCTTTGCGACAACAGGAGCCGCACCGGTTCCGGTTCCGCCGCCCATACCGCAGGTAACAAATACCATATCTGCTCCGTCTAAGGATTTGGAAATTTCTTCTGCACTCTCCTGAGCTGCCTGCTCACCGATTTCGGGCTTTGCGCCTGCGCCCAGTCCCTTGGTCAGCTTCTCGCCGATCTGCAGGTGCTTTTCCGCTTTGCAGAACTGCAGAGCCTGTCGGTCTGTATTAACTCCGATAAACTCCACACCGTCAATTTTCTCATCAATCATTCTATTTACAGCATTATTGCCTGCACCGCCAACTCCAATGACAAGGATGTGCGCTGCCGCTTCTGCGTCATTTACTTTAATCTCCAGCAAGGGTATTTCCTCCTTCATTCCTGACAAACTTCATAATATTTATCATATAATCATTTTCAGAATTACGCAACCCATTTTTTCAATTTCTTTGCGGTTATCCATCTTTCTGAAACGTCACATTTTTACGGTCTTCCGAGTAATTCTGCAGATCGAGTACTCCGCTTTCGCCCGACAGATTCGGTAAAATCTGCTCCAGGCGCATCACCTTTTCCTCCAGGTTATCCTTTCCCAGCTTTGCCCGGATATTGTCGAAATAAAGTGTTATTTCATTTGATTCGTTGAAATATATTTTATCCGTCGTGATCTGATGCTTGGAAAGCATTTGCGTAATCGAAAGGATTTCCTGAAAAATATCGGTATTCTTCACCGGAAGCGCCTCATACAAAACAACATGGTCGAACCTAATTCCCGTCACCTGCGGAATTCCTTCTGTCCTCGTTTCCGAAGATTCCACCACGATACCGTCCCGGTCAAAATACATGTAACGCCCCATGTATTCGACGTAGCCCGCCACAGACTTTTCATAAACACGAATCGTGATGCTGTCCGGCGAATCGACCCGGACACTCATCGTTTCGATAAACGGAATGTCCCGGATTTCCTTATTCCGATATTTTAACGAAAGATAGAACGAATTGTAGGAAAGCCGATCGGTCAAAACCATCGCCTCGATCTCTTCGCTCGTGTAGTGAACATTTCCCTCGACCGAAATATTCTGCACCCGAAACACGAACACCACGACGAGGGCTATCGCCGCCAGACAGACGATCGCAATGCTGGCAATCAGTACGCCGAGATTTGCGCGCAGCCACTCGCCCGGCGTTGCCACTGCATAGGAATACCCGGCAGCTTTGCCGCTGCTTTTTTTCTTTTTTTTGCCGGAAGCTGATTTCTTCCGACTTTTTTCAGATTTTCCGCCGTCCAGCAGCTTATATTTCTGTTTCTGTGCCAATGTCTGCTCCCAACTCTCTGAAATCCCTTACGATATCTTCATATCCTCTCCGGATAAAATGACAGTTTTCCACGACCGTCTTATGCTCTGCGCACAGCCCCGCCAGCACGAGTGCTGCCCCGCCCCGCAGTTCTTTTGCAAAAACCCGCTCTCCGTGCAGTTTTCTGCCTCCGGTGACCTCCGCGCTTGTTTGTCCGGCGACGATCGCAGCACCCATACGGTTTAACTGCTCGTGCACACCAAACCTTCCATTAAAAACGCGCTCCGACACCATACAGTTTCCTTCTGCGCAGCACAGTGCCGTCAGCATCGGGGACTGCAGGTCGGTCGGATAGCCCGGATATACGTCCGTTTCCAGTAAAAGCGGGGAAACCAGCCTGCCTGCACGTTTTACCAACAGCCCCTTTGGGGTTGGGATAATCTGTGCGCCCATTTTTTTGGCAACTGCAATCACCGCTGTAAGCTGCCCGATCGGCGCCTGCCGCAAAAACGCTTCCCCGCCTGCCGCGAGTACACCGATCAGACAGGTTCCTGCCACGATCCGGTCCGCATCGATGGAAAATTCTGTGCTGCAAAGCTTTTTTACGCCCTCAATTCGAATCGTTTTGCTTCCGGCTCCTTCGATCTTTGCCCCTGCACCGTTTAAAAAGCGGCACAGCGAAACGACCTCTGGTTCCTTTGCACAACCTGTCAGCACTGTTTCTCCCTTTGCACAGACCGCGCATAAAATCGCATTCTGCGTCGCACCGACGCTCGAAAACGGAAAACGGATCTGTACGCCGTTCAGTCGCTTTGCAAATACCGTCAAAAAATTGTCATCCTCCCGCCTTATCTGACAACCGAAGCGCGCAAAGGCTTTCAGATGCAAATCGATCGGGCGGTCGCCGATGACACAGCCGCCCGGATCGCAGAAGGACGCCTGCCCCAGCCGCCCCAAAAGCGCGCCCGTCAGCACGATGGAGGAACGCATCCGAACCACTTCCTCTGCCGGAAGCCTGCTTTGCAGCGCACCGGAAGCGTCCACGAAGATCTCGTGACCGGTTTTTGTCACTGTTGCGCCGATTTTCTGCAAAATGCGGCACATGCAGTCCACATCCGAAATATCCGGGCAGTTTCGCAGTGTCGTCTTTCCGGCGATCAGAATGGTCGACGCCAGAATCGGCAGCACGGCGTTTTTCGACCCCTGCACTGTCATTTCCCCGTAAAGAGGTCTTTTGCCCCTGATCCAGATTGAATCCACAAAACCACCGTCCGCGCTGCTCTTACCTTATACTATGGCAAAGATGCCGCACGCGTGACAAATGCAGCTGCACTGCTGCCACCCGTGCCCTGACAAAACGCTCGTCTTCTTTGCTCCCGTTGAAGGCACGATACGCGCATACACCATTACACATCCCGGACCTTGATGCCGCGGGCAACGCTCATGACGAGCCCCATCTCGATCAGCAAAAACAGGATCGATGAGCCACCGTAGCTGATAAACGGCAGGGACACGCCGGTGTTCGGCATTGAGTTCGTTACGACCGCAACATTTAAAATGACCTGAATCGCGATATGCCCCAGCACGCCGACAACTAACAGCGCACCGAACAGATCCGACGCGTTGTTCGCAATAATCATCAGACGCCAGATCAACAGCAAAAAAATCAGGATCACAGCAATGCCGCCGAACAGCCCCAGCTCCTCACAGATGATCGAAAAGATCATATCATTCTGCTGCTCCGGCAAAAAGCCCAGTTTCTGGATACTCTGCCCGAGCCCCTTTCCAAAAATGCCGCCGGAGCCGATCGCATAGAGTGCCTGCAGCGTCTGGAAGCCCTTGCCGGACGCATAGGCTTCCGGATCGAGCCACGCCATGATACGGGCGAAACGGAAATCCAGCCCTTCGATGCTCTGCAGCTGCTTGAGTCCGAAAATTAAGCCCACAACCGCGAGTGCTCCAATTCCTCCTATGATGAAAAATGGTTTGTATTGCGGACTCGCCACAAACAGCATCAGGACCGCAATTCCCAGCACGATAATCGCAGAGCTCAGGTTGTTGGTGATTTTCCAGATACAAAAAACGTGCGGCACAGAAACTCCAATAACCGCCAAAAAGCCTCTCGACGTCCGAATGTTTCTTCCCATCTTGCAGATAAACGTCGCCAGAAACAGAATCATCGCCAGCTTTGCGATCTCCGCAGGCTGAATCGACATACCAAGATTCAGCCACCTTCTTGCACCGTTGACCTCGACGCCCAGCGGCGACAGCACGAGTGCAATCAAAATCAGGGAAACCACATAGCCGATTACCGCAAACCGCTCCCAAAAATGATATGGGATGTGGGAGACGAAAAACATCCCCACCAGCCCCAGCGCCGCCGCAAACGCCTGATGCATCAGATAATAGTCCTCGTTCAGATTCTGCGTTGTCGCATCGTAAGCGCTGGCGGAATAAATCATAACCAGTCCGAAGCCTGTCAGAAACAGGATGATGAACAGAAGACTGTAATCAAAATAGTATTCTGTTTTCTGAGATTTTCTCCGTCCTGCCACTTGCTCACCCCTTCAGGCTGTTTACATATTCCTTGAACATTTTACCGCGCACTTCATAATTCGGGAACATTCCCCAGCTCGCGCATGCGGGGGACAACAGTACCGCGTCGCCCGGACACGCTGCCTTTACACAGGTATCCATCGCTTCTTCAAAGCTGTCCGCCAAAACGATATTTTCCATTCCGTGCTTCTTTGCGCACTCCGCGATCTTTTCCCGCGTCTGACCGATCAGCACAAGCAGCTTCACCTTGCCGTCAAACGCTTCAATCCACTCGTCGTAGGTGTTCTGCTTATCATAGCCGCCGCCGATCAGCACGGTGGGCCACTTCATTGCGCGGATCGCCTGAATCGCCGCATCGGGATTGGTTCCCTTGGAATCGTTATAATAAACGACGCCGTTTTTGGTCGCTACATATTCGATTCTGTGTTCTACTGCCTGAAAATGTTTTACGGTATCCAGAATTGTTTCCATCGGCACGCCGTATGCTGCTGCAATTGCAATTGCTGCCATCACGTTTTCAAAATTATGTACGCCGATCAGCTGCATTTCCTCAACATCCATCAGGACTTCTTCCCCATTTCCGAGATTTCTGCAGATTTTGCTGCCGACCAGATAATAGCCTCTCTCCAGCTTTTCTTTGGAAGAAAACCAGATGACCTGGGCCGGGCACTTCGGTGCAAACGCCTTTAACCAGCTGTCCTCGTGATTGAGCACACAGAAATCGTCCTTTGTCTGGTTCTTCGTGATGGATTCCTTGACCGCCGCATAGTTCTCCATCGTATGATGACGGTTCAAATGATCCGGCGTGATATTTAAAATCGCGCTGACAGTCGGATGGAAATGCACTGCAGTTTCCAGCTGGAAGCTGCTGATCTCCGCTACCGTCACGCTGTCCTTATCTGTTTTTAAAACCTCCTGCGTATAGGGGGTTCCGATATTGCCGACAACAAACGTATTGTCCTGATAACGCTTCATGATCTCGCCCACCAGCGTTGTCGTCGTGGTCTTTCCGTTCGTGCCTGTAATTGCGAGCACCTTTCCCTTTTCATAGTTCCAGGCGAGCTCAATTTCGCCCCATACCGGAATATCCGCCTCTTCCAGTGTAGAAACAAACGCTTCTTCAATGGAAATACCGGGGCTTAAAACCGCCAGCGAAAGCTCGGAAAGCAACTCCTTCGGAAGGCTTCCCAGTACCAGCGCAGTGTCTTTTGGATAATCTTCCCGCGCGCAGAGCGCCTTCCCATCCAGCTTTTCATTTTCATCAAACAGAACGGGAACGGCTCCCGCTTTCTGCAAGAGTCCGGCGGCTCCGAGTCCGCTCTTTCCGCATCCGGCTACCAGTACCTTTTTTCCCAGTAAATCCATGTTGATTCTCTCCTTTCGCTGCCATAGACAGCACTTTCGTTCTATGTTTCCCTGCAATTAATTGCGGTTTATTGTTTCATTCTTCTCATAATACCCTATTTCATCCAGATATGGAAGAATATTTTCAAAAAGCTCGCGCACTACCGGTGCCGCCACCAGTCCGCCATAATAGACGCCTTGGGGGTTTCGGATAATGCACAATGCCAGCACCTTCGGATCGTCCGCAGGTGCAAAACCCAGAAACGAAGAAATATACCGACCAGTACCGCGAGGAAGCGTCTCGCTGGTCGCCGTCTTGCCGCCCACCTGATAGCCTTCGACTTTTCCGTTTTTTCCGCCGCCGTTTTCCACGACCTGAAACAGGATGCTGCGCAGCCGGGCGCTCGTTTCTTCCGAAAGAATCCGTTTTTGCTCCGTTTCCTTCTGCACCGAAATGCGCTCCGAACCGTCCGTCTTTTCGCAATACAGTCCCAAATGCGGTGTAATCCGCGTCCCGCCATTAATGAGGGAGCTGACCGTCGCTGCAAGCTGGATCGGCGTGATCTGAAAGGACTGCCCGAACGAAATCGTCGCAAGCTCCACCGGACCGATCTGATCCTGTGCGTGCATGATTGTACCGGCTTCTCCAGGCACATCGATTCCAGTTCTGTTCAGCAGCCCGAACTGCTTCATGCTTTGGTAAAACGTATCTGCACCCATCCGAAGCCCTACCGTCACAAACACCGGATTGCAGGAATTCATCGTCCCCTGTACGAAATTTTCAGTTCCATGACCCCGAACCTTTGCACACCGGATTTTTCTGCCCTCTACGACAATATAGCCCGGGCACTGAAAAGAATCCTCTTCCCGAACAACGCCGTTTTCCAGTGCAGCTGCCGCCGTAATGACCTTAAAGGCAGATCCAGGCTCGTAGGTATCGTTGATGCAGGCATTTCTCCACATTTTATTCAGGGCTTCCTGCTTTTCTTTTTCGTTCATGAGCTGTTCCCGCTGCCCCTCCGGAAGTGTGAACGGGTCATTCAACTGATATTCCGGCACATCCGCCATCGCAAGGATTTCTCCGTTATCGGGACGCAGCACCAGAATCGAAACGCTTTCCGCTTCTTTTTCCAGGCAGACCTGCTCCGCCAGCTGCTGTGCATACAGCTGGATATTGGCATCCAGACTAATGTATAAATCTTTTCCATCCACCGGCTCTACCCGGCTCTCTCCTTCATCCAGAAGCCGGACGCCGCGTGCGTCCGTCATTTCCAGAATCAAGCCCTCCTGCCCGGAAAGCACTTCCTCATACCGGCTTTCCAATGCCAAAATTCCCTGATTATCGCCTCCGGTAAAGCCGATCACTTTGGAAGCGAGATTCTCATACGGATAATATCGTTTATAATCCTCGTCCACCTTGATGCCGTCCAGCCCTGTCCGGTAAATTTCCTCCCCGGTTTCCAGATCGACATTGCTTTTGATTTTTTCGATGGACGATACCTTTTCCACTCTTTTTCGAACGGTCTCTTCCGACAGTCCAAGCTTGCTGCACAAAAGCGCAATCACTGCGTTGGGATCGCGAATCTGGTTATGGATGACAGAAATCGTACAGACCGGCTGGTTATCCGCCAGCACGATCCCGTTCCGGTCTAAAATTCTCCCGCGCTTTGCCTTGATTTTGCGCTCTCTCTGATGCAAATCCAGCGCGAGCTCAGAATAATGTGCCGCCCGAAATACCATCAGATATACCACTCTGGCGGACAGCCCTGAAAAGATCAGAATGCACGCCAAAAAAATTACGACGATCTTTTTGCGGTGAAACGGTTTGCTCAGTTCCATAGGTTCCCTGCAAAGCAGAAATTACTATACCTTATGAAACCGCTGCCTAAAATATGCACACGCTGCCGCTGCGCGCTGTGACCACAGCAGACAGCGATCGTACTCTTTTCGTAACTGTTCCGTACCCTCGCAGTTACGCGCAAAAATCCATTTCAAATCGGCTATGCCGATAGGATTTTTGCCTTCTAGTCTAAGTTTTCTTACGGTCAGCGCAGTAAATGCGCAGACCTACTGAGCAGTTACCTCTTTTCTTCCATTATTCCATAGGATTTTGCGTATCCCCACCAGAGTTGCCTGCTGCACCGTTTTCCAGAATGCCGGAAACCGGCACATCATAGCCGTCCGAATCCTCCGTGATCACCTCTCCAGTCGTCGGATCGATCAACTGCCCGTCACTGTTGACATACGGATTGTCCGCTTCTGCTCCATTTGCAGTATCTCCACCTGTTGTAGACGGGTCGTCGCCCGCAGGCTGCGCAGCGCTGCTGTTCTCCCCTGCCGTTGTATCCTCAGCGGAAGAATCCCCTCCGGTATCGGTTGTATTTCCACTGACATCATTTCCACTGACATCATTCCCGCTGACATCTGACGCCGGTGCGTTTGCGCTCAGCTGCTCGCGAATTTCAATCTGCATCGCTTCCAGCTCTGCGCGTTCTTCGTCCGTCAGCTCCTGTGTCATGAAGATATTTAAATAAGGAAGCACTTCAGTCAAAATGTTTTTGGCGATGATACATGCTTTTCTCGTTTCCAGATCCTGCTCCCGGGCGTTTGGTCTGTTTAAAACCACATAAACTGCGATCTGTGGATCTTCTGCGGGCGCATAGCCCAGAAACGATACGACGTATTCGTCCTTTTCACGGGTACCGCTGGCGCTGACAGTTTCTGCTGTACCAGTCTTACCGCCGATGCGATAGCCTGCAGGCTTTGCACGTTTACCGGTACCATTTGCACCTTCCACAACCTGAACGCAGTATTCACGGATTTTCTCCGAAGTTTCCGCGGAAATGGTCTGCTTTAACAGTCTCGGCTCAATATTCTTTACCACAGATCCATCTGCTGCCGTAATCTTACTGACCATATGCGGTTCATAATAATAGCCTCCGTTGATCAGGGAGCAAAAGCCTGTGATCATCTGGATCATCGTCACGTTAAAGCCCTGTCCAAAGCTCGAGGTTGCAAGCTCCGTAGGTCCCATCGTTGAAGAATTGAATACCAGGGAAGCCGTTCTTGCCTCGCCCGCAAGATCTATATTGGTCTTTAAACCGAAATTATATTCCGACATATATTTCAGAAATTCATCGATCCCGATAACCTGTGCCATCCGGATCAGCGTGACATTACAGGAGCGTTCAATGGATTCTCCGATCGTCAGCCACCCCTCCGCACCGTTTCTGTAGTTATGACAGCGGATTTTGTAGCCGCCGATCTCGATGATACCGGTGCATTCAAAGGATTCATCGCCTTTGAGCCTGCCGTCCTCCAACCCCATCGCTGCAACGAAGGGCTTCATCGTGGAACCCGGCTCGTAAGTGCTGTTGATGCAGTAGTTTTTCCAGAGGGCATTTAAGTTCTGTACAAGCAGATCGTTATTTTCCTCCTGCTTCATCGACGCTGCAATCTCTTCGTTGATGACCGTATCCGTCGAGTTTCCACTGACATCGATCAGTTTGCTGCCGATCAGTGCCTCCGGATTTCTCGTATCGTTTAAGTCAAACGTCGGATAACTCGCCATTGCGAGCACTTCCCCACTGTGGACATCCATCACAATACACGCTGCATCCTGCGCACCGTTACCCTCGCGGGTGCTGTCTTTGTTTTCGTCGTTATATTTTTTGAGGTACTTTTCCACAATGCCCTGAATCGTCGCGTCGATCGTGGAATAAACATTGTAGCCGTCTACAGCAGCCTCCGTCGTCCGCTGCAGATTATCGTCCCCGTCTATATATCCATACTGTCTGCCGTTTACGCCGCTCAAAACATCGTTGTAATACTCTTCCAGTCCGTAGGTTCCGGTTCCGTCCGTCCGCGTAAAGCCGATGACATCGCTTGCGAGAGAGCTATTCGGGTAAACACGCTTATAGCTTTCCTCAAACCAGATTCCCTTGACATACTGGTTATATTCTTTCTGGCTCGTATCCGCCATCATCTGCTGATAATCACTGATTTCATTGTAGGACATTCTCTTTTTGAGGACATAATACTGGGAATCCGGGTGTTCCTGCGCATAAGCGCGCACCTGATCGCCGTCAATGCCAAAATAATCCTCCAGTGCCTGGATCGTAGGCTCCACATAGTCCTCTTTGTTATTCATCTGTTTGATATCCAGCACCAGATCGTAAACCTTTTCACTCGATGCCAGCTTCGTTCCCTTGCTGTCCAGGATTTCTCCCCGTTTATAAGGAATCGTCGTACTGGAATACTGCTGCTGGGAAAGCACCTGCTTTTTGTAGCTGTCGCCGTTATCCCGGTTAATTAAAATCAATCTGACGCTCAACCCTGCAAAAGCCAGCAGTACCAAACAAAACAGTACCACCAGCTTTCTCTGCATTCGTATTGTAAACTTATTTTTCTTATCCAATCCGGCACCTGCCTCACTTCTTGATGTCTGCATACTGTCTTACATAATCGCTTCCATCATCCGGGATTTCCACGATCTGTCCCTGTCCTGCGTAGGTCATGCCAAGCTCCGTAATTGCAATTCTTCTGATTTCCTCCAGATTGATGGAGCTGTCAATCCGGTTTTTCATTTCGTCATTTTCCGTCTTTAAGTTATTTAGCTGACTCTGCAGCGCTGCAACCTGCTTTACGCTCTGGGTGATCGAGGATTCCATCCGGATATAACTGATCAGCATTACGCTCGTGACTGCAAACGCCACAGTCAGAAACAGCACATAGGCTGCATTTCTGTAGCGCAGGCGTTTCATTTCCTGCTTCTGCTTCTCCAGCTCACGTCTCGGAACCCGTCCGGAGACCTGATCCAAATGGCGTTCCAGCCCTTCGCCTACCTCAGCGTGTCTGACTGCCGTACCGTTTACATATGCTGTTTTCTGATAAGGCGTTCTTTTGTACGCTGCCGATTGGCTTCTTCTGACTGAATTCGATGTTCTTGCCATTTGCTCTCCTCACTGCCGTCTGTTCCGGCCTCTGGTACAGCGTTTCGTAAATAACGATACCAATCGGATTCACAGGCAAGTGAGTGGTATCGCTATTTCGAAAACGATGTACTAGCTCTCTATTTTTTCGAAAATGCGCAGCTTTGCGCTTTTCGCTCTGGAATTTGTCTCCATCTCTTCCTCGGTCGGAAGAATCGGTTTGCGGGTCACAACATGTCCCCGGCTCGTTTTGCCGCACACGCACACCGGAAATTCCGGCGGGCAGGTACAGGGATTTTCATTTCTGCGGAAGGCATTTTTCACAATTCTGTCTTCCAGCGAATGGAAGGTGATGATGCAGAGCCTTCCACCCGGAGCCAGCCGGTCGATAAAGGCGTCCAGGGAATTTTCCAATACCTCCAGCTCTCTGTTGCAGGCAATCCGAATCGCCTGAAACGTGCGTTTGGAAGGATGTCCGCCTTTTTCCCGCATCTTTGCCGGAATCGCCGCCCGGATAATGTCGTTTAATTCCCCGGTCGTCTCAATCGGCTTCTTTTCTCTCGCCTGCACGATGTGTTTGGCGATATTCTGTGCAAATTTATCTTCTCCGTAGTCCCGGATACACCGAAACAGCTCTGCCTGTGACCACTCATTGACGATCGTTTTCGCCGTCAGGGTCTGGCGCTGATCCATCCGCATATCCAGTGCGGTATCATAACGATAGGAAAATCCTCTCTCGGCGTTGTCCAGCTGATAGGAGGATACACCAAGATCTAACATAATGCCATCTACTTTATCGATGCCGAGGCTGTTTAATACTGCCGGAAGGTTACAGTAATTGTCGCGCACCAGCGTCACATGCTCCTGCCACGGCTCCAGCCGTTTTGTCGCCGCTTCGATCGCCTCTGCATCCTGGTCGATACCGATCAGCCGGCCGGTCCTAAGGCGCGCTGCAATGTGGCTGGAATGTCCTGCCCCGCCCAATGTGCCGTCCACATAGATGCCGTCCGGTTTGATTGCAAGTCCTTCAATTGTCTCCTCCAACAGGACGGATGTATGTGCAAATTCCATCGATTTTTCCTTTCTTTGTTACAGCAATTACAGTCCGAGGTCGTCCATGCGCTCTGCGATATCCTCCATGGACTCCTCCGCCTCTTCTTCCAGGGCATCCCAGCGCTCCTGGCTCCAGATTTCAATATGTCCTGCAGCGCCCACCAGCACAACGTCTTTGGTCAGCTCTGCAAATTCTCTTAATTTGGAAGGGATCAGGGCACGTCCCTGCTTGTCCACCTCCACCTCCGCGGCGCCTGCCAGAAAGTGACGGACAAACATACGGGTGTCTTTTCTGCTGATGGGCATTGCCTGAAGCTTTTCTTCGAAAGCAGTCCAGCCGACATTGTCGTACACAAATAAGCAGCCATCCAGTCCCTTGGTCACTACAAATTTCTCACCGAGCGTCTCTCGAAATTTGGAGGGAATGATCAACCTGCCTTTTGTATCCAACGTATGATTGTATTCGCCCATAAACATGTACAATCACCTGCCATTCAGGGAAAAGGTCTGCCACCTTACTCCACTTCGTACCACTTTCTACCACTTTGAAACCATTTTAGTATAAAATGCCCTCCTTGACAAGCGATTTCAGAAAAAAAAGACAGCCGGACCGTGAAAAGTCCAACTGCCTTTTTCGTCATTCGTAACAACAAAATGCCCTAAAAGCGTACCTTTTGTTGTATTTATAATTTTTTTGCGCTTTTGCGAATGGTGCGAGTGAACAGTAACGATTTTCTCAGACATTGAAGCGGAACAGGATTACATCGCCGTCCTGTACCACATATTCCTTACCCTCCATGCGGACAAGTCCTTTTTCTCTCGCTGCCGCAAGGGAGCCGTTTTCCAGCAGATCTTTGTAATTGACAACCTCAGCCTTGATAAAGCCGCGTTCGAAGTCGGTGTGAATCTTGCCGGCTGCCTGCGGTGCCTTCGTGCCCTGTTTGATCGTCCATGCTCTCGTCTCATCCTCGCCGGAAGTTAAAAAGCTCATCAGGCCGAGCAGATGGTAGCTTGCGCGGATCAGTTTTTCCAGACCGGATTCTTTTAATCCAAGGTCATCCAGAAACATCTGACGTTCTTCATCGTCCAGCTCGGAAATTTCTTCCTCGATCTGTGCGCAGATCGCAAATACCTCACTGCCGGTTTCTTTTGCATATTCTCTGACTGCCTGTACGCCTGCGTTATCTGCGCCGTCGTTTGCCAGATCTTCTTCACCGACGTTCGCCGCATAGATCACCGGTTTTGCAGTCAGCAGGTTCAGGTTCTTGAAATATTCTTCCTCGTCTTCATCCTCTGTCTCGAAGCCGATTGCAAGCTTGCCGTCCTCCAGACGTTCCTTGACGCGCTCCAGCATCGCCAGCTCTTTTGCCTGCTCCTTATCCATTCTCGCGCCCTTTGCCACTTTGGCGATTCTGCGTTCCAGAATTTCCAGGTCGGAGAAGATCAGCTCGAGGTTGATCGTCTCGATGTCGCGCAGCGGATTCACGTTTCCGTCTACATGAACAACGTTGCTGTCCTCAAAACAGCGAACGACGTGCACGATCGCATCCACTTCGCGGATATTGCTCAAAAACTGGTTGCCAAGGCCTTCGCCCTTAGAAGCACCTTTTACCAGACCTGCGATGTCTACAAACTCGATCACAGCAGGCGTTACCTTTTTGGAATGATACAGATCGCCCAGAAGCTTTAAGCGCTCGTCCGGAACGGCTACCACACCTACATTGGGGTCAATGGTACAGAACGGATAGTTTGCAGACTCCGCACCAGCTTTCGTTAGAGAATTAAATAAGGTACTTTTACCAACATTCGGGAGACCAACGATACCTAATTTCATTTTATCTTTTACCTGTCCGAAAACCCTTGATTTATCGGGGTTTTCGCCTTTCTTTAGATTTCTTGTACGCCCTTTTTACGCCCTTTTTTTGTAACTGGCGGCGTAGCCTGTTGAAATTGGCGTATGGCATTTACCAGTGACTCGTCCGTAACATGGACATATCTGTCCATAGTTGTTTTAATGCTTGCGTGTCCTAATAGCTGTTGCAGCACTTTAGGTTGTACGCCGCGCTCAATCGCGCATAATAAGACATTTCTTTTCGCCTGTCCTGCTGTCGATATACTCTAAACTCTTGCTGACAGTCAACGTGCGCTTTTTCCAGTCAATAGCGTCCCATGTCAAACCAATCCATTCTGCCGTTCTCAATCCTGTTTCCAAGAGCAACGCATATTGTCGGTAATTATGTGACCGCGCTGCTGCTTCAAGAAATTTCAAAAAAGAGTCCAACGCGACTATATATTATAGCATAAGGGCTCTGCTTTTTCAATCTCAACAGGAAATTTTTGTAGTGGTGGTTGGTAAAATTCTATATAATTAACTCTTGTCGGATATATTCTTCACATTCACGTCGCTTTACTGACTTCCGTGTTCCTACAAAAAGTACAAACGGGCAATTTATCTGTTGGTATAAGGGAGTGTCAGAAGTATTTGAGAATAGTATTTTCACAAATCCCCTCGTCCCTTTCTTTTTCCTTGATACAAAAGGAGCGACAAGCGCGTGAGTGGCAGAAAACGGACAGTGCAAATCAAATTCTATGTGACAGAGGAAGAAAAGAATTTGATTGAGGAAAAAATGAAGCTGATACCCACCCGGAACATGGCGGCATATCTGCGGAAAATTGCCATTGACGGTTACATCATACAGGTAGACCATGCCGATATAAGAGCCATGACCGCTAAAATCGCAGAAATCACGGCGGCGAATGAACAGACGCCAGACAGCATAAAGGCGGTCAAATCGCATTTTCTTTGTCAATCATAACAGAAAGGACGAATGCTCAAATGCCTTCGTCCCCAAAACGGTTATATATTTAGTATAAATTGTTGTAAACTTGCAATGAAAACATCTACAAGTTTAGTTAATTGTGCATTTCAGCAAATACATACTATTTGTAATCTTTGTTTTTGAGCGACGTACCGACAAACGGTATCGTTGCAAATTCCCGAGGGTTACTACGTATAACGTAATCGATATAATTAGCCACCATCAATGCGTAAGCATAGTACCCCATCGGGTTCGGATGGAAGCCCAGCCCGAACGACTTACGCATTTCGGCATCGTATACGGGCGCATGCGCAGTCATATCCAGCAAGTCTATCGAAACGTTCCTGCTGCTCGGGTGTAAAAGATGCTTTTAACGTTTCTGGTTTACGCAACGTAAAATTGCCGATATCGCGTCTGCGCGTACGATTGATTATATGGGCAAATGTATGAAGGCTTTCGACTCCGCATATCAGCCCGTATCCACATGAGGACGGAAAATGTAGCGGCTTTTGAAAAGAATATTGCTTTTTTCTGTTCAAGGCGTTATAATCGGTATATACCGAAAACAAGAGGAGGAAAGCGTCCATGCCAAGACCACCACGGTGTCGTCGGATTTGCGGAATACCAAAGATCGATGCATTCTGCCCCAGCGGATGTGAGGATGCCGAGCCGATCCTGCTGACGCTGGACGAGTACGAGG
>ERZ1026884.736-NODE-736-length-19989-cov-8.920789_pt1 | contig 19989 bp, 10 predicted proteins | sample MGYA00380172_ERZ1026884 | MGnify/ENA primary metagenome ERZ1026884 (study PRJEB33269, sample SAMEA4719808) | human gut metagenome | biome: human-associated habitat; feature: organic feature; material: feces | place: Cameroon | collected 2013-10 ... | reverse complement strand
CAAATCCGTTTAAATTCCGTGCGTAATCCGTGAAGCAAGAATGTTCCGTTTACTCAGCGTAATCCGATGAATGAAATAACGAATGAATAAAATAAAGAATGAATAAAATGGGTGTACCCGTTAGCAGGCACACCCCATTTGTTTTATGATAATCTTATTTCATCTTGCAATCCGGCAATACAGCCATGCATCTCTTTCCCTCCATGGTCTTCAGGATGCAGCCTATGGTCTTTCTTCCTATGTTTCTGTTCACAGGAACCTGCGATTGCGGAATCACCTCTACATAGTGAACGCCGGCATTCGGCACATCCATCGGCAGGACGCCCTCTGCCTGCATCTTCTCGTGATTGAATTTATCTACGTCGTCGAAACGCACATAGCGGTTGGTCTTGCTGTCAACGAATCCTACACATACCGAATCTTCATCGGTGGCGATGGAAGCGAAGATGAGTTTTTCGCCTGCATATCGCTTGAATACCCTGCCTCTCTCTCGCTGCAGAAGCTCTGCCATTGAAACCTTGCAGACTCTTCCGCTTTCATATACCAGGATGAGCCAGCCTTCTTCCTCGTCCTCGTGGACGGCGAGCTTCAGGCGATAGTCTTGCCAGTCATCCTCGTCGAGCAGTTTATATTCATCGGTGTCAAGCAGACAGATTACGGCTGTCACCGGGCGATAGCCTTCCTCGTAGTCGTGCAGCGCATTGTTGCGCAGGCGTGAGGTCTGGATATGGTCGGTGATAGGTGCCGACTCCACATGCTTGGTGGTAGCTTTGGCATCCTTTTCTGCTGATGGTGCTTCAGCCGCTGCCGATGCAGTGACGGGTTGCGTGATAGCCAGATGAGGCACATGTTCCTCAGCCCACTGCTTTCTGATGGCAAAGAACTTGTCCTTGTAGTTGCCGTTCACCTTTCGTGCCGATGTACCCATTCGCTCGAAGTATTCCGAACTTACTGCGATAGGGTGCGGACATGGTTCGATGTCGATGATGAGCACGGCATTGTTCACTTCATTATCAAAATGGGTGTGTACGTAGTGGGCGCCCTCCTGCCCCAGGTAGTAAACTATCTGGTTGTTCACATACACCTCGAATTTATCTCTTGAACCCTTGAAGAGCGGATTCTTCAGGTCCTCTTCCAGTCCCATCTCGTAACCGATGTCGGATACACCCAGATAGAGATGTCCACCCTCGGCATTGAGGAAGGCGCAGATTTCCTGCATGATCTTCACAGTCTGAGCCTGCACGTCCACCTTCATCGAGTTTTCCGGATAAACGATAGAAGTCTTGAATTCCGTATGGAAATCTTCCTTGCCATAGTTCTTCTTGTTGGAAGATGACTTGTGCAGCTTGAGCAGTGCCCTGATTTTGTCGAGGATGTCGCCAGCCTGGGTAAGGAGTCCCGATTTCTTCACGAAGTTGTGCGATAGAACCAAGGATGCAAGCTGCTGAAGCTGCGGATCTTCTGTCAGACTGCTCCATTGGTAGAGTTCCTCGTAATGATCATCGCTGTCGAGACATCCGATGATGCGCAGCTGCATGAAGTCGTGGCGCAGGATGGCATTTCTCTCAAAGAGCTCAGGCTCTGTTTCGGCGATGAGATCTATCTTCTTGGTATCCACCTTGTCTAATGCCGCAAAGTCGTTGAGCAGTTCCAGCAGGGTGAGTCGGCTGTCGTAATAGTTGGTGCGCTCCTTGCTGTCTATCATGATGGCGAGCAGTCGGCAGAAGTTCAGATAGTTATACGCCTTGATATTATCCTCTTCCAGGGTAGCCTTGGCGTCGATGATGCCCATCAGTTCTGATACATATACGCTGTCCATATCCATGGCATCCGCCAGTTCGTCTTTCTCTGCCTTCGGGTTATACACCTCGTGGTTGGCATAGCCGAGCATCAGGTTGTGGAAGGCTTCGGCAAGACTGAATCTGCTTTCCGGTGATTCGCGCAGGAAGGTGCCATAGAGATAGTCGCTGCTGCCCTCGGTGATGTTGTCTACTTCCACGATCATGCCTCGTCTCAGGTCGTCTACCGTCATGCCCGGTGCAGGCGCAACGGATACGGAGAAGCCCTCGCTGCTTACGGCTGGTACTCTAGTCAGACCCGGAACCTGACTGAAAACCAGACAGGTGAGTCGGGAGTTGTAGAACAGGTCGTTCACTCTCACGTCGTCCTCATATTCGCTGATCATGTCGCGCATGGCAAATTCATAGGTACCGTCGCTCTTCACATTCTTTACGTAGGCACGCAGCAGGAGCGGCATGCCCTGGTATTCAAACGACTGCATGCTGACATCGCCAGGGAAGAAAGGCACCACGTCGTTCAGCACATCCAGCGTACCCGTTCCCTCATATCCGTCTTCCACCACCTTGCATTCAAACATCAGGTTTCCTGCAATCTTCTTTGTGATGATGATATCCGTTTCGTCATCGATATAGAGTTTCTTGCTTTGCTTTTTGGAAGTCTTTCTCTTTTTCGAGAAGAGCGAGTCGTTGATGTACCCCCACAGTTCCTTAAAGTGCTCGATGGTGGTACCCACCTTTCCGCGCAGTTTCACCGGAGGCTTTTCGTCGAGTCTTACGGAGAGTCCATGCCATAGTCCCATACGTGCCGATAGGGGCAGATAGAGATTTTCCTTATCCAGATTCTTGGGTTGGATGGTGATGGCCTGTTCGTTTACGGTGAGCAGAGCCAGATCGCTTTCATATTTAGCCGGTTCGATATTCTCCACAGTTTCGTTCTCCTGCGAGCAGAGCATGTTGGAAAGCACGAAGGCATCGTCGCTGTTGTATGGCAGGGCGGCGTCGAATTCCGATTGGGTGAAGAGCGAGAGGAATGATTTCTGCAGGGTCTTGTTCGGATCGCTCACGTTCATGAGCGATACCAGTCGGTAGAGTAGTGCCTGGTTCAGCGAACTGTCGTAAATCTTGTGGGTAGCATGTCTGCCCAGAATCAGTTCGATGGTGAGCACCTGTATCATCGTTTCCTTGGTATGGATGTCGCTGGTGAGTCGGTCGGTCTGGTTATAGATATTGTCCACGTATCCCTGGAGCAGTTTGATCCATTGCATCTGGAATGGTTTTCTGTTCCATAGATACATTTCCTGTCCTCTGATGGTGGTTAAGATGGAATCGATGAATTTCTCCATGATGGTGAAGTCGAGCATGAAGATGCACTGCATGATGCAGAATTGCTTGCGCGGATGATAAATATAGGCGCAGGTGGATAGGGTTGAGAGGATTTGGCTGATGGTATCTTCCGCCTTGCCTTTTCTTAGGATTTCGATGGCTTGTATATAGTAGGATAGCAGCTCGATGACATCGGTGAAGCGCTGTTCTAGCAGAATGCGCTCGGCTTCCTTGCATCGTGGCAGCAGATTTTCGCTTTCCAGCGTTTCCAGGCAGTGGGTATGTATCTGTCGGAGCAGGATTTGCAGTTCGTCCTGGTTCAGTGAGTCGGATAGGCCCACAATCCATCTGTGGCATTCCAGGTCGAAGATGTCGGATGGAGTATCTCCGAGCATCAGGTTTCTGAATTCCTGCGTATTCCAGTTTTCCTCGCCTATGATATCATAGAATTCCTTTTCCGACAGTGAGAATTCCGATTTGTCGGCACCCAGTACTTCCACGAGCTGCACGTCCATGTATTTCTGGTGGAATTTCAGGATGCGGCATCTAACCATAGGTGTGAGTGCGGCATTGATCACCGTGTCTCTCTTGAGCATGGCTGTGAAGCCAAACTCATCTTCCAGATGGTAGAAGTTGCCCAGTGCCATCTTGATTTTAAAGTTCACCTCGTCGTTTTCCTTGTAGTTTTTTCTCATGAGGTGCTCAATGTCCTGAGCGATGAAAACCTTGCCCAGATGAGTGGTAATCATCAGGCAGTTGAGCGTTTCCGGAGCGGGTTGCCTTCTTTGGAAGTCAACCTGTGCCACCTTGTAAATTCTGTCTTCCACTTCGATGACGAACTTGTGTTCTTCTTCATCTACTCGCAGAACCTTTGCTTTGATGTTTTTGATATTATTCATACTGATATAACAAATGTTTTAAACTGATTACAAAGGTACATAAAAAAAATGTGTTTCCTTATAAAATGCCCATAAAATAATCACTTTTTAGTATTTATTTGTCTTAAAATACATTAAATGTTAGATGAAGATGCTAATTAGTGACATAAATCTATTAATTTTGCAGAATAAATAACATTTTATGCTTATGAAGAGAGTATTACTTACTTTTATGGCTGCTGCCGCAACCGTTGCCGCAACAGCACAAGACATTTACAAGACAGATTTCTCTACGGAGGAAGAATTCCAGAAATGGACGGTTATCGATGCCAACGAAGATAACGCTACCTGGAAATTCGATGCCGAGGGCAGTCAGTCACACGTTTATTACCCTTATTCGGCTACGAATGTAGCCGACGACTGGCTGGTTTCTCCTGCCATCACCCCAAAGAAAACGGGTAACCTGCTGGTGAAATATACCACCTATGGTACCAGCTATGGTGAGAGAATCGAGGTGCGCACAGGTTCAAAGCCAACCGTCAGTGCTTTGAAGAAACTTCAGAATCTCAACGATGCAGTCAAGGGTCAGGCTACCACGGAATCATTCATCTACAGTGCCAAGGAAGGCGAGCCTTTCTATGTAGGATTCCGCTGCTTCAGTCCTGCCGACCAGTGGAAGTTCTATATGTGCAACTTCAGTGTTACTGAAATCGACAAGGCCATCGATTTGCAGGCCACCGACCTGCTTACCCCTCAGACAGGTGATAGTCTTACGGATGCAGAAACCGTGAAGATCAGAGTTGCCAATATCGGCTTCGATGCCAGCCAGAGCTTCAAGGTAGCTTATCAGATTGACGACCGTGAGCCGGTGGTAGAGGATGTGAATGCCACCCTGGCGGCTGGCGAGAGCATGGAATATACCTTCAATACCAAGGCAGATTTCTCTGAGCCACGCCACAACTACAATGTCAAGGTCTACTCCATCGATTCAGATGATTACAACATGGCCAACGATACCTGCCAGGTAGCCGTGCGCCACAATGGTGCCCTCACTCCTCCATGCACATGGGGATTTGAGCCTAAAGAGGACAATGTGCAGTTTAAATACTACAACCTCAATGAGGATGATGGCAACTGGACCCTGCATTCAGACTTTTGGATGAATATGGCACGCACAGGCGTAACCTGTCTCGCCTATAATTATAATAAGGAGAACAATGCCAACGACTGGGCAGTTCTCGACCCAGTGAAGGTAGAGGCTGGCTACTACGTATTGCGCTACTGGTATTCCGGTTCCGACGGACACACCGAGAAGTTGGGCGTATATTATGGTAATGGCAACACCCCTGCCGATATGACCAACAAGATTGATGAGCAGACCATTCAGCAGGGTGTTTACCAGGAAGCGTTCAAGGTAATCAAGTTCGACAAGCCACAGACCATCTATCTGGGCTTCTATGCCTTCAGCGACAAGGATGAGAACTGGCTCACCATCGACGATGTGCAGTTCTACAAGGCATCCAGCAATGCATCCGACCTGGGTATCAGCAGTATTTCCAAGCCATTCGATTATGCCCGCACTCCTAACGACAAGAATGTGGAGTTCGAGGTTCAGAATGTAGGCATCAAGGATGCAGAGGGTAAGGCCATCATCTCTGTAGATGGTGAGGTGAAGAAGGAAATCGCCCTCGATATGAAGGCGCAGAAGATCACTACTTTCACCGCCGAGGATGTCATTGCAGGATTGCCACAGGGCAAGCACAAGCTGAAGATTGAGATTCAGAGTGCTGATGACAGCTCTACTGATAACAACGTGATTGAGAAGGAGTTTGTATCACTCGTCACACCAGCCATCCTCTATGATTTCGAGGATGCGAAGATTCCTGAGGATTTCAGCTTCTATGTAGGCGACAAGGGTACTGTAAACCCTAATGCCGGTGAGGAATTCAACGAGCAGGGCTGGGGTATCTTCAACCTTGGCAATCACGAGATGCTGGGCGAACACCTTCTGGCTGGTACATCCTGGATTGATGGCGCAACACCAGACCGCTGGATTATTCTTCCACAGGTGAAGGTTACCGATGAGAACACCTATTTTGCATGGGATGCGAACTCATTCAACGCTTATGGCAACCTGGACAGCTATAACGTGAAGGTTTCCGATGGTTCTACCAATCCTGCAGATTACTGGTATACTTCTGAGGCAAAGATTTCCAACGAGAGCACTACTCCAAAGACTCGCGGTATCAGCCTTGGCAAGTACAATGGCAAGAATATCGCCGTGGCCTTCAATATTGTTTCCAAGAAGGGTGAGGCACTCTGCCTCGACAACCTCGGATTCTATGGTGGAGTAGAGAAGGTAGCCACAGGTATCAAGGATATTACCAGTGATGCCCACGAGGTGATTGCCTTCGACAGCAACAGTTTCGCTGCAGCCGGCGCCGCATCTATCAGCATCGTTGATGTAAGCGGCAGAACCGTGATGAATGTAAATGGCAATGAGGCAAGCATCTCTTCATTGCAGTCGGGCGTCTATGCCGCAGTAGTCAACTATGGCAACGGCAAGACCAGAACCGTGAAGTTTGTGAAGAAATAATAGAAGATAAATGAAATCAAGAAACGGCATCAGGACTCCCTGGTGCCGTTTATATTTTTTATTCATTTTCCAAAATAACGTTAAAAACCATTAAGAACTTTACAAAAATACATAATTAATTGTGTATCATGGCTTTTTGTCCTTACCTTTGCAAGGTTATAGAAGATTATTCAATAATATTTGGAATAAATATACGATTTTAAATGAATAAAAAGCGATTCTTGTTGGGGGCTATCACTGCCTCCCTGATTGGAAGTTCTTGCTATGCCATCTCCATGGAAGCTGCACCGGAGATGGGACTGTTCAAGAAGAAAAAGAAAAAAACAGAGCAACCTGCATCGGATTATAAGAAAATAGTAGGCAGCGACTCTGTGAATGTACGAGGAGTCATGAATGTAGTAAAGAAGGAACAGGATTTCTACCTTGAAATGCCTACCAAACTGATGGGGAGAGTGTTCCTCGTTTCCAACAAACTGCAGCGTGTGCCTTCCGAGCTCAACGAGGCAGGCGTAAACCGTGGTATCAACTACGAAAACCAGTGTATCCGTTTTGAATGGAATCAGGATAAAAAGACCGTTTTTGTGCGCCAGCAGCGCCTTACTCCCGAAGTAGATTCCAAGGATGCCATGGCGGCATCCGTTGAAAGCAATTACATTGATCCGCTCATCGCAAGCCTCAAGGTAGAGGCGGTGGCCAAGGATTCTTCCACCGTCATCTTCAAGGTGAACGACCTCTTCAACGGAAAGAAGACTTATCTCAATGATGTGTTCAATCTCATCAATCTCGGCACTTCTGCCGACTCCGATTTGTCACGCATCATCGATATCAAGGCTTTCAGCAATAATATCACCGCAACATCTGAACTTACCACCGTGGTACACGAGGGTAAGAGCAAGACCAATATCACCGTGGAGGTAAGCAGTTCGCTGGTTCTCCTCCCAGAAACCCCGATGGTGGCACGCAAGGAAAACCAGCGCGTGGGCTATTTCACCACCAGCCGATTGCAGTATGGCGACCATCAGCAGGAGGTGACCCGCACCAATTATATCACCCGCTGGCGCCTGGAACCTAAGGATGAGCAGGCCTATCTGCGAGGCGAACTGGTAGAGCCAAAGAAGCCTATCGTCTTCTACATCGACCCAGCCGTGCCGGAGTTCCTGCGCCCTTATATCAAAAGAGGTATGACCGACTGGAACGCAGCCTTCGAGAAGGCGGGATTCAAGAATGCCGTACAGGTGTTCGACCTTACCGACAGCATTGCTGCCGAAGGCGACGATATGAAGTATTCGGTATTGACCTACGATGCATCAGAGAAGGCGAACGCCATGGGTCCTTCCGTCATCGACCCACGGACAGGCGAGATTCTGGAGGCAGACATCATCTGGTGGCACAACGTGAAGTCGCTCCTGCGCGAATGGATCATGGTGCAGACCGGCGCCTACAACAAGGAGGCACGCCAGTATGAATTGCCAGAGGCTCTGATAGGCGATGCAGCCCGATTCGTAGCCTGCCATGAGGTGGGCCACTCGCTCGGATTGCGTCACAACATGATCGCATCCCAGGCATACCCTACGGATTCCCTCCGTTCCAAGTCGTTCACCGACCGTGTTTGCGGCACAGCTGCATCCATCATGGACTATGCCCGCTTCAACTATGTGGCACAGCCGGGAGATGGCATCCAGAAGATTTCTCCGCAAATAGGTCCTTACGACTTGATGGCGATAGAGTGGGGCTACCGCTGGTTCCCGGATGAGAAGAAGGCTGCTTCAGCACAGCAGGATTTCCTGAAGAAGTATAGCGGAAAGGAATTCAGATACAGTGAGACGCAGAGCCAGCGCACCGCCATCGACCCACGTGCCCTGAGCGAGGATTTGGGTGATGACGCCATGAAGTCGGCTGCCTATGGCATCGCCAACCTGAAGCGCGTAATGCCTAACATCATCGAATGGACCCGCACAGGCGAACCTGGTCAGACCTACGATGAGGCATCGAAACTCTATCAGGGAGTCATCTTCCAGTGGAGTCTCTACCTCTACCATGTACTCGCCAATGTGGGCGGCATGTACATAGACAACACCACCATCGACGATGGCAAGCCTACCTTCACCTTCGTGGAGAAGGATAAGCAGAAGCGAGCCGTGCAGTTCCTCATCGACGAGGTGTTCACCTGTCCGAAGTGGCTCTTCAGAAGCGAGCTCAACAAGTATACCTTCATCAACAAGAATACGCCGCTCGGCGTGCAGGAGCAGTCACCAGACTATGCGCTGCAGAACCAGCAGAGCTACATGCTCTGGGATATGCTCGACAACAGCCGCATCATGCGCATGTTTGCCAACGAGCAGAACAATGGCAAGAATGCATTCACTGCCGTAGAGATGATGGATATGCTGCATAAGCATTTCTTCGGCAAGACCCTGGCAGGCAAGTCGCTCAGCGTAGACGACCGCCAGTTGCAGAAGAACTTCGTGGATGCGCTCATCACGGCTGCTGCACAGCAGGAGGGCGTGAAGATCAACAAGAAGATTTTCGATTCCCCTGCCATCATCGACTCGCCTGATTTCAACATGCCATGCCATAGCCTCAGTTCGGCTCCACGCACCATCGACATGGGCGGCACCCAGACGGCACGCGTGAGCGATGCCATCAGTGTGAAGCGTGGTGAACTCGTGAGAATCCTCAACCTGCTGAAGGGCAAGCGCCGTTCGGGCGATACTGCCACCCAGTTCCACTACGAGGACGTGATCATGAGAATCCAGACGGCTTTGGGTCAGGAGATTAGATAATTTACAATTTATAATTAACAATTGATAATTGATAATTAAGAATTAAGGGATTAAGTAATTAAGGTAAACAAAAAAATAGAGAGATTGTATATGAGAATGAGAACATTCATGCTTTTGCTCATGGTTTTCGCCATGAACATGCTCTCAGCACAGGAGCGCACCATCACGGGTATCGTGGTGGATGGCAGCATGGGCGACGACCCGCTGCCAGGCGCTACCATCTCTGTGGTGAGAGGACCGAATAAGAAGGTGTCACATGGCACCGTGACCGACTATGAAGGAAAGTTCACCCTCAAGGTGGATGCCCAGGATAAGTCGTTCTCCGTAAGATTCATGGGATTCGAAACCAAGGATGTCAACATTGTAGCAGGAAAAAACGACTATAAGGTGGTTTTGGAATCTGACGCCAAGCAGATTGGCGAGGTGGTGGTGACGGGTTATCAGGAACTGGACCGACGCAAGCTCACTTCGGCGGTAACCACCCTGAAGATCAGCGATGAGAAAATCGGTGCCGTCAACAACATCGACCAGGCACTTGCCGGACAGATTGCCGGACTTTCTTCCATCACCTCTTCGGGTGCTCCTGGTGCTCCGGTAAAGATCCGCATCCGCGGTACCGCTTCTATCAACGGTACCCAGGAACCGCTGTGGGTGCTCGATGGTATCCCTATGGATGGCACCGACATCCCAAGCATGGAGGATCTGAAGGATATCGACAATATCTACCAGACTTCCATCGCCGGATTGAATCCGTCCGACATCGACAACATCACCGTGCTCAAGGATGCTGCAGCCACCGCCATCTATGGTGCGAGAGCAGCCAATGGTGTCATCGTCATCACCACCAAGAAGGGACGTGCAGGAGCTCCTGTCATCAACTTCTCGGGCAAGATGACCTTCATGCCTAAAACGGATATCGACCGACTCAACCTGCTCAACAGCAGCGAGAAGGTAGACCTGGAACTCGGTCTGCTGGCATCTGATTACACCTATCGCCAGAACAAGGGTGGGGTAGCAGGTATCCTCAACAGCCTGGGCGAAACCAATGCCTACAAGACGGGCGGATGGAATGCACTGAGCCAGGCGGCTCAGAACCAGATTAACCAGCTCCGCAACACCAATACCGACTGGAATGATATCCTCTTCCGCAATGCACTCACCCAGGAGTACAACCTCGGCATCTCGGGTGGCGGAGACAAGAGCGATTACTATACATCCGTGGGCTATACCGACGAGCAGGGTAACGTGAAGGGCGTGGGCAACACCCGATACAACATCACCCTGAAGACCAATTACCAGGTGAACAAACTCCTCAAGGTGGGTGCTTCCGTATATGCCAACGAGCGTAAGCAGAACACCTATCTCACTGATAGCAACGGCTTTACCAACCCGGTATATTATTCACGATTGGCAAACCCATACTTCACCCCATACGATGAGAATGGTAACTACAACTACGATACCAACGTGCAGGGCAAGGAGGATTCCTCGCTCAACTTCAATATCTTCGAAGAGAGATCCAATGCCAACACCAGGCGCCGCGACCGTTCGATGATGGCAATTCTCAATGCCGAGCTGCGCCTCACCGACTATCTGAAGATTACCTCGCAGTTTGGTTTGCAGGAGGATTCCTATTCCCTGAGCAAGTATGCCAACGAGAACACCTACGCCATGCGCAAGGAGAAACTCTTCACCGAATACCAGGGTGCCGACGGCGTGAAGAAGAGCTTCCTGCCGGATGGAGGTATGCACAAGACCACGGAGTATCACAACCGCCAGTGGACCTGGAAGGCGATGGCTGAATTCGTGAAGACCTTCAACCGCATCCACGATGTCAACTTCATGTTGGGTACCGAGGTTCGCCACGCCAAGTCGAACTCCATCTACAGCGTAGCTTACGGTTATGATTCCCGCACCCTCACCACCCAGCCGGTCATCTTCCCTAGCCAGACCTGGGCAGATTCCTATCCGCTGCATCAGGAGACAGAGTCGGAGAATGCCTACGTATCCTGGTATGCCACAGGTTCTTATTCACTCCTCAACCGCTATACCATCGGTGGAAGCGTTCGTTTCGACGGTTCAGACGTCTTCGGCGTAGCCAAGAAATACCGCTATCTGCCTCTCTACTCCGTGAGTGGACTCTGGAGAGCGAAGGAGGAGAATTGGCTCAAGGACGTGAAGTGGATGGACAACCTCTGCCTCCGTGCCTCTTACGGTTTGCAGGGTAACATCGACAAGAATACCTCACCTTATTTAATAGGTACACTGAAGAAGGGCACCATCCTGCCAGGCATCAGCGAGGACATCATCAACAGCGAGACCGCTCCTAACCCTAACCTGAAATGGGAGAAGACGGAGAACGTGAACGCCGGAATCGATTTTGCCGTATTGCACAATGCCATCACCCTCTCTGTAGACTACTACTATCGTCACAGCACCGACCTCATCGGTCTGAAGATGCTGCCGCTGGAGAGTGGATTCTCTTCTACCACCATCAACTGGGCGAGCATGAACAACAAGGGTGTGGAGATTGCCCTGGGCACCAGAAACATCCATACCAAGGATTTCAACTGGACCACCAATCTGAACATCGGTTACAACGAGAACAAGGTGATTCAGGAAACCGTGGCTCAGAACGCCACCTATCCTGGCCGTGAAGGTTATCCTGTGGGTGCACTCTTCGCCTATAAGACAGCCGGACTCGATGCCGACGGTTATCCGCTCTTCGTCAACAAGAATGGCGAGAAGGTTTCTGCCACCGAGTTCCTGAAGCTCAATGCCCATGGCGCCAGCACCCTCACCGCCGAGGAGCAGCGCAACCTGTATACCTACATGGGCAGCACCGACCCTAAGTGGACGGGTGGTTTCATCAACACCTTCGATTACAAGAACTGGCAGTTGGGCATCAACTTCACCTTCAACTTCGGCATGAAGGTGCGCGTGCAGCCTAGCTACTCACCAGCCAATTATGACAGGGGCTTGAACGTGAACCGCGACATCCTGAACCGCTGGACGGCAGATAACACCAGCGGCAGTTTCACCAAACTGATGGTCAGCACCGAGCGCCCACGCGAGTACGTGCAGTATAACGAGTACAACCTCTACAGCATGCTCGATACCTGGGTGAAGGATTGCAACTACGCCCGCCTTCAGAGCCTGCGCCTGGGCTACAAGTTGCCAACCCAGTGGCTGAGCCGCATCGGCGTGAAGAGTGCATCCCTCTCTCTTGAGGCACGCAATCTGCTCGTCATCGCCAGCAACTACAGCAACTATCTGGACCCAGAGACGATGGGCAACCCATACGCGCAGCCTATCCCGAAGAGTTTCATATTTGGCGTAAACGTAAATTTCTAAAAGAAAGGATATCTGAAGGATGAATTTCTACAAAAGAATTTCTAAAAGAATGAAGACAATGAAAAGAAGATATTTGATGGGCATCGTCATGCTGTTGGCGATGATAGGATTCACCAGTTGCGATGATTTCCTCGACATCACCCCAACCGGCAAGGTGATAGCCAAGACGGGCAAGGAATACAGAGCCTTGCTAACCTACGAATACAAGAATTTCCCGGAAGACCGTGGACTCGCCACGCTGAGAAGCGACGAGATGACCCTGAGCAAGGCATCCACCTCTACCGAGGATTACGATTCTTACTTCGACATCTGGGCATGGAACGACCTCAACCAGCAGAGCACCACGGCTTCTTTCGGCTGGCGCCGTTACTATCATGCCATCTACATCGCCAACTACATCATCGAGAATCAGACCAAGATTACCGAGGCTACACAGGATGAAATCAATCAGCTGGTGGGCGAGGCCTATATGATGAGAGCCTACTGCCACTTCCTGCTCGTCAATCTCTATGCCGATGCCTATACCCATTGCAATCCGGCTACCACCCGCGGCATCCCTCTCTCGCTGGAGGCAAATGTCAACAACGTGCTCACCTGCAGCAGCGTGGAGCAGGTTTACCAGCAGGTGATTGCCGACATCAAGGAGGCTAAGACCCGTCTGAAGGTGGCTGCCTGGGACGAGGGCTACACCTACCGCTTCAACCAGATTTCTGCCGATGCTCTGCTGGCTAGAGTCTATCTCTACAAGGGCGACTGGCAGGATGCCCTGGCAGAAGCGAAAGTGGTGATGGAGAAACATGGCGACCTGGAAGATCTGACCGATTCAAAGGTATTGCCAAACTACTATAAGTCGGTGGAGAGCATCGTTGCCCTGGAGCAGGTGATGACTTCCGGCTATGTGAAGATGGGCGTACCTAGCAAGGCGCTGGTTGATTCCTATCGCACGGGCGACAAGCGCAAGGCGCTCTATTTCAAGGCACAGACCGCCAGCGTCTACAGTCTGATTAAATATGGCGACAAGGGCAACGACGGCTATCGCTGCACCTTCCGTTCTGCCGAGGCCTACCTCATTGCTGCCGAAGCAGCAGCCCAGAATGCAGCTGACAACGCCGCAGCCGATGATGCTAATCTGGTTGAGGCTCGCACCTATCTCAAGGCGCTGATGGCCAAGCGATATGCAGCAGCTAAATACAACCAGTATGCAGCCGAGCTTGATACCATGCAGAAGGCGGACTTGCTCAAAGCCATCTACAGCGAGCGCACCTGCGAACTTGCCTTCGAGGGACATCGCTGGTTCGACCTCCGTCGTACCACCCGTCCGCAGTTGAGCAAGACCTACGGTGAGAATAGCTATGTACTTGAAGCCAACGATTCCCGATATACCCTCCGCTTCCCAATCGAGGCAGTAGAGGCGAATCCGAATATCGAGAAATGGGAGGGAAGTAAAATAATTGTTTCACATAAAAATTAATTAATCATGAGAAGATTTACATTTTCAATGATGCTGGCGCTGGCAACGGTTGCTGCCAATGCCAAGGATGTGTTGGATGCTCCAACCTGGACAGACAACCTCACCACCACAGCGGAAGCCAAGGATTTGACCCGTGCTGCTGCCATGGCAGTTGACAACGACGGTAACTCCATCGTAACCGGTAGCTTTACCAAGGATTTGGAGTTCGCTGCCAGCTATCTGGAGCCTGTGGCCAACAGTGCCTTCATTGCCAAGTATGATAAGGCTGGTGCCAAGAAGTGGGCTGCCGGTCTGGCTGGTGCAGCCACCATCACCACAGTGGCTACCGATGCCGAGGGCAACGTTTATGCTGCCGGCGTATTTGCAGATAATGTGGCTATCAAGGATGCCAACGGCGATACTAAGGCAACCATCACCGGTATGGCCGACAAGGTGGATAAGGTTTCCGGCTTCATCGTGAAGTACGACAAGCAGGGTGCGTATGTAGCTTCCAAGACCATTCTTGCCGAGAGCAATCCGGAGATTGCAGCCCAGGATATGCTTGGCGTGCTGAACCCTTCTTTCACTGCCAAGAAACTGGTAGTTGATGGCAACAAACTCTATCTTTCTGCCTCTTATAAGGGCAATGTAGCCTTGGATGGTGTTACCCTGCAGGGTAAATATGCCTGTTCAGAGGGCTGGCTGTTTAATGATGAGACCGCCATGTGCGTGCTCTCTTTCGATGCAGCCGACCTGGCAAATGCCAACATCGTTTCTATGCTTGGCGCTACAGAGCAGTTGACAAATGAGGCTACCTACAATACAGAAGACGTTAACTTCGCCATCCACGATGGCAAGATTTACGTAGCTTACGTCGCATCCGGTAAGGACATGACCCTTACTGCTGCCGGCAAGGATACCAAGATTGAGACAGCCTATAAAGAGGGTGTCATCGAGCATGCCTACGTATTGGCAGCCATCGATGGCAACCAGGTAACTACCCAGGTTTATCATTCTGTAGCTACAGATAATTCCAACACTCTGAATACCATCGACGAGATGGCTTATCAGAAAGGCAAGCTCTATCTGGCAGGTTCTTTCAATCAGGCACTTCCTTTCGACAACACCATCTCTTATCTGGGAGGTAGCGATGCCTATGCTGCCTGTCTGGATGCTGCAAGCCTCAGCAAGAACTGGGCTGTAGCCAGTGCTTTCGACGAGGGTGATGCCAAGCACAAGGCAGAAATCATCAGCGGCATGCTGGTTGATGAGGATGAAGTCACTCTGATAGGTTGGGTAGAGAATACTAAAGACCGCACCATCGAGGCTCCTCTGGGCTATCAGATCAACGCCAAGACTCCAGCCATGCAGAAGGGTGAGGAGGTGCTGATTACATCTGTAGCCGAGAACGGCAACTATGCACTTTATCAGACTGATAATGTGAAGGGTAGTGATGAGGACAAGACCACTGAAGGTACTTACTCATACATCTTCTATAACAATGCAGAGTCATCAGGCATCAGCAAGGTTCTTGCCGACGACAACACCATCGATTGGGATGGCAATGTGGTAACACTAGCCAAGTCAGCCGATATCACGGTTTATACAGCCGCAGGTGCAGCAGTGAAGTCAGCCAAGAACGTGAAGTCATTGTCGCTCGCCGATGCAGCCCATGGCATCTACCTGGTCAAGGTAGGCAAGCAGGCATTGAAGATTGTGAAGTAACTTTCGCCGGAAAGCAATATAATAAAAAATGGCATTAGAATAGGATCCTTTCCATATTCTAATGCCATTTATTTGTTTTCAATCATTTATTTCCATGAAAATACGCAAATATTTTTGTTTGAATCATATTTTTTTGTATTTTTGCAACGGAAAGGTCTCTCTAGTGTCCAGACAAGGACACTCTTTGGGAGTAGTACCCGGCAAATCCCGATGCCCTAGAAATTCGGCTTTCGGAAAAAGCCTCATCAGAACAGTAACCAGTTCATAGATTCTGGAATACTGCTCCGGAGTCAGGGTGTTGGAAGGTCTCCCTTCCTCATCCAGGCCGCCCTCATAGCAGATGCCGATAGAACATCGGTTATAGGGGCGGGCATGGGCACCAACCTCCAGAAGCAAACGGTGTTGCGTGCAACTTCCGTCCTTTCTCACATAAAAGTGGTAGCCGATGTCACGGAAACCGCGAGCCAGATGATCGCGTCGCAACTGCTCCACCGGATAATCCTGATTGCACCTCGTAGCAGAACAATGCAGCACAAGGTACTTCACGGACTTGGGCGACATCATAAGTCGTCCGCCCTCCACGCTGGCGAGGAGGGTCCGCTCATTGCGAACCATCTCCCCGCCAATCGTCATAGGAAACTGATCCTTAGTCATAGGCTCATCTTGGAGTTAAGGAATTAGTAGTTCATCAATAGGGCGCAGGAACTCACGCCCAGCGCCGTGAGAGCAGCAATCAGCGCTTGCAGCACGGCATACAGCACACTGGTCCAGGAAATCTTCCTGTTATGAACATCATTCAGATTCATAGGCAGTTATGGAATTTCCGGTTAGAGAGTAATGTGCTCGTTGTCGCCTGAGCTGTCGCCACCCTGGTTGGTATTGCCACCCTGGTCGGTGCCTCCATTGCTGTCCGTGTTGCCCGATCCGCCGGCGCCCGGGGTGTTGTCGCCCGAGCCCGGGTTCTTGTTCTCGCCGGTAGAACCGCCGCCATCAGAATCACCTGGTGTCTTGTCCTTCTTCACGTCATCGTAATTCACGAGTTCGATGTTGTCAGGAACCAGGTTATAGACACGGCTTCCGTTCTTCAGCAAGCTATACGCAGGACGGAAGGAAGGGATGAGGCTCTTCACGAGCTTAGCGTTGGCATTCTTCTCGTCCTCCACGGCACCGCTGATGATGAAGCGGAGGTAAAGCTTGCCGAAGCCGAGCAGCTCGATGTCGTAACCCTTCTTCAGGTTCTCCTTCACATAGTAGGCATAGCGGTCGAGCACGGCCTTTACGTCGGCAGGAGTAGCGGTAGACTCCATAGAGATCTGCTTAGCAACCTCTTCGGTGGTCAAAGTACCATAACTGTGAGGGCGAACGCTGTAGAGTGTCTTACCCTTCTTAGGTCCCATGTGGACTACTGTCTTTAAAACTTTGTAACTCTTACTCATAAAACAAACTGTTAAAAGGTTAATAATTATGTTTTTGTCTGATTGACGTTGCAAAGATACAACAAAAAAAGAGCAAAGTCAAGTGCGTTTACTATTCATGCTGTTTGGTTTACTTCTGATTCACTGCTCGTTTACAAAACTAAAAATTGATGGATATGCTAGTACAAAAAGAAGCAAGAATCGAGACTCCGTTATTGAAGCTCCGCCAGGAAGAACTTCATCTCGCTATATATATTAATAATGTGGAGACCTTGGAGGAGTATGTTGCCAAGCTCTCTGTATGTGTCAGTGCCCGCGAGTTGGCACTGGTGGTTGATGCCATGGTGTGGGATTCATCCGTGAAGGTAGATCGCGATACGGCGGTGATGCAGGAGTTCATCCGTGTTCTTCTTCCCTTGGCTCCCCATGTCACCACCGGCATCAACAATATCCGCAAGCAGATCAACAATCTGCTGTGCAAGTCGAGATAGGTGAGGGGGAGCAGGAAAAGAAATATGTAGAATTGGTTTATCACACCACAACCTCATACAATTTCTTGTCCCCTATCACCACCTCATGCAAACCAGGCTGTTTGTTCTTGTTGAAGCAGAAACTGAGCATATAGCCTGTCTGCAAATGGTAATAGTCGAGATATTCGCTGAGTTGTAGCTCGCCTCGCTCATTGTAGGCTTCGCCTCGCCAGATCTTCAGCTCCACCACATATTGCTGACCCAGATAGTCGATGATGACATCAGTACGAGTCAAATCTCGAGTCTGTGCCTCACAATAATAGTTGCCGATGCCATTGATGACGGGACGAAGATAAGTCAGGAATATCTGACGACCATTGTTCTCAACAAACTCATCATCATGTCCCGGACGATAAATCTCATTGAAATGCACGCAGAAACGCTCCAAGAGAAGGCGCATGTCAAGATAACCATCATGCACAAAACGAGGCTTGTCATACTCTCCTTGCTGATAGATGGAAGTATCCTTGGCATTGGAAATAAAGAGATTATAAAGCCAAGTCTCGAAGATACGGCAATAAATAAGGGTAGCACCTTGGTACTCCTTGACAAAATTAAACATGATAGCGATATTGAGGTCCCTGTCATAATAATTAAACGAAACCCGTTTGCCACCAAAGATAATCGCCTTCAACGTTTCCGCAAGAGTAGGGAACTGGCTTACCTTCTTCTCCATATCGTCAAACAGGGTATTATGCTCCTTCAGGAGATGGTTCACCGACGCCAATACACCTTCCCTGTCCCAGGTAAGACCACCCTCATCCATGATTTGACAGATGCGGCTCACCAAGAATGGATAACCCGAAGTATAGTCATAAATCATCTGACCTACGAAATGTTCATCGAAACTAATATGATGGTCTTCCTTATATTCTGACAGCATCCCTGCGATGCCATCGGCAGGTAGGCTCATGTTAGCATCAAAAGTCACAGCAATGTTCCAAGGCGAATTGTACTGATGCTGCTCTTCCGGACGGAGTTTCAATTTCAAGTTCTTGACATCATAGACGCCTGCGAGGATAACCGACTGGAAAGTAGGGCGTTCATCACGCTTAAGATACATGTTACGAAGAAGTCCCAAGAAATGAATGAACTCTATATGATTGCCCGCAGCATCCACTTCATCTATCAAAAGAACTATCTTATCTGTTTTTGACATTTTAGATACCGTCCTGTTAAAAGACAGACTATCCATCGTCTTGTCTTCACTCGAAACAGATAGCCTGAGGACTTCTTTAGAAGAATCGGACAAATTCTGAACCTCATCCCATTCCACACTATCATTCATCAGCAACATGGATGCAAACATTAGGGTCTCATCACTCTTGAATGCACTATCCCCAAGCCCCTCGAAGCTCAAGGAGAACACAGCATACCCTTCTCCCTCAAGCTTTTTCTTGAGGAGAGCCAAAGTCGTGGTCTTGCCATACTGGCGGCCTCTGTTGATGCAAAAGAAATTGCCACGGCGCACCAATTTGGCAGCAGCCTCCACCTGACGACTGATGTCAACCATATAGTGCATGGATGGGATGCACTTACCTGTCGTATTGAATACCTTCATATCGCTTGATGTTATTATTAAGCATATCTATTTCAGTGCAAAGATACAACTTTTATCCAAAAGTCAAGGCTAACAACAGTTAATTTTATCCAAAAGTCAAGGCTAACACCGCTGCAATGGGATAGATTTTGTTACATACGGAGATTGCATAACGTGCAAAAATCCCCCAATGAGGGATAAAAATGCTTAAATTCATCCCTCATTGAGGGAACTTTTCGGAAGAATTCATCCCTCATTGAGGGATTATTTGTATCTTTCTTCTACAATCAGATGAGAGAAAAACAGGATGTTATTTCCTCCAGGGTTGCTCATAGCATGCCTTCTCGTTGTTTTATGTATATAGTTATTGGAGTAACCAATACACTATCTGGTATAAATGTGGCCTTGTTTATATTGCATTTATCTTTTATTTCTTTTCTTGAAGCAACATAATATTTACGACCTTCATTTTCTGCCTTAATAGTATCTATAGTCAAACCATATTTATACAACAATTTGTTCATTTTCTCATAAAGGAGAGTATTACATAAGGTATGATCTACAGCATGGCAATAGTCAACATAATAATCAAATGA
>ERZ1026884.734-NODE-734-length-20036-cov-6.375256_pt1 | contig 20036 bp, 16 predicted proteins | sample MGYA00380172_ERZ1026884 | MGnify/ENA primary metagenome ERZ1026884 (study PRJEB33269, sample SAMEA4719808) | human gut metagenome | biome: human-associated habitat; feature: organic feature; material: feces | place: Cameroon | collected 2013-10 ... | reverse complement strand
GCCTAAAAATGCTTAGAAAGGCTTAGTTCTCCTTGGCTTAGGACGGCTTAAAAAGGCTTAGTTCGGCTTAAAATGCTCGGCTTATTCAAAAAAAATAATAACTGAAAACAATGAAACTATGGAAAAGAAATATGTAGTAGGACTCGGTGAGGCACTCTGGGACGTGCTTCCTGAAGGTAAGAAACTTGGTGGTGCACCGGCTAACTTCGCGTTCCACGCCGGTCAGTTCGGTTTGAACTCAATCGCTGTCAGCGCTCTCGGCGAGGACAAGCTCGCTGACGAGACCGTGCAGCAGCTCGAGGAGAAGGGCTTGCAGTATTGCATGCCGCGCGTGCCTTATCCAACCGGCACCGTGCAGGTGAAGCTCGACGATGAGGGCATACCTACATACGACATAAAGGAGAATGTGGCGTGGGATAACATCCCGTTCACCGACGAGGTGAAGGCTATCGCCGAGAACACAAAGGCTGTGTGCTGGGGCTCGCTCGCTCAGCGCAACGTGGTGAGCCGCGAGACTATCTACAAGTTCCTCGACGCTACACCTGCCGATTGCATGAAGATATTCGACATCAACCTGCGCCAGGACTTCTACACAAAGGATGTTATCTGCGAGAGCATGAAGCGCTGCAACGTTCTTAAGATCAACGACGAGGAGCTTGTGCTCATCGGCAGAATGTTCGGCTATCCTGGCTTGGACATCGAGAACAAGTGCTGGCTCATTCTTGGCAAGTACGACCTCGATATGCTCGTGCTCACCTGCGGCGTAAACGGCTCGTACGTGTTCACACCAGGCGAGATGTCGTTCCAGCCCACACCGAAGGTTGAGGTGGCTGACACCGTTGGCGCAGGCGACTCGTTCACGGGCACCTTCTGTGCTTCTATACTCGCCGGAATGCCGGTGACTGAGGCTCACGAGCGCGCAGTGAGAGTGAGTGCATACGTCTGCACGCAGAACGGCGCAATGCCCGTACTGCCTGAGGAGGTGAAGTAAAGCCCATCGCAAAATTTGTTGTTAGAGTTAGAAGCCGGAGGCATCGTTGCCTTCGGCTTTTTTCGGTTATATCATACAAACGTTTTTCTGTTTCAGATTAAAGCAGTAACTTTGCGGCTAAATAGGAGGTATGGGCATCTTGCCCATACCACGCACCCACAAACGCACCCACACGCACCCACAAACGCTTTTAAAAGTAAAAAAGTAAAGAAGTAAAAACATATATGAAATCACTAAGCCGCATCCTCAAAGGCAACCCCACAGTTACGGAGAGCACGGTCTATTCTGTGCTCATCATCTGCTGCATATCCCACTTTCTGAACGACATGATACAGTCGATCATCCCTTCTATCTACCCGATAATAAAGGATAAGTTCGACTTCTCGTTCGCGCAGATCGGCATCATCACGCTCGTCTTTCAGATGACATCATCCATTCTGCAGCCCTTCACCGGACTGTCTGCCGACCGCCATCCGCGCCCCTATGCGCTCTCCGTCGGTATGTGCTTCACGCTCGCCGGACTGCTCATGCTCGCGTTCGCCGAGAACTATCTGCTCATACTGCTGGCTGTGAGCGTCGTGGGCTTTGGCTCGTCCATGTTCCACCCTACGGCGTCGCGCGTGGCGCAACTGGCGTCGGGCGGCAAGAAAAGTCTCGCACAGTCTATCTTTCAGGTGGGCGGCAACGGCGGTTCGGCACTCGGTCCGTTGCTCGCAGCGCTCATCATCCTGCCCTTCGGACAGCATGCCATATCGTGGTTCGCCATAGCCGCCCTGCTCGCAGCACTCATCATGGTGCGCCTCGGAGCGTGGTATAAATCCCGCCTGCAGTATGCCGTGAAGCATCCGCGCAAGGCGGAAGTGCTGAACACGCACATCTCCCGACGCGCAAAGTACGGCGCATTGCTCATACTCATCCTGCTCGTCTTCTCGAAATACTTCTACACATCCTGCATCACGAGCTACTTCACGTTCTACCTCATCGACAAGTTCGGCGTCTCGGTGCAGGCTTCGCAGATATGCCTCTTCGTGTTCCTCGCCGCCTTCGCCATCGGCACGCTCGCCGGCGGCGTGTTCGGCGACCGCTTTGGACGCAAGTACGTGATATGGTTCTCCATCCTTGGCGCGGCTCCGTTCGCCCTCGCCATGCCCTACGTCAGTCTGACGTGGACCATCGTGTTCACCTTCCTCTCCGGACTCATCATCGCCTCGGCGTTCTCCTCGATAGTGGTCTACGCCACCGACCTCATGCCCGACAAAGTAGGACTCATCGCCGGCATCTTCTTCGGCCTTATGTTCGGACTGGGCGGCATCGGTTCGGCGTTCTTCGGATGGCTCGCCGACAAGACCAGCGTCGAATTCATCTTCAAGGTGAGCGCATTTCTGCCGCTGCTCGGCATCATCGCCGGACTGCTGCCCGATACGCAGAAGCGGTCATAGTGGGGAGGCGTGTCAATAAGCAACGTCATGCAAGAGCGGCTTTAAATCGGCTCTGCCTATTGCGATTCTATACACATTATATAATATATAGGTAGGTATGTAACCCCATTCTTTATCTCCACTTGTTGTGCATTGGAGAGTACGAAGGCTTGTTGTATGTTGTATTCCTTTATCTGTAAGAACTTATCAAGTGCGCTATGCACTTGATAGTCCTTTCCCGATTTTATTTCGAGCGGAAGTACCGAAAGATTCTCCATGTCGTCTATCAGATAATCCACTTCGCCCGTCTTTTTGTTGTCATAGTAATAGAGGTTGAAACCATGCGTCTTCAGCTCTTGAGCAACAACCGTTTCGTAGACCGATCCGAGATTAATGCTTGCCACATCATCCATTATAGCTTTAATGTTGTTGCCGTAGAAGATGCTTGTCAGTATGCCTACATCATTGATGTAGAGCTTTAGAAGGTTTTTGCCGCTGTTTTCTACCAAAGGGAAACTTGGCTTGCTGATAGCCTTTACCTCTAATGCTATGCCTGACGAAATCAGGTAGTCGAATTCCTCAGTGTAGTCGCTCATACGTTTTCCCTTCTTGTCTTCAATGTCTTTTGCTACTACTCGCTTCTTCTTGTTTTCCAAGTTGGAAGGTATCATACTGTAGATACGCTGTATCTTCAGTCGGTTGTGCATGTCTTCATAGCGTGCAGCATCAACTCCGTAGAGATGATGCGTAGCATTATGAATGCTACGGATTGTAGTGATATTCTTTGTTGTCACGAACTCGTTTACGGCATCCGGCAATCCTCCAACCAAGAGATACTTCTTGAATAAATCGAGCAGTTTGTTGTGGATGGCTTCAGGCATCGACTCCCTTGCCGCAAATTTCTTGCGGATAGTGTCAAGTACCAGTTGACCGACACCATTGGCTATTAGGAATTCCTCAAAGTCCAATGGATACATGTGCTTGATGATTATGCTGCCCAGCGGGATGGACGACGTGGTCTTTAGTGTGACGCCTAACAGCGAACCGCTTGCGATATATGTGAACTTGTTGTCTTCTCGCAAGAACTTTAGCAAGGTTAGCAGGTGGTCGTATGCTTGTATCTCGTCGATGAATACCAAGGTGTTCTCCTTTTCTTTCATTCTGTCGCCAGCTATCGTACTTAAAGCCAGATAGAAATCATCTACAGACTTGGCTTCTGCAAACGTTCTATTTCCAAGCTTGTCTGTCTCCATATTAATCTCAATGTAGTTCGGAAAAAGTTTCTTTCCTACTTCGCGGATAATGTACGACTTGCCAATCTGACGCGCACCATCTACAATCAGAATCTTGTTAGTGCCTGATTGTAAATGATTTGTGATGTATTTCTCTATCTTTCTGTATAGCATAATTACACTTTTCTTATATTTCTTATGCTGCAAATATACACTTTTCTCACGAAACTACCTATCAAAATATACACTTTTCTCGTTAAATTATGGGTTTGAAAGAACATTTATGGATATTTTATTCGGTTTTTGCAACCTCATTGCACTGCATTTTTTATAATTTTGCATTCAAATTATAAAAAAAATCAGTATGAAAAAGACAATACCAGTTATAGGTATGGCGTGCGTTGTCTGCGCCGCCAACGTAGAGAATACGCTCCGTAAGTTGCGGGGCGTCAACTCGGCTACGGTAACACTGTCTACACGCACGGTGCTTGTAGACTACGACCCAGACGTGATTACGCTCGACGATATGAAGCGCGAGGTGAGCAACGCCGGCTACGACCTCGTGGTGGAGAACGACCGCAACGCCGAGGAGATTAACCGTCGTGAATACACGCTGTTGCGCCGCCGTACGCTGCTTTCGTGGCTGTTCGCCGCGCTCACGATGTACTTCGGCATGAGCAGCGACGGAGCGTTCAACAACCAAATCTGCCTCATACTCGCTCTCTTAAACATGTTCTACTGCGGCAGACGCTTCTATGTGTCGGCGGCAAAACAGATAACGCATCGCACGGCGAACATGGACTCGCTCGTGGCGCTTAGTACGCTCATCGCGTTCCTCTTCAGTACGTTCAATACGTTCTTCGGAGAGGCGGTTTGGGGCGCACGCGGCATCGAATGGCACACCTACTTCGACGCTTCGGTGATGATAATCACGTTCGTGCTCACCGGTCGGTGTCTTGAGGAGAAAGCGAAAGACAGCACGGCGAGCAGCATACGCCAGCTCATGGGTATGCAGCCCAAGACAGCGCGCATCGTGACGCACGAGAAGATGGAAGGCACCGACGACTACCGCATGGAGGAGGTGCCTATCTCTACGATTCAGATAGGCGACACGATAGAGGTGCGCGCCGGAGAGAAGATTCCGGTGGACGGCGTGGTGTGTGCGGCAGAGAGTTTTATGACTGCCGATGCGGCGTATGTAGACGAAGCTATGATAAGCGGCGAACCTACACCGGCTATGAAGAAAGCAGGCGACACCGTGCTCGCCGGAACCATACCCAGTCAGGGCAAGCTGCGTATGCGTGCGCGACAGATTGGCGAGAACACCGCCCTTGCGCACATCATACGCATGGTGCAGGAGGCGCAGGGCAGCAAGGCTCCCGTGCAGCGCATCGTAGACCGCGCCGCCCAGGTGTTCGTGCCGACGGTGGCAGCCATTGCGCTGCTCACGTTCTGCGTGTGGTGGGCTGTAGGAGGCAACGCCACACTGCCGCACGCTATTCTCTCGGCTGTGGCAGTGCTCGTCATAGCCTGCCCCTGCGCAATGGGATTGGCTACGCCGACGGCACTCATGGTGGGCATCGGCAAGGCTGCGCAGAAGCAGATTCTCATAAAGGACGCGTCAGCGCTGGAGAACCTGCATAAGATTCAGGCACTCGTCGTCGACAAGACGGGCACGCTCACCATTCCAAACCCGAACATTGACTTCACACGCCCGACTGACATACCGCTCGAAGAGCGCGAAACACTGAAGCCTAACGCCAAGGAGGCGATAGCGCAGCTGCAGCGTGCAGGCATCGAGGTGTACATGATGAGTGGCGACAAGGAGGAGGCTGCTCGCTATTGGGCTGCTGAGGCTGGCATCCGCAACTATCGCAGCAAGGTGTTGCCAGGCGACAAGCAGGCACTCGTGCAGCAACTTCAGAGCGAAGGCAAGCGCGTGGCTATGGTGGGCGACGGCATTAACGACACGCAGGCACTCGCCCTCGCCGATGTTGGCATAGCTATCGGTCGTGGCACAGATGTGGCGATGGACGTGGCGCAGATAACGCTGATGGGCGACGACCTCATGGCGCTGCCCGAAGCCGTAAAGCTCAGTAGACGTACCGTGCGCATGATATGGCAGAATCTCTTTTGGGCATTCGTCTACAACATCGTCTGCATCCCCCTCGCCGCCGGTGCTCTACACATCTTCGGCGTCGACTTTCAGATAACGCCGATGTGGGCAAGCGCCCTGATGGCGTTCTCAAGCGTAAGCGTAGTGCTCAACTCGCTGCGCCTGCGCTACGCGTAGCGGATTGTTTACCGGACAGCAATAATTTATAATTTGTCATTACGCAACAGTTCTCCCCAACACTACAACAACCCCTTAATAAACTGAGCACAGCTTTTGCAGATTCTCTTCGAAGTGTTCTTTGTCGATGGCGCTGTTCTTTAGTGTAGAGCGATAGTTGTATATTGTTTGTAGCGAGTAGGAGAGGATGCCGGCAATCTTAGGACTTTCCGTTACACCCAGTCTTACCAAGGCTGCTACACGCAAGCTTGGAGTCAGTTCGTTGTCTTCCTTAAGCTCGATTTGTGCCTCGGGTATCAGCAGTGAGTTCAGTTCATTTACAAACGAGGGATAGAGCGAGAGGAAGATTTTGTCGAACTGCGAGAAGAAGTTCTGGCTCTCCTCAGTGCCTCGCTTTGAAGACGAGAGAATGCTCAGCAGTTCGTTCTGCTGATTGGCTTTAATTTTACGTATTACCAGTTTGCGCTGACTGTCCAACCGCTCAATATACTGATAGCAGAGCATGATAAAGGCATTAGCCATCAACTCACGCTTTGCGTTGGTGTTTTCAAGCTCATCATTTGCGTCCCGAAGTGCTTTGTTTGAGTCCTTAAGCTCATCGTTTGAGCCCTTAAGCTCGTTGTTAGAGTCTTTAAGTGCTTTGTTGGAGTCTTTAAGCTCGTTGTTAAAGTTCTTAAGTTCATTGTTATTGTACTTAAGTTCATTGTTGTTGTATTTAAGCTCGTCATTAGAGTCCTGAAGTGCTTTGTTTGAACTCATTAGCTCATCATTAGAGTCTTGAAGCGCTTTGTTTGAGCCTTTAAGCTCATCGTTAGAGTCTTGAAGTGCTTTGTTTGAACTCATTAGCTCATCGTTAGAGTCCTTAAGTGCTTTGTTTGAGCCCTTAAGTTCATCGTTTGAGTCTTGAAGAGCTTTGTTGTCCTTTAGCTCTTGTTTGTTGGTAGCGCTCAACTCTTCAGTCAAGGCTTTCAGTTCCTTCTCCGACAGTTTCAACAAATCTTTTTTCCGGTTGACGTACACTACTGCTGCTGCAATGACAACCAACAGCACAAGTATACATATTATCGTCACGTTTTTCCAGATGGCTTCCTTTTGGAGCTTTTCATTGTAAGCTGACAATATTACATGCAGGTTGGTATACAGCTCTACCCGTTGCAGACGACTATTGTATGCATGTGCGTCTTTCAATGTTTGATTGATATATTTCCGGGCTTTGTCAAGATCATTTTTGTTTTTATAAAGCAACAGAGCAACATCCTGCAAAGCCAGACTCTCATTGTTAGCCGACATTACATCGCTAATGGCAGCAAGCAGCAGACAACGCCTCTGCTGCTCCCACAGTTTATTGTTGCCGTAAGCCTTTGACAGAGCGTATGCCGCCCTGCCGTACATGCGGTTTTCGGGTCCGAACATTTGCATTGCCTTATTCAATGAAGCACTAATCTCATTGATACTCCTGCCTGAGGAAAAGAGATTTATACCTTTCATATAATAATACATTGCACTATTTTTCGGACAGTAGTATAGTGCCTTGCCAATATATTCCTTGAACAGTTCGTCATAATGTTGGCTGAACTCCATTTTCTGACAACAGGCATTCAGATTGTAATAGAGTGAACTCTGGGCGCAGTAGAAAAGGAAATTTTGCTTTGGATCGGATTGTGATATCTCGATTTTGTCCAGACTTTCCTTCGCCTCAATATAGAAGCCTCGTTCAATCAGCAGACTTGCCTTTGTAATCAGGAATCGGTTGCAATAATCAGAATTGCCAGTCTGTTTGGCAAGGCTTATTCCCCTTTGGATATACACCATTGCCGAGTCGTAAACGTATGGGCTATACTCGTTTGCCAACTGTTCATATATGCGTAGCTTGTCTGTTGCAGTGGTCACGAATTTAGCTCCAAGCTTAATGTCTTTTAGCCTTTTTTCTTTTATGACATCATAATCCGCACTATGGGCTATTACTGAGTCTAATCTTTCGTAAAGTTTGTTATTGTCTGCGCGAGCATTAATGATCGACAGACAGATAGTTATGGTCAATATCAATGTCCTCATAGGTCTTTGAATATTTAGATCTTTCTTTTTTATCTACAAATTTATAGATTTTTTATTAGATATATTATATGTATTTTCTACTTTTTTTTAATCGTTTTTTTCCGATTCTTACTTACCCCCCCCATTTCACGTTGTGTAAGTTGCTGTTTATCTGGTAGTTGTGAATTTCTCATATTACTCATACTTACTTGAAGCTTACTCAATGCACTTTAACCTCCAGAATATATATATCTTTGCATCGAAGATTTTGAGAGGCGCAAATTCCGAATTTAGAAGAAACGTTTTGATTGAAATAATAATACGTATAATACGATAAAATCAAAAAAAACTTTTTTTAATGATGTCAATGAGATTTTTCAGGAAAATTTGTTTTGTCGCAACTCTCTTGCTTTTGGCTATGCCAATGGTTGCCGCAACCGCAAATGGTGTTGACAAAAGCGAGAAGAAGGTTTGGCAAGATTCAGATCCATCTAAGGAGAATTATTTTAACAACCGTCGCGCTCTCGTAGGACCGGGATGTACAATCAATAGCATTGGTGATGGTGTTAAGGTGGTTTCAGGAACAGCTAATCTTCAGAACCTTTGCAATGATGATTTGGATGATTATGCTACGATTCCGGCGCTTGCAAATGTTACAGTTGTAGGAAATCCTATTATCAGCGTAAAGGACAATCAGCATTATTATGCTGGTGGAACAGAGGCTGGTTTTGTTATTTGTGCAAAATCAGATGCAAGCATCCTTACTCTCGATTTAGCACAGTTCTATAAGATTCAGTTCCTTAAGGACGGAGAAAAAGTAGACAAGCCTCAGTTGATCTCTACCGGTAAGTCTGTCACCGGACTTGGCTTGTCGTTGCTGACAATTCCCGGTTCTGATCAGGTAAACAAATTGTACACGGCTACAGCTCCCGGTAATTTCGATGAAATCAAGCTCGTTCAGTGTGGCGTTGATGCTAAAGTGCTCTCTGCTATAAATATCAAGTATGCATTTGTAGGCAAGGCTCGTGAGTATACTATTACCAACAATAAGGAGAATGGTATTTCTAAATACGCTGAAGAGCAGGGTAGAAAGACGTTTACTCTGGATGCGCAAGGCAAAGAGCCAACTCACACATTAGGTGAGGTGTCACGTGGTGATGTGATTGATGAGAAACTTGACAATGGCTATGCTGCTGTTGTAGGAGCAGGAGTTCCAGTATCAACTCCTGTTACTGTTGTTGCCAAACCAAGTGATGGCAAGGAAGCATTCCCTAAGGGAACAGAAGTGGGATTCAAGTTTAATGGATTTAATCTCGCCAATCTTTCGGTAGGCTCTGGCGTTGAACTCACACTTTTCAACAAAGAGAATAAAGAAATAGGCAAGTATGACATCTCTAAGAAACTCCTGGGTCTTGGACTGATTGAGGATACCAAGGACGGTGAAGTTGTTATGAGAGCTCCTGCAGCCTTCTCAGCAGCAAAGATTTTCTTCAAGGGCATAGGAATAGAAGTTGGTGGTACCTCTGTCAACTACGCCTTTGTGCGCATGGCTCCCGATGCTGCTTCTCATCATTGTCCAATCAATGCCACATCAAGTCGCGACGTATCTGGAAGTGTTAATCAGTTCCAGTTGCAACACAATGATACCGTACAGGTAGAATGGTCGATTGTAGATCGTCCAACAGGTTCAAATGTTGAATTGAACACAGAAACTGGCCTGGTTTCTAATCTTGATATTCCAGGCAAATATGTGTTTAAGGCAACAGTTCTTAAAGATGAAGGCAGAAGCGAAAAATGTTATGAACTGACAACCCTCAACTATGCTCCCACATATGTTGCGGAGGAACACGGAGTGGATATCCTTGTCAATAAGGAGGGTGAGGAGCCTAAATATATGTTGAGCGATAAGTTTGGCGGTGGTTTGATACAGATATCCGATAGAATGATGAATCGCTCAGCCATACTTACTACTTCTCTCAACGATTTCGCCTATCGTGAGCCAGACGTTGAATTGGCTGCCAACACAGGTCTCGTTGGCATCAAGACTGCTGATGGCTCTAACTTTGCTGATGGCTTGAATGGCAATGCAAGAGCTTTCAATGGCAAGATGAAGGTTGGTTTTGTGGTATCTGTCAAGGCTACCGGACTCGATGCTGATGTGCTTAATCTCTATAACATCAAGCTCTACAATAAAGGCAAGGAAGTGACTGGAGATGTAACAACCAATTGGGATGCCATCTCAGCCGGACTTATCGGTAAAGAGGAAACACGTAAAATGTGTCTGAACGTTGAAGTGCCCGCGGGCTCTGTGTTTGATGAGATTGTACTTTATAAAACAGGCGTTCTTTCTGCCGACCTCTCACAGCTCAATATCTACTATGCGTATGTAGCCGATGCAGATGCCGACAATGCTACAATCAATCCCGTTTACGGCGCTCAGGTGGTATCTACAAATAATACCAATGCATCAATCGACTTTGCAAACACTCAGATGGTCCAAGTTGCCAACATTGGCAATGGCTACAACGAGTTGAGCAATTTGATTGACGACTCGATGGATACATACCTGACTCTACCTTTGGGCGTAGACTTGGGAGGCTCTACAATCTCAGTCAATATGGGTAAAGTAGTTGATAAGGGACAGCAGCTTGTTATGGTAACCCAGAATCTGGCTTTAGGATTGGGTGCAAGTCTGGGCGAAGGTCTTAAGTTGACCACCTATCTTGATGATGAGAAGCAGGAAGAACTGACAAGCTGGAAGGTTCTTGGTGCTGATGTTATTGGCAGTAAGGGTGACAGCTATGCCGTGCTTAATCCTACCAAGTCGTTCGATCAGGTTCGTATCACACCTGTTAAGGCACTCTCTGCTCTTGAGAATCTTCAGATTAAGGGCTTCGCTCTGCGTACTGACATGAACGACGACGGAACCCTCAAGGGAAACGACAACATTCTGGTTCTTGATGAGGACAAGACTCTTGACGTGAAGAAGTCATACACTGGAGCCAAGATGCTGTTGCACCGTACATTCACCAAGAGTGCTGACAACGACAAGAAGGGATGGAACTCTATCATTCTTCCCGTCGATATGACAGCAGCTCAGGTTAAGGAAGCCTTCGGCGAGGGCGTACAGATGGCAGAGTTCGACCGTTTGGAGAACAACTGGATAAAGTTCTCTACAGTAAACGTAGCCGCTGATGGTGTAGTGCTGCATAAGAATACACCTTATATAATATATCCTACTAAGGAGCCGCTCGGCAACTATTCATACACTATCGATGGTGTTACGAAGATTCTCGACGGTCATGTATATGTAGCCAATGGCATCAACTACGATGACCAGACATCTAATCTGACACACACGGTAAATGGCGGAGGCATGACCTACACCGGTTCGTACAGCAATTCGAATAAAGTGTCAAAGGATTCTTATATGTTCAGCAAGGGCGACCTGGTTCACACAAATAAAGACCATACTGTAAAGGCTTATCGTTGCTGGCTTAAGGAGGATATGCACACGGGCAAAATGTTGATGTTCTCGCTTGATGGCAACGGCTTGGATGGTACAACTGGCATCCACGTGATTGAGGAGAACAAGCAGAATACAAACACCGGCATCTACAACCTTGGCGGTGTGCGCATGAACACCAACAATGTCGATAAGTTGCCGAAAGGTGTGTATGTTGTTAACAACAAGGTAGTGGTAAAGAAATAATATTATAACTGCATTATGAAAAAGAAGAAATACGTAGCTCCGGAGATTAGCGTTGTCGAAATGGAGCCTTTACAGATAATGGCTGGAAGCCTTGAAAATGACCGTGGCTGGAGTCCCGACGGTGACGAAAAGAATGGATTCGGCATCGTAGAAGAAGGGGATGATGATTACAAAGATGACGATTTCTAACCTTTAGACAACTAAAGAACTCACTATTTTATTAAAGTTGAACGCCCTGCAAGTGTGAAAGCATTTGCAGGGCGCTTTCTTTGTTATTGCTGTCCGGTAAAACCGTTGTTTGGCAGTTTGCAAACGATTGTAGGTGTGTGCGAACACATTAAGGGTTGATGTAGGTCAAAAATAGGCGTTTTTAAGCGAAAAAAGAGTGTAAATACTTGTTTGTGTACGCAAACAATTGTAACTTTGCATCGTCAAAACAAGGGAACCGTGAGGCAACCGCTTGATTAACAACATTAGGTAAAAGGTATTGAAAGGATAATTCAATAGGAAAGTCTTAAGGGTAAAGAAGATTCAGGACGACATCAGAAGGTAAAAGATTAGGATAACAACACCGAAAGGTATTAGGTAAAGGTAAAAGATTAGGTAAAGGTAAAAGATTGAACAAGAGAGGATGACTTCTGATAAGGTATTATAAAAGGTGAAAAGTAAAGGATAACTTTGGTAAAGGTCTTAAGTTTTGAAAGGTAAAGAAGTTTTTAGGTAAAGATTGTCAATAAAAGGTATATAGTTTGGTAGTTTTAAAGGTTAATAAGTAGAAAGGTTATGTTGATGACGGTAATGATGAGCCTATTTGCAGCGACAGCTGCAATAGGAATGTGGGGAGAAGACAACAGATAGTCTTTCTCGCCACTCAAGACGAGACGGGAGTCTTGTTAAATAGTCGAGAAAATAAAAAAGTTAATAAATAAAGTTTGGTCCACCGCAGCGTTCGTTGCGGTGGATTTTTTTTATTATTGCCCTACTTGTTGATAGGGCAGCGCAGGTGGCGCATTTCGTGTCCGCCCCACATGGCGTCGTTGCAGTACTCGAAGCCTACCGAGCGGTAGAGGCGTTCGGCGTTGGGGTTGCCTTTGTCTACGAGCAGTGCTGCGGGCAGGTTGAGGCTTGCAGCGTGTTCCGAGGCACGCTGTAGCAGTTGGCGAGCAATGCCGCGGCGGCGATATTCGGGGTAGATGGCTAATGAGTCGAGATAGAACTCGCCCGCCTCCGTCTCGTCGTCCATCTGCGAGTAGTCCATCTGGAGCTGTCTGAGTGCCTCCTCCTGGAAACGGCGGCGCAAGCGGCGCAGGTCGGCTCCGTTGTAGCCTACGATAGCACCGGCTACCGGTGCATACTCCACGTTGCCCTCAGTGGCTTCCTCGTCGACAGCTACGAAGGCGTTGCGCCAGCTGTACTGCGAGTCGTCCATGAGTACGAGGTCGAGCATCATGTGATAGAAATCGTCGAGCGTGTGCTCCTTGCCAGCCAGATACTGGCAGCACTCTTCCGTCATTGCCGTCATAATGAGCTGTGCAATGTCGGCTGCGTGCGCTGGTGTTGCGGGAATAATAGTCATAAAAGTAGTTTTCTTTTTCCGACAAATTTAAGCAAAACTCCGCAGACCAACAACTATTTTGACATATATTAAGACGTGTGAAGTAGGTGGCGTGGTGTTGTGTTCTGTAAAATAAAATCCACTAAAACGCTTGTTTATATGGATTTAAATGCCTAACTTTGCAAAACTATCAAACCATTTTTGTTAAATCAGGTAGTGGCAAGAATGGTGTAATTAGCGAAAATAGTATAAAAAGACAGATGAATGAGAATTCCGGCAGCAGGAACAGTGTCGGGGTTCTTGTTTTTTTGTTATTGTAATGTAAAATATTAATTAACAAACAAAAGAATCATGGCTTACATGTCACAAGAAGGCTACGACAAGCTCGTTGCCGATTTAAAGCAGCTCGAAACAGTGGAGCGTCCGAAGGCTTCTGCAGCCATTGCAGAGGCTCGCGACAAGGGCGATTTGAGCGAGAATGCAGAGTACGATGCCGCTAAGGAGGCGCAGGCTCATCTTGAGGAGAAGATCAATCGTTTGAAGGTTGCTATCTCTGAAGCAAAGATTATTGATACATCGCGTCTGAGCACCGACTGTGTTCAGATTCTCTCGAAGGTGGAGATGGTCAACCTCGCCAACAACGCTAAGATGGCCTACACCATCGTGAGCGAGAGTGAGGCTAATCTGCGCGAGGGTAAGATTTCGGTCAATACACCTATCGCACAGGGTCTGCTCAACAAGAAGGTGGGCGACGAAGTGGAGATTAAGATTCCGCGTGGCACTATCCGTCTGCGCATCGAGAACATCACATTCGCATAACACTTGAGTGTGGCTTGTCCGCACATCGCAGAGAACGTAAGAAGCAGCCGATTGGGCGCACCATAATACGTTAAAAGCCAGAAGTCGCAGACTCGGAGTCTGAGGTTTCTGGCTTTTGCGTATATAAAAATATGTGTGAATGCGTGCGCTTATCCGTTATTTTTACTAATTTTGTAGAAATAAACATTTAAAACCTATTGTTATGGATATATTCTCAAAAATCGCCGCAGGCGAGATTCCCAGCTATAAGTGTGCTGAGAGCGAACAGTTCTACGCTTTCCTCGATATCAACCCGTTGGTGAAGGGTCACACACTCGTCATTCCGCGCCGCGAAGTAGACTACATCTTCGACATGGAGGATGAGGAGATTGCCGAGTATCAGGTGTTCGCAAAGAAGGTGGCTGTAGCCATCAAGCGTGCCTTCCCGTGCATCAAGGTGGGCGAGGCAGTGCTCGGACTCGAAGTGCCGCACGCACATATCCATCTCATCCCGATGCAGTCGGAGAAGGACATGCTCTTCTCTAATCCGAAGCTGAAGCTCTCGGAAGAGGAGTTCCGCGAGATAGCCGATAAGATATACACCGAGTTCAAGAAACTGTAACACCCCCAAACCCTGCAATATGAAGAGAAACATCGCCATTATCCTTGCCGGTGGAGTAGGCTCGCGCTTGGGCATGTCCACACCGAAACAGTTCTTTAAGGTGGCAGGCAAGATGGTCGTGGAGCACACCATCGACGTGTTCGAGCGCAACCAGCACATCGACGAGATAGCCATCGTGTCGAACCCGGCACTCGTTGCCGACTTCGAGAACATCGTGCTGCGCAACAAGTGGCGCAAGGTGAAGAAGATACTGAAGGGCGGAGCCGAGCGCTACTACTCGTCGCTCTCTGCCATCACCGCCTACCAGAACGAGGATGCCAACCTCATCTTCCACGACGCGGTGCGCCCGCTCGTCAGCCAGCGCATCATCGACGACGTGGTGAAGGCACTCGACACGCATCGTGCCGTGAACGTTGCCGTACCGTCTGCCGACACAATCATTGAGGTCGACGGCGACTTCATCACGAACATCCCCGACCGCTCTCGTCTGCGCCGCGGACAGACTCCGCAGGCGTTCGACCGCCAGCTGATATCCGATGCTTACGACAAGGCACTCAAGGATCCCAACTTCCGCACTACCGACGACTGTGGCGTGGTGCGCACATACCTGCCCGAAGAGCCTATCTTCGTGGTGCGTGGCGAGGAGAGCAACATGAAGCTCACCTATCGCGAAGACACCTACATGATGGACAAACTGTTCCAGCTGAAGAGCACCGAGCCCAACGACGTGCAGATCGATGCGGAGTCGTTCTGCGGAAAGGTGGCAGTGGTGTTCGGCGGAAGCTACGGCATCGGCAAGAACATCGTCGAGATGCTCGAGCAGAGCGGTGCTCATGTGCACTCGTTCTCGCGCAGCGCAACGCACACCGATGTGGGCGACGACAACCAGGTGGCACTCGCTCTGTCTGCTGTGGAGCAGAAGGAAGGACACATCGACTATGTCATCAACACCGCCGGCGTGCTCAACCGCGAACCGCTCGCTTCGATGGAGTACGACACCATCCTGAAGGCGGTGCAGACCAACTATATGGGTACGGTGAATGTGGCTCTGCGCTCACGTCCTTACCTGCAGCGCACACGCGGCAAGCTCATCTTCTTCACATCCAGCTCGTACACCCGCGGTCGCGCCTTCTACAGCATCTACTCGTCGACAAAGGCTGCCATCGTCAACTTTGTGCAGGCTGTGGCGCAGGAGTGGGATGCCGACGGCATCAGCATCAACTGCATCAACCCAGAGCGTACTAAGACTCCAATGCGCCAGCAGAACTTCGGCATCGAGCCGGACGAAACGCTGCTCATGCCGGAACGTGTGGCTGAGGCTACGCTGCGCACCCTGCTCACCGACTGCACGGGTCAGGTGATAGACGTGCGTCGACCAGTAGCCAACTAATCAGTTTGTCAACTCGTCAACTCGTCAACTTAAAAAATGAATTATATAAACGAATTCAAACAGCGCAACCTCCGTCGTGCGCAGCTCAAGCAACTCTCCATTCTTGAGGAGATAGACCGCATCTGTCGCAAACACGACATCAGGTACTGGCTCGACGGAGGCTCTCTGCTTGGTGCCGTGCGCCATGGTGGCTTCATCCCGTGGGATGACGACATAGATATAGCGATGACACTCGACGACTCGCGCCGCTTCGCCGAGGTGGCTCCCCAGGAGCTGCGTAGCGGACTGGTGCTGCAAACGCCCGAGACGGAGCACACCCGCGAACCTATAATGAAGGTGCGCGACCTCAATTCGTTCTATGTCGAGGGCACGGAGGACTTCTCGCTCGACTACTCGAAGGGACTCTTTGTCGACATCTTCCCGTTTATCCCTTACCCTAACGTCTCGCGCAGCTTCTGCAAGCGTTACGGCAAGGCGATGTCGAAGTGCTACTCCATACTGCACCACTCGCATCAGTATTCGTGGCGTGCTACGTTCGAGCTGTTCTATTTCGGTGCGAAGTATCTCTTCTGCAAGGCGATGTGGGCAGCGGCTTTCGCTCTGCGCAAGCGCGACACCTACATCTCCAACGTGCTCATCAACAACGGCTACGGCATCATGCACCGCCGCGACTGCCTCTTCCCACTCTCCACAATAGAGTTCGAAGGCAAGCGTTTCGCTGCGCCTGCCGACCCCGACGCTTATCTGCGCGACCTCTACCGCAACTATATGGAGGTGCCGCCGAAGGAGAAACAGAAGGTGCACGCCGTGTTTATCATGCCCGAGCTGATTGAGGAGACGGAAGTCAAGAAGTGACATAATTATTTTGCTGAACTTTCGCAAGTTCAGAGAATTCAGTAGTTAAGGAGTTAAGAAGTTCTTGCAAGCAAGCGGCAAAGCCGAGCGAAACCAAATGCTTATAATGCTATATCGAGCAAAAAAAACTAATAAAAAAACTAATGGCTTCGCTCGGCTTTGCCGCTTGCTTGCAAGAACTCCTTAGCGACCGTAGGGCGCGACAACTCCTTAACTTCTTAACTACTTTCGCTTGCGAAACTTAAATTATTTTATACATAATGAATCAGACCGGAACCGTAGCGGTGGTGATGTGTACATACAACGGAGCGAGTCGACACCTTGCAGAGCAGCTCGACTCGCTCTTTGCGCAGACACTGACGCCGAAGGAGATAATAGTGCAGGACGACTGTTCTACCGACAACACCATGGAGTTGCTCGCCGACTATGCCCGACGTGCACCCGATGGGGTGCAGATGCGTGTGTATCAGAACGCGCAGCAGCAGGGCATCAACCGCAACTTCTTCTCAGCTATGCGCCGCGCCACTGCCGACCTCATCGCCGTCTGCGATCAGGACGACATCTGGCTGCCTACGAAGCTCGAAGAGCAGTGCGCCGCCATCGGTCAGAACATGATGTGTGTCTGCCGCTCGGTTCCATTCACCGAGACTGGTGCGGAGGTGCGCTACGACAGTCGCCGACCCAACTGCAACCTCATCCGTCTGTTCTATGCCTCGATGATGGGCCACTGCCAGGTGCTGCGTCGCGAGTTGCTCGACGTGATACCCACCGAGGAGGAGTGTCCCGAGATATACCGTCGTACTTGCTACGACGTGATGACCGCTACAGCTGCTGCGGCTCTCGACAGCATCGTGCTCATCGACCGTGTGCTTGTGCGCCAGCGTCGCTACGCCGAGGCTGCCACATACGTGGGTGTCGACACCCATCGTGTGCGCTCTGCCGACAATGCTGCGTACATGGTGTGGTACGGTGTGCGCAATTATTCGAGGGTGAAGCCCCGGATGAACGCCCACTTCGCCGCTCGCCGCGACTTCCTGCTGTGGGTGGAGCGCAAGTCGAAGGCAACTCCCTCAGTCCCCACCACCGACAACGCAATCTTTCGCGACGGCTTGCGCCTCCTCGGCTACGAGACACGCCGTGGCATCCGTGCGTTCTTCGGATTGCAACGCATGTATGTGCGCTATCGTCACCGCATCTTCTACACACACGAGACCGACCCCGTGGCACTTCTGCGTGCCGTGCTCCATCCGTTCATGCAGATATACAACTACCGCTATCTATGAAGGTTTATTTCTACCATACGCAGAACATACAGTATTGCCTCCGTCGCATGGCGGAGGGCGAGTTCCCGTCGCACTTTCTCTACGGAGCGTGCCACCTTGCCGACAACGGCATCGACGTGGTCTACCACCGTTCGCCAAAGCACGAACTCTCCCGACTGAAGACTGCGCTCTACACGGCGTGGCGTGTGCTCACGTGCCGCGAACGCTACGACGCTCTCTACGCCACCCACTATAAAGGGCTCGAACTTGTGGTGCTGCTGCGTGCCCTCGGCTTGTTCCGCAAGCCCATCATCGTGTGGCACCATCAGCCCATCGTGAAGTCGAAGAGCCGTCTGCGCGAACTGCTCGGCCGCTTCTTCTACAAAGGCTTCGACCGCCTGATATTCTTCTCGCAGAAACTCGTCGACGACTCGCTGAAGGCTCCGAAAGCCGACCCCCGGAAACTCGTCGTTGGGCATTGGGGTGCCGACCTCGCCTTTTATGATAAGATAAAAGCGGAGCTCAAGGCAGAACAACCCTCACTATCTCACCATCTCACCCCCTCACCATCTCACCACAACAACACCTCACCATCTTTCATCGCCACTGGCAAGGAGCAGCGCGACCAGCCCACGCTCATCGAAGCCTTCAACCGCACCGGTCGCCACCTTATATTATATATAGGTATCAATCCGAACCCTAACGTGCCCAACCCCAACCTCGAAGCCGTGGAGCGTTGCGAGCCAGCCGACAACATCGACGTGGTGAAGATTTGCGGACTGCTGCCTTACGAGATAGCGCGCGAAGTGGCGAAAGCCGACTGCGTTGTCATCTGCTGCCACCGCACACGCTACACCGCCGGACTCACCACCGTGGTGGAAGCACTCGCACTCGGACTCCCCATCATCTGCAGTCGCAATCCGCAGATACCCGTCGACTTCGACCGCCTTGGCTGTGGCATCTCCGTTGAGTATGGCGATGTTGAAGGCTGGCAGCGAGCCGTCGAATACATAGCCACTCACCCCGACGAGGCACGCCTGATGGGTGAGCGTGGTCGCGCTCTTGCTGAGCAGATGTTCAACGACGAACGCTGTGCAAAGGAGGTTGCGGAGGTTATAAAAGAAATTAGTTTGTAAAAATTACAACTATTCTTTTGCTGTTCCAAACTTTATCTGTATCTTTGCATAAGAAAGGCTGCATCTCGGCAATTCAAGCAAGCTTGATTGCACTCGATTTGCACTTTCTTTGCAAACACAAAGTAAAATTGGCAATAAAAAATAATCATTATGAAGGAACTGAAAGGAACAAAGACAGAGCGCAACCTGCAGGAGGCATTCGCAGGTGAGTCGCAGGCACGCAACAAGTACACATACTACGCATCGAAGGCTCGCAAGGAGGGCTATGAGCAGATTGCAGCTCTCTTCGAGGAGACGGCGCAGAACGAGAAGGAACACGCAAAGATGTGGTTCAAGTATCTGCAGGGTGGTGCCATCAAGGACACCGTAGAGAACCTGAAGGATGCTGCAGCAGGCGAGAACTACGAGTGGACAGACATGTACGATCGCATGGCTAAGGAGGCTGACGAGGAAGGCTTCGCAGAGATTGCTGCCGCTATGCGTGGCGTCGGTGCTGTAGAGAAGCACCACGAGGAGCGCTACCGCAAGCTCTTGAAGAACATCGAGGACGGCGTAGTGTTCTCTCGCGACGGCGACTGCATCTGGCAGTGCCGCAACTGCGGTCACATCGTTGTAGGCAAGCAGGCACCTGAGCTTTGCCCGGTGTGCAAGCATCCGCAGGCGTACTTCGAGCTGAAAGCAGAAAACTATTAAAAGTAAAAAAGTAAAAAGTAGGAGGTATGGGCATCTTGCCCATAC
>ERZ1026884.730-NODE-730-length-20086-cov-7.556438_pt1 | contig 20086 bp, 11 predicted proteins | sample MGYA00380172_ERZ1026884 | MGnify/ENA primary metagenome ERZ1026884 (study PRJEB33269, sample SAMEA4719808) | human gut metagenome | biome: human-associated habitat; feature: organic feature; material: feces | place: Cameroon | collected 2013-10 ... | reverse complement strand
GGGCAAGCCCGCCCGACACGAAAAGGAGGAGAAAAGCCAATGAAGAAACGAATACGCAGCGTCCTGCTGCTGTGCTGCATGGTGCTTCCGCTGCTGCCGACAGCGCCCTTTGCTGCGGGTGAGCTTCGCCGTGATAAACAATTCTGAACGGAGGAAAGAAGATGAAAACAGGAAAAAAACTACTCACAGGATCACTTTTGGCGCTTTGCACCGCTCTTTTGGTGCTTTGCATCGTGCTTGCCGCAGGATGGAGCAAGGCGGCAAAAATCGACACTGCACTGCCGGAGGTGCGGAACAACGGCACGGCGATCCAGTGGAAATACAGCGATGAAGCCGATTGGCATGACCTTGTGTCGCTTACCGAGCTGCGGGGTGCTGCCGGAGAAGCCGGTAAGGACGGAGCCAACGGTAAAGACGGAATTAACGCCAAAAGCATCGAGGTGCAGCGAGCCGCAACCCACATACAGTGGCGTTACGCGGGTGACGAGTGGCAGAACCTTGTGGCGATAGTCGACATCACAGGCCCTGCCGGACAGAGCGGTAAGGGCGGAGCAAACGGAAAAACACCGGAAATCCGCGTGAACGAAAACACCCTGCAGTGGCGCTACACTGGCGATGAAATATGGCTGAACCTGTACGACCTTTCGGTTCTGAAAGGTCTTGACGGCAAGGACGGAACCGACGGTGCCACCGGTAAGGACGGTAAAACACCTTTTATCGGCGAGAACGGCAACTGGTGGATCGGAGAAACCGACACCGGGGTGAAAGCCGCAGGTGTTGACGGTGAAAAAGGCGACAAGGGTGACCCCGGCGAAAAAGGCGACAAAGGAGACAAGGGAGACAAGGGAGACAAGGGAGACAAGGGACAGAACGGCAGCTGCGCCGGCTGGTTCTATGGTACGCTTTGGACAAAAGGCGATCTTTACAAAGAGGACGGCGCCGAACGGCCCGTTGGGATAAAAGTTTATAAAGAAGCCGAAAGCGGCGGATTTGTTTCTACATACATGGATGAGATATATCTGAAAAAAGGTCACACATACAGCGTAACCATAAGCGCATCTATGGAACTGCAATCTCACGAAGACAGAAGTGGTAATTATTCTGTTCAAATGACGGACAATTATGATGACGGCTTTTGCAGAGAAGCTACGCGCATAAAGAGAGACGGCGTAAAGCTGCCTTATTCAAGGGATCAGCACCATTTCAGTTTCAGCCGGATATATATAGCATCGGACGAAGATATTCCCCTGCGATTCAAAATTGAACAGTCGAGCTACAAAACTACGCTTCTCGGCTTCAACGGCACCATTACAATAACCGCTCTTGACTGAGCCGACATATACGAAAACGGAGGTAGCAAGAAATGAAAAAACGAATACTCAGTATCCTACTGCTGTGCTGCATGGTGCTTCCGCTGCTGCCGACAACGGCCTTTGCTGCGGGTGAGCTTCGCCGTGATAAACAATTCTGAACGGAGGAAAGAAGATGAAAACAGGAAAAAAACTACTCACAGGATCACTTTTGGCGCTTTGCGCCGCTCTTTAGGGGCGCGGGCAAATAGCCCCGCGCCCCATTCGCTGTCTTCCCAGAAAAAGACGGCTGTTCCTCAAAAGAACAGCCGTCCCGTTTTTTCTGCTGATATGTATCTGAAATCAGACCACAAACAGGTACAGGAGATATCTACAAGTCTGTTTGTCAGCCCATATCGGCGGATAGAGCCTTGCTGATTTGGGCTTGCAGTGCCTCCGCCTGCTTCTTTTCCGTGATCGCACCCACGATGGGGTCACCCACGATGTTGCCGTTCCTGTCAACCACATAGGTGGTGGGATAGGCAAAGATATTGGTGGTGAACTTTCCCGCCTCTCCATCGGAAGCAAAATACACGTTCTGATAGGTCGCGCCCTTCTTGGCAAGCACATCCTTGGCCTCGGAAATGGCCGTCTCGTTGCCGTCCAGCGTGAAGGTGTTGACGCCGATGAGGGCACCGCCCTTCTCCGCAAGCTCCTTGTTCAGCGCGTCCAGCTCACCAAGCTCCCCTACGCAGGGGTTACAGGTGGTAAACCAAAAATTCACAACGGTGACGGCGTTTTTGGCGAACAGCTCGCTGCTCTTCACCGTGTTACCGTCCAGATCCTTGCCCTCAAAGGCGGGAAACTTCTGCATACTGCCATCGTCAGGCGGCGTGGTCATATCGCTGCCCGCCGGGACGCTCGTATTGTCATCGTTATCAGGCGTCTCTGACAGCCAGGGATACTTCGTCTCCAGCTCCGCCCGCTGGTTCTCAATATCCTTGATCTTGGTAGCCTCGCCGGTGAGCAGCGTCAGCTCCTCCTCGGTGAACTGATCCTTGGCGTTCTCGATGGTCTTGAGCAGAAAATCGCCGTAGTTGCCGCCGTCCTCTATCATGGCCATGCCCTTATCGGCTGCCATAAAGACCTTTTCCCAAAGAGCTGTGTTTTCCGACAGGATGGCATTTTCCTGCGCCATCAGCTGCTCATACAGCGCTTTTGCCTCTTCACTGCCATCCTTGCCGTCCGTGTCCTCTGCGGGCTTTGTGCCACAGGCGACCATACCGGCGGCCAGCACCAGCGCCAGCAGCAGTGTGATGATTTTCTTTACGTTCATTTTGTTTCCTCCGTTTTTAATTTATCTACAGGTTCTACAGGTTCTACAGGTTCTTTTTTGCCGTCTCCAAAGCCGTAGCGGAAACTGACGGCGTTGGTGGGACAGGCGCGGATGCACATCCCACAGCGGATGCACTCGGTATGGTTGGGCGTTTTTGTCACGTCCACATCCATTTTGCAGGCCTTGGCGCATTTTCCGCAGGAGACGCATTTGTTCCTATCCACCTTCATCTGGAACAGGGACACACGGTTGAACAGCGCGTAAAACGCACCCAGCGGGCACAGCCACTTGCAGAAGGGCCGGTAAAATACGATACTCAGCACGATCACTGCCAGCAGGATGCTGAATTTCCAGGTAAACAGGCTGCCCAGCGCCGCCCGGATGCCGGAATTGGCAAGGGACAGTGGGATGGCGCCTTCCAGCACGCCCTGGGGGCAGAGATACTTACAAAAGAAGGGGTCACCCATGCCTACGTCGTTGACGAGAAACGCCGGCAGCAGGAAGACCATCACCAGCAGCACGGCGTACTTGAGGTACGTCAGGGGCTTGAGCTTTTTTGTTGAGAGCTTCTTCGTGGGGATCTTATGCAGCAGCTCCTGAAACCAGCCGAAGGGACACAGGAAACCGCAGATGAAGCGCCCCAGCAGTACTCCCAGCAGAATGAGAAAGCCTGTGATATAATAGGAGAAGCTGAACTTGGAGGACCCCACCACCGCCTGAAACGCCCCGATGGGACAGGCGCCGGAGGCTGCCGGGCAGGAGTAGCAGTTCAGCCCCGGCACGCAGACGGTCTTGCCCGCGCCCTGATACAAGCCGCCCTTGAGAAAGTTCGGCAGGTGCAGGTTGGTCAATAAGGCCGCCCCTGCCTGTATCCAGCCCCGAAAACGGGCCAAAAGATGGGACGCGCCCGAAGTATTCTTCTTATCCAATGCCCACACACTCCAGACATAATTTGATCGCTTTGCTCAGCACCGTGGCGGCCTCGCCCCGCCAGACACCGAAGCACAGCATGGCGGCTCCCGCCAGCAGCAGCGTGACCTGCGCTGCTGCCTTCTTCCTGTGACTCATTTTGATCACCCTTTCCTGTTTCTGTGGCCTATCATAGCGCAGGCGGGTTAAAATCTCTGTTAAGAACAGAAATTTAACACAAATCTTATCCGGCTCTGCTATAATAGGAGACAACCTGTTCATTAAGGAGGCGACTATGCACCTTTTAATTGTAGAGGACGAGCGCGCCCTGTGCGACACCGTCGCCCGCAGCCTGCGGCGGTCGGCCTACAGCGTGGATTGCTGCTACGACGGCGAGAAGGCGCTGGAGCTGCTGGAAACGGAGCGGTACGATCTGGTGCTGCTGGATCTGAACCTGCCGAAAAAGGACGGAATGACGGTGCTGCGCACCCTGCGGCAGACCGACAGAGAGACACCTGTGCTGATCCTCTCGGCTCGCGGCGAGGTGGAGGATAAGGTGACGGGTCTGGATGCCGGCGCCAATGACTATCTGGCAAAGCCCTTCCATCTGGCGGAGCTGGAGGCGCGCATCCGCAGCCTGACCCTGAGGCAGTTTACCCAGCAGAATGTGGTGCTGCGCTGCGGGCAGCTCACCTTTGATGCCCGTGCGCGGGCAGTTTCCGCCAACGGGCAGCCCCTGACGCTGACCCGCAAGGAGACGGGGATCCTGGAATACCTGATGGCGCATCAGGGGCGGCCTGTGAGTCAGGAGGAGCTGATGGATCACGTCTGGGACAACAGCGTGGACAGCTTCAGCAACTCCATCCGCGTCCACATCTCCGCCCTGCGGAAGAAGCTGCGCACCGCGTTGGGCTACGACCCTGTCCGCAACCGCATCGGCGAGGGCTATCTGATGGGAGGGGACGAAGAATGAAGCGGCTTTCCCTGCAGTGGCGCATCACACTGATGTCCGTCCTGCTCATCGGCATCACCTGCGTGGCCATGAATTTGCTGCTGTGCTCCTCCGGTGTGTACTATATGGACACCATTGCAGACAGCTTACAGGGCGGCGGCACAGTGATCCTGAATGAGGGCGGCGCGGCAAGCTTTGACCCGCAGCTCGTTGCGCCCAGCGAGGAGCTGACCATCGTTGTCGATGGGGCGCAGGGACGCTTCCGCACCACCAACTGGTATATCACGGCTATAGTGACACTGCTCAGCGGAATTTTGGCCTATTTCGTCAGCGGGCGAGCCCTCAAGCCCCTGCACAGCTTCGCCTCTCAGGTAGAGAAGGTGCAGCTGAACAATCTGGCGGATGTGAGGATCGATGAGGACGTGCTGCCGGAATTCCGGCAGCTCAGCCACTCCTTCAACCAGATGCTGGAGCGGTTGAACAACGCCTTTACCGCCCAGCGGCAGTTTACCGGCAATGCCGCCCACGAGCTGCGCACGCCGCTTGCGCTGATGCAGGCGCAGCTGGAGCTGTTTTCCGCAGAGCACACCGATGTGCTGCCGGAGACGGCGGAGTTTCTCCTGCTTTTGCGGGAGCAGACGGAGAGGCTGACGCAGATGACCAAAACGCTGCTGGAAATGAGCAATTTGCAGCAGGTGGCGCGGAACGAGCAGATTCAGCTTATCCCAATGATCGAGGAGATCTTCACAGACCTCGCCCCGCTGGCAGAAAAGCGCGGTGTCACGCTAAAAGCGGAGGGCGACGGCGTTATGACCGGCAGCGACGCGCTGATCTATCGGCTGATCTTCAACCTGACGGAGAACGCCGTCAAGTACAACCGGCAGGGCGGCTCGGTGCGGGTTTCTGTCACACAGGAGCCGGAAAAGCTCTTGCTCCGCGTTTCCGACACCGGCCGCGGCATTCCGGAGGAATTTCAGCGGAGCATCTTCCAGCCCTTCTTCCGGGTGGACAAGTCCCGCAGCCGGGAGTACGGCGGCGTGGGGCTGGGACTTTCGCTGGTGTGGGAGATCGCCGATCTCCACGGCGGCTGCGTCCGGGTAGAGGAGAGTTCAGATGAGGGCACTACTATTGCAGTGGAGCTGCCGGTACAGTGAAGCTGCATCTCACATAAAGCAATAAGCCGCGCAGTGGGAGCACCCTTCGGGCGCTCCCGCCTTATCTTAGCATTTTGAATGACTTTGTGTTTTCCTAAAGGCCCCCGCTTCGGCGGGGGCCCTTGTCTTTTCACCTTTCGTTTCCCGCTGCGTAGGATAGACTGTACGGAGTCGCCCGGCTCCGCATACTACGGATACGGAAAAGGGAGTGTCTATGCAATCATCTGTCCTTCAGGGGATATTGCTCCCCTTCTGGGGCACGTCGCTGGGTGCGGCGTGCGTATTCTGCCTGCAAAGAGCGCCCTCCGCCGTTCTGCGCCGCGTGCTGGAGGGATTCGCCGCCGGGGTGATGACCGCCGCCTCGGTGTGGAGCCTGCTGCTGCCCGCTATCGACTGGGCGGACATGGGCCGCTGGTCCTTCCTTCCGGCGGCGGGCGGTTTCTGGCTGGGGGTGCTGTTCCTGCGGCTGCTGGAGCGACTGCTGCCGGAGGCTGTTACCGACCGTTCCACCACCATGACCCTTCTGGCGGTGACGCTGCACAACATCCCGGAGGGGATGGCGGTGGGCGCGGCCTATGCCGGATGTGTGGCGGCAGGAGCCGCCGCGCCCGCTGCGGCGTTTACGCTGGCGCTGGCCATCGCCATCCAGAATGTGCCGGAGGGCGCCATTGTGGCCCTGCCCCTGCGTACCGCCGGCGCAGGAAAGGGAAGAGCCTTTTTGGGCGGTGTGCTCTCCGGCGTGGTGGAGCCTCTGGCCGCCGGCGTGACGGTGCTGGCGGCGGCGCTCATCGTTCCGGCACTGCCCTGGCTGCTTGGCTTTGCCGCCGGGGCTATGCTCTATGTGGTGGCCGCCGAGCTGCTGCCTACGCGCGGCGATTCCGGCCCGGGGGCGCTGGCCTTTGCCGCGGGCTTTACCGTAATGATGATCCTGGACGTGGCATTGGGGTAGGGAGGAGGGTTGACAACGGCCAATTCCTGTAATATAATGTCGCTGACAAGTAAATAAACAGTCTGTTGATCCAATGTCGCCGGCGGCCGTACAGCCCACCACGGGCCAGGCGTCGGCATAGAAGGAAAGGGGTAGCCAAACCCCGCACGACCGGTACTGTGAGCGCAAGGATGCACCGAAGCGGCGAGAGCCGCCGGGACGAAAGTCCGCCATTGTGGGCGTAAGCCCATGAGAAGGTAGGCTGCAAACGAGGAGGGATGTCTGTCCCCCGCGGCGCGAGCCAGGAGAATTGCATTGTGTAGGACAAAGTTGCAGCGGGCGCGCTCTCCGTGTGCGGGAATCTTGTACCACCATGTAGATGTACCACGCTGACCTCCTGAACGGGAGGTCGGTGTTTTTTGCGCCGCCTTTTTCGCGGCCGGCCCTTTTGGGCGGGCGGCGGGGGCGGCGACGTCTTTCCGTGGTGCAGGGGTCGTATCTATTGCGTTCGCTGTCCGGCTTTGCGCCGGGCAGCGTTTCATTTTCGCGGGACAGAGTGCACTCTGTCCCGTTTTTCATGCCCTGCATGAAAAATATTTCCCTTGCCAGGCTGACACGCTGCCATACACAGCGAAGCGGTGCGGAAAACTCGACTGTCAAGCTGAGGCGCCGTGCGCTTTCCATCTGAGCGTGAAACTGTGCAGACGAGTCCCCTTTGTCAAGCTGAGGCGGCCATTGGCCGCGTGCTTTTCCATAAGTGGGGCGGGGATGTTGCCGCATCCCCGCCCACCCCCTCACGTCGACAAAAAATTTACATAAAGGAGAAAGAGATATGAGGAAGAGAGTCATAAGCTGGCTGCTGACCGTCGTGATGGTCGTCAGCCTGCTGCCCACCTCCGTGTTGGCCGACACGCTGGCCGCGGATCAGGAGCAGCAGACCCAGCAGGAACAGACCGCCCCGGCGGATACGGACAGCAATGTCCCCACCGAGGATGAGGAGACGCAGGAGCAGCAGGAGCCTGCTGAGGAAGTGCCTGTGTCCCGGTCTGCCCGCAGCGGCGGTGCGGCGCCGATGCTGGCGGCGGCAGGCGCGGTGCAGGATATCGGCACAGCGGAGGATTTTGCCGCGATGCAGCCCAGCGGCAATTATCAATTGACGGCGGATATCACCGTCACGGCGCCCTATGCCAACGATTTTACCGACTTTTCCGGCACCTTTGACGGCAACGGCCACACCGTGACGCTGGATATCACCGCTTCCACGGCTAATGTCGGCCTGTTCAGCAAACTGGCGGGCGGCGCCGTGGTGAAGAATGTGAAAGTGGATGGTACAGTGTCGGGCACGGAAGGCGTTGCCGGCATTGCAGCCCAAGCCAATGGCGCAACCATTAGTGGCTGTATCAACTGTGCAATAATCTCCGCAACCGGACGATATGTAGGCGGTATCGTTGGAAAACTGCAGGGAGGTACAGTAGAGAATTGCTATAACACAGGTGCCATTTCCAGCAGCAGAAACCGCCCTGCTGTGAATTTGGGTGGTATTGTCGGCTATATTGATGAAAGTGCAACTGTCAAAAATTGCTATAATGTAGGGGAAATTACAGTAACAAACAAGGCAACTAATATGGCTGGCATCGCAGGTTGGTGTGTTGCCTCTACAGTAGAGAATTGTTACTACTTGATGGGAACGGCCACTGCGGGTGCCAATGGCAATGAACAAACCGCAGATCCCAAATCCGCCGAGGAGATGAAATCCCCCGCGTTTGCAGCCCTGTTGGGGGATGGCTTCATGGTCAAGAGCGGGGACTACCCCGCGCTGAAATGGGAGACCCCCACCGCGGCGGTACTCTTTACCATTGCTCCCGCGAATGCTACGCTCGAAATCAACGGCGGCACTTATACCGGCTCCACCACCGTGGCGCTGCCTGCCGCCGATACACCGTATTCCTATACCGTGTCCTGCCCCGGCTACACGCAGCAGACCGGCAGCGTGACCGTGACCGATAAGGACAACCCCGTGGCGAATCCTGCCAATGTTACTGTTACGCTGGCGGAGGATGCTGCACAGTGGGTCACCGTGACCTTCACCGTGACTCCCGCCGGTGCCGCGCTCACCCTCAAGGACGGCGAGACGCAGGTTGCGCCCACCGAGGGAACGACCTATCAGCTGCTGAAGGGTCACGCCTATACTTACACCGCCGAGACGACCGACGAGAGCTATGAGCCCGCCGCCGGCGAAGTGACGCCCAACGAGAACAGCACCCAAACCGTGGCGCTGAAAAAGGTGCAGAGCATTGCGGTGACCAAGGCTCCCACAAAGACGGAGTACTACAAGGGCGATGCCGAACTTGACCTGACCGGCATGGTTCTCACGGTGAAGTATGATAATTCTGTGGAAACCCGCACCATTACCGGCGACTATGCCGCCGCCGGTGTGACCTGTGAGGGCTTTAGCAGCGAAACTCCCGTCGAGAGCCAAACCGTCACCGTAAAGTACAGGGGCAAAACCGCTGCCTTTACCATCAAGGTGAAGGACGCAATGCTCTTTGCTGACTTTTTCACGGGACTCAATGGCATTGCCACAGCGCAAAACAGCACCTCCTACAAATTTGAGCCGGTGCTGCTGGATGGCGGTTATGTCCTGAAATCCACCAATGAAAAGAAGGGCAACACCACCTCCAGTCTGACTCTGACCTTTGTCAAGGCTGCCCAGTTGACCTTTGACTGCAAAACCGACTCCGAAAAAAATTATGATGGCCTGCGCGTAGATATTAACGATCAAACGGGAAGCCAATTTGGTTCAACCGGCGGATACAGTGGTGAAAAGCAAGATTGGAAAGAGTTTTCCATCGCTGTAAATGCCGGGGATAAGGTCACCGTAAACTACCGAAAAGATAGCGGCGGGGACAAGGGTCAAGATTGCATTTGGCTGCGCAATTTCCGCGCCGAGGTGCTGCCCACCGTGCGCTTTGATGTCAAGGATGCGGCAGGAACGGCAATTGATGCCACTGTGACGCTGAAAAAGGGCTACACCGGCCTGACAGCGGGTACAGACGGAAGTTATGCCCTGACGGTTGGCGAAAAATACACCTATACGGTGGAAAAGAAAGGCTACGAAAAGGTAACGCAGGAGTTTACCGCCCAAGAGGGGAACAACACCATTACCGTTACCCTTGTCAAACTGCCGGTCATTACCCTGAAGTTTACCCCCGATGATGCGGCGGTAACACTGAAACAGGGAAACACCACCGTTTACAAGGAGTCTGCGGCCAGTTCCACCGGCAAGAATGTCTATATCGCTGCCAAGAATACGGCCTACACCTACACCGTCAGCAAGTTCGGCTATGAGACTGCCACCGGCACGATCAATGTTGCGACCACCGATGTGAACAAGACCGTCAAGCTGACCGAGTTGGCAAAGCAGACGGTGACCTTCAACATCACCAAACCGGAGGGCGTGACCGCCGAGCCCACCGTCACCGTGAAGTCCGGCAGAGACACGGTTTATACGGGCAGCGGCACGAACTGCACCCTCCCCGCCGGGGACTATACCTACACGGCCAAGTTGGAGGGCTGCGATACCTTGTTTGGGAGTTTTGCGGTCAAGGCTGCCAAGACCATAAGCCTGGAGTTCGTTAAGTCGCTGACCTTTGACGATTTCTTCGCCGGCCTGGACGGTATCACCGCCACCAATGGCACCAGCGGGTTTAAGCCCGTCAAGGATGCTGCCGGAAACTATTTGGAGAGTGCCAACAAGGGAAAGAGCAGTTCTTCTGCGTCTATGACGCTGACCGCAAACGAAAAAAGACTGGTTTCCTTCCGCTACCGCGTCAGTTCCGAGGAAAACTATGATAAGTTTACTGTTAAAGTCGGCAGCAATGTGAGACTCACGGAAAGCGGCAATTTAGATTGGAAATTGTACTCTGTAGTCCTTTCCAAGGGAGAAACACTGGCTTTAACCTATAGTAAGGATAGTTCCGGCGACCGCAATGATGATGTAGTGCAGTTGAAGGACTTTGCCGTTTCTCCGGCTTATACCATTACCCTTACCGCCCCGGAGGGCGCACGGGTGGTGCTGAAGGATAAGGACGACAATACGCTGACCGGAAGCGACGGCAAATACACCGTTGCTGCGGGTACCTACACCTACACGGTCAGCAAGTACGGCTATCAAACCGAGACGGGCAGGATCACCGTCACGAACAAGGATGTGTCCAAGGATGTGGCCCTCACTGCCCTGACGGCGTACCAGGTGAAGTTTGCCGCTGATCCGACGGATGCGTCTGTTACGCTTACCCACCCCGTGGGCGGCACGATCGCAGCAGACGAGAACGGCGCATACATCGTCTACGCCGGCGAGACGTATGCCTATACCGTCGCCAAGGCGGACTATATCACGGTCAGCGGCAGCTTTACCGCTGCCAAAAACGACACCATCAAGGTAACACTGACCTATGCCGGTGCGGGCTGGGACGGCACGACCAAAACCGAGCCCGCGCAGGACGAGAACGGTGTCTACCTGATCGATACCGCCGCGAAGCTGGCCTGGTTTGCCGATGCGGTCAACGGCGGGCAGAAAGCCATTAACGGCAAACTCACCGCCAACATCAACCTCAACGGCAAGACTTGGACGGCCTTTGGCAAGTATGATTATAAACTTGAGGGCAAGTCCGGCTTTGCCGGGACGCTGGACGGCGATCGGCACATCGTCAGCGGCCTGAAGAGCACGGAAGGTCTGGTGAGCTGCCTTTCCTCCGCCGGTACGGTGAAGAACCTGACGGTCATCGGCACAGTTAGCGGCAGCAGTCATGTGGGCGGCATCGCGGCCACCAGTTACGGCGCCGTGGAGAACTGCCTCTTTGACGGCACCGTGACCACCAGCGGCAGCGCCTCTGCCGGCGGCATCGTGGGACGCGCCTCAAAAGGCAACCGCATTGTCAACTGCGTCAACACCGGCGACATCAAAAACACCTGCACCTCCTATAGTTCCACACTGAATATCGGCGGCATCGTGGGCTATACCTATGGCACCGTGGAGAACTGCTATTCCACCGGCAATGTGTCGGCAAGAACGGATAGAGACACCAACAAGGGCATCGGCGGTATCGCCGGACAAGTGTATGCCTCCGCCGTTTTGCGCAATTGCTATGTCACCGGCACCGTCACCGGCCCGGAAAGCGGTATTGGCGCGGTGGTAGGTACGGTTGACAGCGGGACGAGTATCACCAATTGTGCCTATCTGGATACCGTGGCTCATGTACCTGCTATGGGCAATGTGACGGCTGGTATGACTGCCCATACCGCGGACTATATGCGCTCCGCGGAGTTCGCCGTGGACATGGGCATGAATCAGGATGACGGCACCCTCAACGGCGGTTTCCCCGTTCTGCCCTGGCAGGGCGGCACCGTGCTCTCCGCCGACGACCTGCGGGCCGTCAGCCAGGCCCAGCAGAGCCTGTCCCTGCGGGGCATGAGCGCCGCCGACGCCGCCAAGAAAGCCAAGGCCGACTGGTACGCCGAGATTGTGCTGGGACTCTATGACCTTGCGGACGATAACGATAAGGCCGGCCTCTGCAAGCAATACGGCATCGACGAGCCCGGCGAAGCGGTCACGAACCTGCACGACTACTTCCTGAGCGCCCTGCAAAAGCATTTCTATAAGGAACTGGGGCTCGATGCCGAGAATGCAGACCTTCTGAAGGCCGATGCCACCGGCGTCTATCAGCTCCGCGGCCTTACCCCGGTGAGCGGCGACCCGGAGGAGGAAGAGGAGACCGCGCAGACCTATACCGGCTTCCTGACCCTGCCCGCGAGCGTCACCGTTCCCGTGGACGAGGCGGAAAAGACCGTTGCCATTGCCTGGGAGAGCAGCAACACTGCCCTGGTGACCGTGAAGGACGATGGGACTGCCGACATCACCGCGCCTGCCAGCGGCAAGGCTACTGTCACCCTCACGGCCACGCTGACCTACGGCAGCGAGAGCAAGGTCAAGACCTTTACCCTCTGCCTGTGGTCCGAAGCGGCGGAGCAACAGCAGACACTGGACGACATCGCCGCCGTGATCACCGCACGCAATGCGGCGGTGCGCCCCCTGCGGGGCGTGGGCCTCTACAACGACACCAACGACGCCAACGGCAAGGGTGTTGAAAAAGCGTTCCGGCGCCTGCTGGAGGAGATGGGCTACGAGGATGTGGCAGACAAGGCTGTCATTACCTATACGGACGGCAGCGCTAAAGCCAGCGGTTTTGACGGTGCGGCACATGAGTACATCACCGCGAACGGCGATGTCAAGTTCTTTGACGGCGCTGTCCAGCTGAAGGAGGCGTATTACGCCGGCCTGGAGTTCAAAGTCGCCTACGGCGGTGCGGAGAAGACTATCACCACCCGCGCGATCGTGGGCCGCAGCTTTGACGCTGTGCAGGCACAGCTGACGGAAGCTGCCAAAACGCTGACCTGGGAGATGATCCGCGGCGAGAACACCAACGAAGCGGAGACGAACACCACCGGCGCCTGGGATCGCCACGCCGTGGTTGGCGGCATTACCTCCAATTTGACGCTGCCCTACAGCATCTCCGGCCGCTACGATATGCAGGTCCAGTGGGCTGTTGTGGATGTCGCGGAAGACTCCAACTGCCTGTATATCAGCAGCGATAAAGACAGCGCCTCCGGCGTGGGCAACATTGTCCGCCCCGTGCGGCCTGCCGAGGGTGAGCTGCCCGAGGATGCCGGCAAGGAAACTTTGATCGCCCGCGTGACCTATACCGACTTTGACCAGTATATGCAGGAGCATATCACCGGGCAGAACGGTGTGGAGGTCTATGCCGACGTGTTCTTTGACATCACGGTAGCGCCCTTTGACATCGACGCCACCAACGAGATGCAGACGGCCCTGACGGACACGTATCAGTCTCTGCTGGTGGACTTCGTGGACAAAACGACGAAGCCCGATCTCGGCAAAGTCGATGCCGATTTGCAGATGCCCCGGCCCTATCTGCTACAGCAGGAGGGCATCATGACCGACAGCTATAACCAGAAGGTCACGATGGTGAGCCTTACCCCGGACGTGCTGGGCTTCAACGGTTATCATGCCATGGTCTACCGCCCGCTGCCCGGTGAGGAAGCGGCAGAGGCCAGATACGTGGTCACTATCACCACCCGCAGCTCCGGCCTTCTGCTGGCGCGGCAGGAGTTTACCTTCACCATCGCGCCCTTTGAGGAGCAGGAACTGAAGGATGCCGCCGACTTTATGACCGATGCGCTGACCGAGAACGCCTACTGGAACGGCATCAGGAACGAGAATACGGATAAGACCAAGGTCACCTCCGACCTGTATCCCTTCGCAGAGATCTGCAAAAACGAGGACGGCACGCTGAAATACGTCCGCGGCACGGTGAATATGACCTTCGACGGCATCGAGGCCGACGATATCCCCGGCTGGCTCGATACGGAGAAATACCGCTGCTTCCGATCCTCCCGTCCCTCTGTGGTGGAGCACGAGCTCCTGCGTGTGCACCGGCCGGAGTACAATACGACAGTTACGCTGGACAGCGTCCTGACCTACACCAAGTACGCCCAGTACTGGGAGAAATTCGGCCTGAACGGCACTGAGGAGACAAAGGAGAAGTACAAGCTCTTCGAGCAGTTCTACAAGCAGCCGGTCAGCGTTGATCTGAGGGTCACGGGCCTGACGGAAAAAGATGATCCCAACGAGAACGCGATGATCACCGTCACCGTCCAGGTGGACAGCTATAACGAAAACAAGCACAGCTTTACCGGGACCAACTACACCTTTACCGGGAAGGCCAGCAATGACTGGACGGCCTGGGATGCCGTCAAGGCCTGCCTGGACAATGCCAAGTACGAATATACCGGCAGCGGTGCGTATCTCAAGAGCATTACGGACACAAAGGGCCAAACACTGGGCGAGAAGGATGACGGCAAGTCCTCCGGCTGGATGTTCGGCGTCACGCCGGCCCAGAGCAAGGAGACGCTGCCCAACACCACGCTGGACGCGACCTTTATCCATGACGGCGACACTGTCCGCCTGTTCTTCACGAACAAGTATATCCCCGTGGACCCCGATGAGCCTGTGGATCCCGGCACGGAGGTCCCCAACTTTGACAAGGTGTACGCCGACACCAAGAAGTACATCCAGAACAACGTGCCCGCACCCGTTGTGGCCAGTGACCGCGGCGAGTGGGCGGTGCTGGGCTTGGCCCGCGCCGGCGTGGAGCTGTCCGATGCATACATCCAGGCCTACTACGGTAAGGTCGTGGCCTATGTAAAGGCGAACATCGGCTCTGACGGCGTTCTTGTCGATCCCGAGAGCCATAACCCCACCGTCACCGACAACGAGCGCATCATTCTGGCCCTTACCGCCATCGGCAAGGACCCCGCCAACGTGGGCGGCAAAAACCTGCTGGCGGCGCTGCAGAACCGGAATATCATGCAGGTCACCAATACCAGTGACACGGATATCAACGGTCTGGTGTTCGGCCTGCTGGCCCTCAACAGCGGCAACTATACCCAGGACAGCTACTGGCTGGTACAGGCCATCCTGACCCAGCAGAATGAGGATGGCAGCTGGAGCTCCAGCGCCGACACAAAACCCGTCGGCGACGTGGACATGACCGCCATGGCGCTGCAGGCGCTGGCGCCCTACTACACCGAGGGCGACGATACCACGGTGAACGCCGCCGTCGATAAAGCGCTGCAATGGCTGTCCGCTAAGTACAAGGGCACGGGCTATACCAGTGCGGAAAGCTGCGCTCAGGTGGTGGTGGCCCTGTCCGCTCTGCAGCTGAACGCCAACAGCGACAGCAGCTTTGTCAAGACCGTGGATGGTGCGCCCACCAGCGTGCTGGGCGATCTGCTGCGGTATTACCTCGGCGAGGGTCAGGGCTTTAAGCATGCGGCCTCGGGCAAGACGGCTGACCAGAAGGCCACCGAGCAGGCCCTCTATGCCATGGCAGCCTACGAGCGCTATTGCCAGAGGACCAAAGCCCTCTACGATATGACCGACGCCGTCTGCGCCCACAGCTTCGGCGATTGGCAGGTAGTCTCCCCGGCCACCTGCACGGCGGACGGCTCCCGCCAGCGCGTCTGCACGCGCTGCGGCGCGGTGGAGGTCCAGACGCTTCCTGCCACGGGCCACAATTTCGGCGCGTGGGCCGTTGATAAGAATAAGAAACCCACCTGCACCGAGACCGGCACGGAGAAGCGCATCTGCACCGTCTGCTCCAAGGAGGAGACCCGCGTCATCGCTGCGTTGGGCCACACCCCCGGCACGAAGGTGTCTGTGGACAAAAATGACCATTGGAATATCTGCGAAGTCTGCCATCAGCCGGTGAACAAGACCGAACACACCTATGTGAACGGCATCCAGTGCGTCTGCGGCGTCCGTAAGGGCGCGGAAGGCGACGCGGATACCACCATAAAGCGTGTGGTGGTGTCCGACGAGATCACGTTTGTGCTGGAAGACAATGACAAGCTAAATACGCCGGACAAGGTCAAGGCCGAACTGCAGCTGCAGATCACATTGAAAAACAGCAAGAGCAATAAGGACAACACCGTTTTCATGGATGTGTCGCTGCTCGTATTCGAGAACAACGGGTGGCGTCCTGCCACCAAGGCGGACTTGGTAAACGGCAGGATCACCGTGTTGCTGCCCTATCCTGAGGCTATTGCGGCCAATTACAGCAAGTACAGCTTTACCGTGGCACACCTTGTGACTATGGCGGACTGCGGCCTGGATGTGGGCACCGTGGAATTCCCCGCTGTTACCAAAACCGCCAGCGGCCTGCTGGTGACGCTGACCGGCCTGTCTCCTGTGGCCATCAGCTGGACGAAGTCCACCAACCACTATTACTACAACCCCACCGCGACGCCGGACAAGACCGACTCTGCCAACACGGCGGACGACAGTCAGATGGTGCTGTGGCTGGGCAGCGCAGCCCTGGCGGCGGCAGCCGTTGTGGTGCTGACCCGGAAGAAGCGCGTTTCCAAGTAACAACAGAACAGCCGACGCAGGGGCGCGAAAGCGCCTCTGCGTATGGCGCTTTTGAGAGGTATTGCCCATGAAAAAGAAACAGCGATTTTGGCTGCTGGCGTTGGCACTGTCCCTGCTGCTGACCTGCGCCGCTTGCGGAAAAAAGACCGTATCGTACGCCCCCGGCAACATTCCCACGGCAACGCAGGAGCAGACCACGGACACCAGGAAGGACGACACAGGTGAAACGGGCACCACCAAGGCTGACGGCAAGCAGGACGCGGCAAAGACTGAGAATAAGACCGCGGACGATAAGAAGCCTGACAAGCAGAAGCCGGCTGGTGAAGCCAAAAAGACCGAGGAGGACACCAAAAAGCAGGAGGAAGCCAAGCGCCTGGAGGAGCAGAAGCGGCTGGAAGAAGAGAAGAAACAGCAGGAGCAGGCGCAGCAGCCCGCTGTGCCGGGCCCCGATCCCGCGCCTGCACCTGACCCGGCGCCGGCGGCGTCCGTATCGCTGTATATCTCCTGTGCCACGGTGCTTGATAATATGGACAAGTGCTCCGACGGCGTGAAGGGCCTTATCCCCGCCGACGGCGTGATCCTGTCCACCACGGTGACCATCACCGAGGGTGAGTCTGTCATGTCCGTACTGAAGCGGGCCTGCGGTGACGCGGGTATCCCGGTGAGCTCCAGCGGCAACTATGTCAGGGGCATCAACGGCCTGTTCGAAAAGAACGTAGGCAGGAGCTCCGGCTGGATGTACTGCGTGGGGGGAACCTTCCCCAGCTATGGCGCGGACAGCTATACGCTCTCCGGCGGCGAGAACATCCAGTGGCTCTACACCTGTAATATGGGTGCAGACGTGGGCAATACCTACATGGGCTGACAAAAGGGCGGCTTTTGCCGCCCTTTTTCCGCACGCAGGATTGACGTATCCCCTGGCGGCAGGGTATAATCAAAAGGTTAAGACATCATGTATGCAGGAGGTGATCCCATGGACGATACGCTGCGCACTTGCCATCCGGCGGTGAGCTTTGCCTATTTCGCCCTGGTCATCGCCTGCGCGATGCTGCTGATGCACCCGGTGTGCCTGGTTCTGTCGACGCTGGGCGGCGGGTGGTATGTCGCCCGTCTGCTGGGCGGCAAGGGCCTGCGCCGCCACCTGCTGTGGCTGCTGCCCATGGCCCTCCTGGCGGCGGCCCTGAACCCCGCCTTTGTCCACCAGGGCGTCACCATTCTGGCTTATCTGCCCTCCGGCAATCCTTTGACGCTGGAGAGCCTGCTCTACGGTCTGGCCGCCGGCGCCATGCTCAGCGCCGTGGCGCTGTGGTTCGTCTGCGTCACCGATGTCATCACCTCGGACAAGGTGGTGTACCTCTTTGGCCGCGTTATCCCGGCGCTGTCCCTGCTGCTGAGCATGATCCTCCGCTTTGTGCCCCGCTTTGTCCGGCGGCTCCGTGCCGTGGCGCAGGCCCAGCGGCATCTGGGCCGTGATACCCAGACCGGCGCCCCGGCCCGGCGCGTCAGAAGCGCCCTTCGTGTGTTCTCCATCGTTGTCACCTGGAGTCTGGAAAGCGGGCTCATTACCGCCGACAGTATGCGCTGCCGGGGCTATGGCCTGCCGGGGAGGACATCCTTCTCCCTCTACCGCTTTGACCGGCGTGACGGTGCCGTCGCCCTCTGGCTGGCCTTCTGCGGCCTGTATCTGCTGGGCGGCGGTCTGGCCGGCGGCTTGCGCTTTCAGTATTACCCCATGCTGCTCAGCGGCCCCGTCACACCGCTGACGGTCAGCTTTTTCGCCGTTTACGGCCTGCTCTGCTTTACGCCGGTGCTGCTGGACGCCCTGTCCCGGCGCCGCTATCTCGTCCGGAAAGGAGGGACTCCCCGTGCCTGAACTGCTGCGTTTGGAGCATTTTGGCTTCACCTACCCCCAGCAGCCCCGCCCCGCGCTGGCGGATGTGTCCCTTACGGTCCGTCAGGGCGAGTTCTGGGTCCTCTGCGGCGCCTCCGGCTGCGGCAAGACCACGCTTCTCCGCCAGCTGAAGCCCGCCCTGCGCCCCCACGGTGCGGCCGAGGGCTGTATCCTCTTCGACGGTCAGCCGCTGGATGACCTGCCGCCCCATCAGCAGGCCGCCGATATCGGCTTCGTCCTTCAGTCCCCGGAGGAGCAGACCGTCACCGACAAGGTCTGGCATGAGCTGGCCTTCGGACTGGAGAGCCTGGGCTGCGACACGCCCTCCATCCGTCGCCGCGTGGCGGAGATGGCCTCCTTCTTCGGTATCCAGGACTGGTTCCATAGGAAAGTGGATGAGCTCTCCGGCGGCCAGAAGCAGCTGCTGGCCCTGGCCTCGGTCATGGTGCTCCAACCCCGTCTGCTGATTTTGGACGAGCCCACCAGTCAGCTGGACCCCATTGCCGCCGCCGACTTTTTGCAGACCGTGGGCCGCCTGAACCGCGAGCTGGGCATCACCGTCCTCCTGACGGAGCACCGTCTCGAGGAGGCCTTGCCCCTGGCCACCCACGCCGCCGTGCTGGACGGCGGCCATCTCCTCTGTGCCGGCGCGCCGGAGGCGGTGTGCCGTTCCCTGCGGGGCCGCGGCCACGATATGTTCCTGGCCATGCCCGCCGCCGTCCGTATCTGGGCCGGGGTGGACAGCGACGCACCCTGCCCCATCACCGTCCGCGAGGGCCGCGATTTCCTGTCCGGCTGGTGCGATGAACACCCCCTGTGCCCGCTGCCGCCGGAGCCGGTGTATCCCGCTGGGGATACCGCCCTTGCCGGCGCGGGTCTCTGGTTCCGTTATGAGCCGGACCAGCCGGACGTGGTCCGCGGTCTGGACCTTCAGGCCCGCCGGGGTGAGCTGCTGGCCCTGCTGGGCGGTAACGGCGCGGGCAAGTCCACCACCCTGGGCCTGCTGTCCGGTGCGCTGACGCCCCAGCGGGGCACCGTGACCCATACGGGCCGCATCGGCGTTCTGCCCCAGGACCCGCAGGCCCTGTTCGTGAAAAACACGGTCCGTCAGGACCTGTACGAATCCTTTGACGGCACGGACCTCCCCAAAGACCAACGTGACCGCCGGGTAGAACAGGTGACGGCCCTTTGCCGCCTGACCGAGCTGCTGGACCGTCATCCCTATGACCTCTCCGGCGGCGAGCAGCAGCGGGCCGCCCTGGGTAAGGTGCTGCTGCACCAGCCGGATATCCTGCTGCTGGACGAGCCTACTAAGGGCCTGGACGCCGCCTTCAAGCAGTCCTTTGCCGCTATTCTTTCCGCGCTGACCGCCGCCGGCACGACAGTGGTGATGGTCAGCCACGACGTGGCCTTCTGCGCCCGGTATGCCCACCGCTGCGCCCTGTTTTTCGACGGCAGCATCGTCGCGGAGGGCACACCCCGTGACTTCTTCTCCGGCAACAGCTTCTATACCACCTCCGCTAACCGTATGGCCCGGGACTTCTGCCCCTGTGCCGTCACGCCGGAGGACGTGATCGCGGTCATCGGCGGGACCGTCCCGCCCCAGCCGGAGGGCCCC
>ERZ1026884.726-NODE-726-length-20155-cov-13.256915_pt1 | contig 20155 bp, 30 predicted proteins | sample MGYA00380172_ERZ1026884 | MGnify/ENA primary metagenome ERZ1026884 (study PRJEB33269, sample SAMEA4719808) | human gut metagenome | biome: human-associated habitat; feature: organic feature; material: feces | place: Cameroon | collected 2013-10 ... | reverse complement strand
CGAGCATGGCGCGGCATCTGCTACAGGCGAGCAGGGCGCGGCATCTGCTACAGGCTGGTGGGGCGCGGCATCTGCTACAGGCGAGGAAAGCGTTGCTGCCGCGCTTGGCATTTCTTGTAAAGCAAAAGGCGCTTTAGGATGCTGGCTTGTTCTGGCAGAATGGGCGCAAGATGATGAATTCAACTGGCATCGCGAAGATGTGCAGTGTTTTAAGGTTGACGGTGAAAACATCAAGCCTGACATTTGGTACAAGCTGAAAAACGGCAAACTTGTGGAGGCATCCGAATGACCAGCTATTGGGGCCACCAAGATAACCCCTTCCCGCCACGAGAGCTCTCCCGCCCCCGCTGCCCTGTCTGCGGCGAGAATTGCGAAACCATCTATTTCATCCCAGTGAAATTTGGCACACAAATCGTCGGCTGCGATATGTGTTATAACCCCGATGAATGGAAAGACGAGGACGTCACCGAAGATGACCCCTGGGAAGACGTCCGTTGTATGGAGGAAGATTACGAATGACCATTGACGATATCAGCGCCCTGAAACAGGCGCACGCACTTTTGAAGGGCCGCCGCCTGCCTGAATTCATCCCCACTTATAAAGGCATCAGCGTCGGTTATTTCAACGCCGTACAGACGGCCCGCCGCATCTATGCGGAAAGCATCGGCGCATTTGTCCCGCTGTTCGCAAAGCATGAATACGGACTGAACAGCACCTATTTCCTGGCGGATGGCGTGCCGGTCTACTTCTGCGACCTAAAAACACGGAATACCGGCATTGCCCCGCCGCCCGCTGTCTGCTACCGCATCCATCTCACCACCCCCGACCCGGAAGGAGAAGCCATATAATGAGCATTTTTGAAACCCTTAATGCTGTCAACGTCAACGGCCACACTGAAAAGAAAAACGGCCTTACCTATCTTTCCTGGGCCTGGGCCTGGGCCGAAATTAAGAAAGCCTACCCGGATGCCCAGTACACCATCTATGAAACCCCCACCGGCTGCATCTACTGGACAGACGGACGCACCTGCTGGGTCAAGACCGGCGTCACCATCAACGGCCTGGAACACATCGAGTACCTGCCGGTGATGGACTTTCGCAACGCGTCTATCCCCGCTGAAAAAGTCACCAGCACCGACGTCAACAAGGCCATCCAGCGTAGCCTGACGAAGGCTTGCGCCCGGCACGGCCTGGGCCTGTACATCTACGCGGGGGAAGATTTGCCCGAATCCGCGCAGGGCCTAGACCAGACCGACCCCAAGCCAGAAAAGCCCAACCCCGCCGCCGCCCGCCTTGCCGCCCGCGCCGAGTGCCAGCGTGCCGTCAAAGCCTACTGCCAGAAGAATAACGCCGATGAAGCTGACGCGTGGAAACTCATTGCAGAAACCATCGGCAAGCCCTCTAAGGACTTCACCACAGAGGATTGGAAGCAGGGCCAGCAGATTGCAGAGGCGTGGAAATGAAGCAACAAATCTCCATCAAATCTGCTGTTGTTATCGGCAACACAATCACCCTGGAATGCTCCCCCGCCGACTGCGATAAAGCCCGCGCCGTCATTGACGAGGGCAAGCCCCTTGCCGCCGTCATCGGCACGGCCGCCCAAAAGCGCAGCCTCTCGGCCAACGCTTACGCATGGACGCTCATGAACCAGCTTGCCGCCAAAATCAACCGCCCTGTGCTGGATATCTACCGGGATTTGATACGCGATATCGGCGGCAGCTCCGCCATCGTCACCCTCCGCTCCGATGCGGCAAAGGCATTCAAAAACGGTTGGGAGAGCAAAGGCGAGGGCTGGCAGGTTCACAAGCTCGATGAAATGACAACGCCGCAGGGCACTTTTTACAACCTGCAATGTTGGTACGGCTCTTCCCAGTTCGACCCCTCCCAGATGCACCGCCTCATTGAACTGATCGTGCAGGAGTGCCAGCAGCAGGATATCCCCACCATGACCCCGGAGGAAATCGCTAAATTGAAAGGACTGACCGACGATGCAGACCCGCAATGAATTTGGTGTAAAGCTGGACAAGAACGGCTACGCGCCGTCGCTGTTCGTACATGAAGCGTTCCGCTGCTATCGTTGCGGCTGTTTCGGAGACACCGCCCGGCATGAGATTTTCGGTGGCGCCCGCCGCAAGGCCAGCAAGGCGCTGGGCCTTTGGATTAACGTCTGCCCCGACTGCCATGCCGCTATCCACGCAAGCGGCATCCTGCAATACCACTACCACAAGCAGGGCCAGCTGCTTGCAGAAGCCTACTACCACTGGAACCACGACGACTTCCGCCGCCGCTTCTATAAAAACTATCTGGAGGACTAATCTATGTTGAATGTTGTTGCTATTATGGGCCGCATGGTCAAAGACCCGGAACTCAAATCCACGAACAGCGGTAAATCCGTCTGTTCCTTCCGCATTGCCAACGATTCCGGCTATAAGAACGCCGACGGCAGCAGCCAGACAAACTGGTTGGATGTCGTGGCCTGGGGCAAGACCGCAGAATTTGTCTGCAAGTATTTCCCCAAAGGCTCCCTCATTGCCATTGATGGCCGCTTGCAGACGCGCCAGTATCAGGACAAGAGCGGCCAGAACCGCACAGCCGTCGAAATCGTGGCCAATAACGCGAATTTCTGCGGCAGTAAGGAAAGTGCCAGCCCTGCCCCGCAGAACGCCGCACAGCGCCCCGCAGCCCCCTCCCAGCGCACGCAGGGCGAACCGGATGCAGACTATGCCCTCATTGAGGACGAGGGCGACTTGCCGTTCTGAGACGCGAGGTACAGAGATATGACAAAGGCTGAGCGCGAAAACGACCCTGCCGAGACTTTTGACGGCGGTTATCACCTTTATGCCGAAGAAGCCCATAAAGAACGGGTTGCAAAAAATCCAGACCGAATTTCATATGCAATCGCCCAGTTTGAGCGGAACAATATTGAATTTGTTCTGAAAAATGAGCAAATCGGGCACTTCCATTGCAAAAGAAAGTCAGATGGAAAACTGTTTCAGTTTTGGGCTGGAACAGGCAAAATTCTTGGATACGACCGTTTGCGTGGAATTTCACGCGCTTCTAAATTTACTGTCGAGGTAAAGCCATGAACGACGAGAAAGAAAAGAAAGCACGCATCCCTTCCCAAATCGACCAGATTCTAGCCGTGCTGGAATCCGGTGGCACGCTTACCGCCCTGGATGCGCTGGAAGATTTCGGATGCTCCCGCCTTGCCTCCCGCATCACGGATATCAAGCGCCGGGGTTACCCTGTTGCATCCCGCATGGTGCAGCGCCGCAACCGTTACGGCAGACTGTGCCGCGTCGCAGAATATTACATGGAGTGTTGAAAAAATGGCTAACGAGGGCTTCATCAAGCTATACAGAAAAATGCTTGAATGGGGCTGGTATGATGATGGCCCCACCAAAGATGTGTTCATTCATCTGCTTCTGATTGCCAGCTACGAGGATAAATTCTATCGCGGCATCCCGCTGGAACGCGGACAAGTTGTTACCACCGTCAAGGAAATGCAGGTCAAACTGGGGCTTACAACGCAACAAATCCGCACCGCTTTGACCAAGCTAATTTCAACAAACGAAGTAACAAAGAAATCAACCTCAAAATTTACCATATACACGATAAATAATTACGCTGACTATCAGGCAACTAACAACGACTTCAACAAACCAGCAACAAACGAGCAACAAACCAGCAACAAACCCTCTAATACTAAGAAGGTAAGAAGTAAAGAATATACCCCCCATACCCCCCAAGGGGCCGACGCGGATTCCCCTGCTTTCACCAAGTTCTGGGATGCCTACCCAAAGAAAGTAGGCAAGGCCGACGCCCGCAAAAAGTTTGCCGCCATTGTCCAGGACGACACCACCCTGTCCGCTATCCTGTCCAGCCTTGCTTATCTGAAAACAACCCCGCAGTGGACGAAGGACGGAGGCCAATATATCCCAAACCCCGCAACGTGGCTCAACCAAAAGCGCTGGCAGGATGAAGCATCCCAACCCCAGAAACCTACTGCACCGGAGAAACCCCGCCGCCCGATATTCGACCGGGAGTACACCCGGGAGGAGCGCATCAACGGCGTTGTCCCTAAAATCATCGGTTGGGAGGATGTCGAATGAATACCGCCATTGCTGAAAAAGCCGTCATCGGCATCATGCTCATCCAGCCGGATTTGCAGGGCGACGCGTTTGCATCCCTCACCTACAAGATGTTCGAGCTGCAAGACCTGGGCAACATCTTCCTGCTCTGTAAAGACCTTGCCGAAAAAGGCCAGCGTGCCGACACCGTCTCGGTGATCGCCAAATGCGGCCCCGCCATGAAATCTCTTGCCGTGCAGTGCGTTGAGACTGTCCCCTCCGTAACCGGCTTTCGCACCTACATCAACTGCGTTATGGATGGATGGCGTAAGCGGGAACTCACCGCCGCACTGCAAAAGATTCTCGCGCAAGACCAGGACGCCGACGCGACCAGCGCTGAACTGTTCCGCATCGTGGAACGTCAGCAGTACATCATGGCGCACCAGAAGGAACAGAGCGCCAAAGACTTTGCCGACGGCATCAACGACTTCCTTACCTGGCTGCAAAAGCCCAGCGACAGCATCCAGACCGGGTTTAGTAAGCTGGACGCCCTCACCGGCGGGCTGGCCCGCAGCGGTGTCACGGTCATTTCGGCCCGCCCCGGTAAGGGCAAATCCACCCTGGCATTGCAAATCGCGTGCCAGATATCCCAAAACGCGCTCACGCTCTATCAGTCGTTGGAAATGTCCCGCGAGCAGCTTTACACGGTCATTTTCTCCCGGTGGGAGCAAATCGATTCCACCCGCATTGCCAACCACAAGCTCACGCCGGAAGAGACGCGGCACATTGCAGAGGATGCCGAACTTCTCAAAAAGCGATACAAGCTCATCCTCGATGATTCCAGCCTTGCCGGGTTGGCCGATGTCGAACAGACCATCAAAGACCGCAAGCCGGAAGTCGTTGTCATCGACCATCTGGGGCTCGTCGCGCCGCCCAACGCAAAAGAAAAGCGTAACGACGAGCTGGCAGCCCTCACACGCGGCTTGAAACAGCTTGCCATGAAATATCATATCTGCATTATCGAGCTCGTACAGGCCGCGAGAGCCGCCGATACAGGCATGATAAAAATGTCCGATATGTTCGGCTCTGCCACCATCGAACATGATGCCGATATGATCCTTGCCATCAACCCCGGTCAGTATACCAAAGAGCGCGAAAAGTATGAACTCGACCCGCCCGGCGAAAGCGACGTTGTGCTGGAGGTTGTCAAGAACCGGCACGGCGCTTGCGGTCAAATCGACTACGCATGGGCAAAACCATTCCATTTGTTTTGTGAGGTGACAAAAAATGTCTGATAAGGATTTTCTCTTCCGCTTTGCTTTCGCTGAAATGGCCTATGCGCTCAAACTGCGCAATGATTCCGAGACGATGCTGAAAAAATCGTTGGAACTGTCCGAAAGCGCAGTGCAGCACCTGAAAGAATCGCTGAAAAAAGATGAAGTATGAAATTATAACCTACTCCCGCTCTACCGGAGACATCACGCACTCCAAGCGCCTGTATTCCACGCACTGGAACGCCGAAGCCGCCCTGCGCACCGCAGGCTACACCCAAAACCCCCCGCCTGCCGGATATCTGGTACAGCGAGAAGTATTACAGCAAAGTAAAGGAGATTGTACCGTGAAAGTATTAGTTGCCTGCGAGGAATCGCAGACCGTATGCAAAGCGTTCCGCCAGCGCGGTCACGAAGCGTACAGCTGCGATATCCAGGAACCGTCCGGCGGCCATCCGGAGTGGCATATTCTCGGCGATGCACTGAAAGCAACCGAGGGGGGGCAAATCGTAACGATGGACGGTAAAACGCATGACATAGGCAGATGGGATTTGCTGATTGCGCACCCGCCCTGCACTTATCTGTCAAATGTTTCTACAAGGCATTTTTCTTTGCACTGTACGCCAGCGGAAAAGGTTGTTGACAGGTGGAGAAAAAGAGCGGAAGCCGCAGTATTCTTTATGTATTTCGCACTTGCACCAATCGAAAGGATTTGCGTTGAAAATCCTGTTGGGTTTATGAATGTATCGTACAGAAAAGCAGACCAAACCATTGACCCTTATATGTTTGCTGAAAGTGTGGATGACAAGCAAAATTACGTAACAAAGCGCACTTGCTTTTGGTTAAAGAATTTGCCTATGCTCAAACGAACAAATGATTTGCTAAAGCCGAACAATGCTGAATTGTACGGCAGATTCCCAAGCTGTAAAGCAAAAACGTGGGAAGACCAAACGCACGGCGGTGTTGCGAGAAGCAAGACGTTTCCCGGCATTGCTGAAGCAATGGCAGAACAGTGGGGCAGTTTATGATACAAAAATACATAATCTACGGCAAGCCCATAACCAAAAAGAACAGCCCTCGCATTGGATACGTTGGCGCACATTGCCCGGTATGCCATAAGGGCAAGTACGCAAAAGTGTTGCCAAGCGCAGCCTACTTGAAGTACGCAAGAGCTGCCAAGATGTATTTGAAACCAGCGCCCAAAAATCCGCTGGACGGCCGCTACAATGTCAAGTGCTTGTATTACATGCCTACACGGCACAGGGTAGATAAAACAAACCTTGAAAGCGCCATCATGGATATTCTGGTTGATGCCAGAATTTTGAAAGATGACAACAGCAACATTGTAGCAGCAACAGACGGCTCGCGTGTACTGTACGACAAAGCGAACCCGCGAACGGAAATCTTTATCGAAGAACTAGAGGAAGTATAACCATGAAATGCTACGCAAAACGCCACGCGCTGGCATCCGATGCCATGAACGCCGCGCAGTGTCTCACGAAAAAGCTGTTGGAGGAACAGTCAGACCGCTTTGCGGTGCGCTGCTATAACGAGGTATGGGCCGCCATGCTGCAAGCTAACCTGTCCCCCAGAACCATTGCCCGCGTGCAGAAAGCCCTTGCCGAAGCCGTGCTGCCTAAACTCGACGGCATCTATACCCCGGAAAGAAAAAAGCAGCTCGACAATGTGCAGAACGTCGCCGATGCAGATTTGTGGGTGCGACAATATCTTGAAGCTCACGGCGTGGAAGTCTGGGCCGTAAAGGAGAAAAGCGAATGACCTTTGTAACAAAGCCATGCCAGAGTTGCGGCAGCATTATGGTAAACGTCAACCCTCAAGCGCGCTTTTGCGAGGATTGTAAGCGAATCAAAGGAAACGCCGCAGCCCGGGCTGCATATCACAAAAACCGCGAGAAAATCCTAAAGCAGCGCCGGGAAAGGCGCATTGCTAAAAATGCTGAAAAGCCAAAGAAAATCGTGGTGCCAAAAGAAATCAAGAGAATAAAACAGATTGAACAATGCACCCGCGAGGCCGACGCCCTGGGCCTGACCTATGGGCAGTACGTGGCACGCGGACTGGATAAGGAGTGATTATATGCCGATTGGTACTTGGATAGCAGTAATTATTTTACTTTGTCTAATCATTATGTTTGCTGCCTATATCATGTATTACATTGATACCGCAACCGCAAAAATTATCGTGACGCTAGTAACTATAGCGATTTGTGTTGCCACTATTCTGGGCTTTCGTTGGTATTACGCAAATACCGCCGCTGGGCAACGCGCCATGCTAGATCAGAAAAGCAACCTGCAAAACGGCATCGAGCGCACTGTGACCGTTTACACTGCCGATGGAAAACAGCTTGCGCAATATCGTGGGAAAATAGACATAAGCGATAGTGATGGCTACGTAAAATTCGATTTTGACGGCAAGCGGTATATCTACTACAACTGTTTTGTGGAAAGCATTGCAGATATTGAATGAGGAGTAAGACTATGGACGCAGTTGAATATGAGAAATACAGAATCAAGATGTGCAAAGAAACGATTCTGAAAAAAGGCGGCTGTGCAGCTTGTGAAATGTATGACCTTGTGCGACAACGGTGTAGAACACCAGCATCGGTATATATGAAAGAAGATGAAGATTATTACAAAAAAAATGTAGCCATTGTCGAGCAATGGTCAAAAGACCACCCCGTCAAGACCCGCCAGAGCGAGTTTTTGAAGATGTTCCAGAACGCGGATTTAAAAATCATCACTCGCTTGTTGCCTTGCTCATTAGACGGGACCTTGAAACCATTGCGGTGTGCCGAGTACGGTTATTTGAGTATCACTTGCCGTTGTGATAGGTGCCGTTACGACTACTGGAACGAGGAGGTAACTGACAATGACTAACATCGAAACACTGCGCCCCGGCGAACACTTCATGTTCAAAAATTTCGAGTGGGTCTGCCTTGACCCGAACCACCCTGACGGCGGCGTACTGGCTATTATGGCGGAGCCGTGGGTAAAAGATGTAAAGTTCTGCCCCAGCGATAAATTTGCAGATTTAAAGGGCAACTGGAACAACTACCGCACTAGCAACGTGCGCGAAAGGCTCCGGCTTGATATGATTCCTGCGCTTGGGTGCGACAATCTACTTCTGCACAAAGTTGACCTTATGGCCGACAACGGAGATAGGGCTTATGGTACTGTGCAGGACAATGTTTTTATCCTCACCTGTGATGAGTACCGCAAGTACCGTGAGTTCATCCCGCACTACGACAGCTGGATTTGGACTGCCACACCATGGTGTTGCGGTGACAAGGATTCCGACACGGGCGGCGCTTACAACGTTCGCGGCGTGAACGCTGCGGGACGGCTGAGTGGTGACAATGCGTACTATGGCGGTGCTGTCACCCCGGCTTGTATTCTCGATCCCGCATCCCTCAATCTGCGCCAGAGCATGGCCTATGTAGAGGAGGTATCAGAATGAACACAACAATAGGATGCCCCATCCCCGGCGCAAGCCAGCCGAAAGAACCTGTACGGCTGATTGACATTAAAGAAATCTTGCAATATGACGGTGCTCATTTCACATGGTCTGGCGGCAGAAATTGCCTTACTGAACAGAAAGCAGCCTATGCGCGTGGCTACGACGCCGGGATGAAATTCGTCGTAGATGAAGCCAAGAAAGCGTCGACCATCGACCCGGAATCCCTGCGGCCTACGGCACACTGGATAAGCGTAAAAGACAGACTGCCAGAACCGCACACGAATGTCCTGTTTTTTGGACGGTACGGCTTTTTTATCGGTTGGTATAGTTATTTGATGAAAAAATGGCGGAGCGATGAGTACGGCGAAGTCAAAGAAGTTACCCATTGGATGCCGCTTCCCAACCCCCCGGAGGTGAACGCAGATGTTTGAAGAAATCCTGATTTTTCTGAAAATCTTCGTCCTCATTACCTGCGCCATCTATGCAGTTTTTCAAACCGGAAAAGCTCTTGCTGCGCTTGCACATTCCTTGAAACCAACCCCACTATGCGACAGCTGCAAAAATTTGGCGACTAAAAGGCCAAAATCGTGGAAATACCTTCAATATCACTGTAAGTTTCGCAATGAAGGTTACGACGTCCCGCCCATAATATGCTGCGGATACAAAAAGAAAGACCCGCCGGAGGTGAACCCATGACCATTGTTTTCATCGTCCTCGCCGTCTGCGTCTATGACCTGTGCGGCCTGCTCACCGTCCTGTGCCTCAACCACTCGGACAGCCTGACTACCGTAGACGGTGCAGACAACGTGATAGCACTTATCTTCTGGCCGCTGCTGGTCGTCACCCGCATCGGCATGGCGATTTATCGCATAGTTAGGAGGCTTCTAAAATGACTTCTACCCCGGCAGGCAACACCCAGCGTCAAAAGTGGATGGAAAAATACGCCGTCTATCAGAAAGCATTCATCGAGGCCCGCGACAAATTCCATGAGGCCAACACCTCCCTGCCCGCCCATCCGTCGGACGGTATGCCCAAAGGCAACGCCAAATCAGACCCCACCGCCCGCCTGTATGAGCGGTACGACAAAGCCTATGCCCGGTACTGCCGTGCCCGCGCCGCCATGAATACAGCCTACACAAAGCGCATGGCCGCCATGCAGCCCCTTAATTCTGATCAGCAAATCGTGCTGACCTCTATTTACTTTGAGGGCAAATCCCGCCGGGAACTGGCAAAGGAACTGCACCATTCCGATTTCTGGGTACGCGCCCAGGAACGCACCGGCCTGTTCCTCTTAGAGCTTCCCTCCGGCTGGGAAACCGACATTCTCCCATAACAAAAGCCCGCAACTGCCGAGAAATCCTCGCCAGCTGCGGGCTGATTTTTTATTCCTGCGCCGCCGCAATACTGTGGTAATACCGCCCGGTTTTGTCCTCCGGCGCGTCCTTGTCATCCAAAAACGCCGCCGCAAGGTCTGCGTAAAACTCCGGCCTGTCCACGCTGTTCTTGCGTGCCGCCTTGCAGTAGTCGCTGTACATCATGTTCATAACGGCGGCCCACTCCCACGCCTCACAGGTAATGCCGCGCGGTGCCATAAAGGGCCGCGTCTGCTCAATTTCCCAGTGCGCACCGTAGCTGCCGTCCTCGTTCTTCATGTTGTACATCCAGCTCATGGCGTCCTCTTTGGTCAATTCCCCATCGGCATCACTGCACAGGCATTCTTTTGTTTTCTCAATTTCGCGGATCATCTCCATGCTGCCCAAGCTGACAGGCAGCTCCATGTAGTTCCGCTTTTCCGCTTCCAGCTTTTCAAGATAGTTCATGTTGGCTCCTTATGCACTCACGATCATGCGTTTCAGCGTATCAACATCAGCAGGGTAAAAAGTAAGGCTGCCAAGCACAGGCAAAGTAACGGTAAGGCCACCGTCCCCGATGGCTTCTTTCGCCGCATCGCACGCCATATCCACGTCCAGTTCCCCGGTGTCGGCAAGCCCAAACGCCTTTGCAACCGGGTTTTGTGCCAGCGTATCAAGGGCCTGTTTGCTCCGTGCCAAAAACACGAATTTTGCACCCTTCGCAGCTGCTTTCCCAAGACTACCTTCCGGCAATCGGGCAATGATTTCCTGCTCCATGTAGGCGGCAATGCCGCGCTGTACTTTCTCGATACTGACCATGTGATACACCTCGCATCAGATAAAGGGGCGGCTGTTGCCGCCCCCTCGCGTTCAGCTGTTGCAGTCGCAGCCGCATTTGGGCAGCGGATTGTACAGCGTCTGCGCAGTCGTGGCGGTGCCAACCGTAACATCGGCAATCATCTTCGGGTAGAAGGTAGCGTTTGCGTAAGTCACGATGGAGTTGTCACCGCAGCAGCGGCGCTCGGCTTCCAGCTTGATTTTCTGGTCAAGCTCACTGCGCACCGATGCGATGTCCTGCCGCGCCAGCGTGAAGCTGTCCTCCGTGCGCTGGTTGTGCACGGCCTGTTCGCAGAACTTCGTGTCAATGGCACTCAGCTTGCCGTCAATGTACTTGTACATTTCCAGCATCTTCTGGTCGCCGTAGGTGTTGGCATCCCGCAGTGCGATCTGGCTCTGCAATTCGGCGATTTTCTGTTCCTGCGCCAACTCATAGCGGTTGATGGTGTGGTCTTCGCTGCAAGTGCCGCGCGGGCCGATAATCCCGGTCAGCGCACCCATGCCGCCCAGTGCATTCAGCGCACCAAGGCTCGTGCCGACAATGCCGGTGGCAAGCCCTGCATTTGCAACGCCTTTGGAAGCATAATTCATTTCCATAGTTCAGGTTCCTTTCACAGTAATTTCCACAGCGCTTATGGTACTTTCAGTATACCGCACAACCTGTGTTTCTGTAGGACAACCCCGCGCCGCATTTGCGCCATCTTCACGCCAAACCAAAAAAGCGGGCAGCCACTCAAAAAAGTGACTGCCCGCCATGTTGTAGGGGGCGGCGTCCTCGACGCCCCGCTCCTGCCTTATACCATAAGGCGGAGAAGCCCGCCCTCTTGCCTCCTCCGCCGCAGCGGGGGAGGTGGCCGCAGGCCGGAGGGAGTTCTCTCACCCCTCTCACCGCATCTTATCCCTAATACTTCTCACGTGCCGGTTTACCGTCCGCTCACAGCAATTCATCTCCGCCGCGATCTCGGCGTTTCTCCGTCCGTGCCGCCGTAAGTCCAGCACTTCCCGCTCCTCGTCCGTCAGGCTGAATACAAGCTCGTCATACTCTGCCCGGTTCATGCAAAAATCAAACTTCATACAGCACCTCAAAACGGGTTTTTCTTGTCCCACTGCTTGTTGGTTTTCGCCAGATACGCACGCCGCATCTCGTTTGTCAGGTCCATTTCCTTCAACCGCGCCATAGCTTCATCTTTGTCAACTTTGCCGTTGCCGTTCGTGTCGGGAATGGTCGCGCGGTAATTTACCCAGTCTTGCAGCGCATCCGCGCCGTAGCTCTGGTAGATTTCTGCACCGGCCTTGTCGGCATAGCTGCCGCCCTTTTCCGGGTATTTGCCGTTCTTGTCCTTCTTGTAGTACGCTGCCAGATAAGCCCTCGCAAAGTCGTCTCCGCTCAAACCGTATTTCTGCATACCGTAACCGACGGTGAACTTGTCCGGTGTCTGGTCATCGTCCAGCGTCTTTGCCACAGCACTGTAAGCCTGCATATACGCAGTAACAGCCTTGTCTCCGGCAAGGTTGCTGATATTGCGCACCGTGCTGTCCTCTTTGGTGCTGTTCACAAAGTTGTCCACAGCGTCATCACCAAACTGCGAGTACAGCGTATTCCATGTCTCCACGGTGTTCAAATCAGCATTGTCGTTGCCGCTGGTTTCCCGCTTTTCATCCCGCACAAGGTCGGTTGCGTTCTTCATCAGCATAAAGCCAACAAGCCCATCTACGCCGCCGTCTTTGTACGCCTCGTACTCTTTGCTTTCCGTGCCGCTCACACCGTAGCCCACAGCAGCCACGCCGCCAGCGGTCTTAGCCACACCGTAGGCATCCTGCACAAGCGCACTCTGCTGGTCTTCCGGCAGCTGCAAAAACATATCGTTCTGCCGCAAACTATCCACAATGTCATAGGCCGTTTGGCCACTCGTCTTGGCGTACTCGGTCTTTTCCTTCGGGGTCATGTAATACCCCTCGCCGTCCACCTTGATTTGGCTGCTGGCTTTCTCCGGCAAGACATGGCTGTCGTTCGTACTGCCGTACAGCCCTTGCAGGTACTCGTCAACAGGCGTTACGTTCTCGGCACTGTAATATCCGGGGCTGCCAAAATTGTACGCCCCGCGCAAAAACATCCCGCCCGCCGTGTCGTCTGTGCCATCAAGGCTTGCTTCCTCGCGCCCCCACTGGTCAATGTACGGCTCGTTGTTTTTGCTCAAAACAGGGACTTTGTTCAGTGTACTGCGCAAAAGGTAGTTCGTGTTTCGCTCGGTGGCAGAACTGCCGCCACCGTAACTGCTGCGGCGCGTGTCATCTATCGTGCGTGCTGCTTTGCTTGCAATCGTGGGCATATACTGTTTCAAGTAGGACGTTCCCGCATCCAGCGCCAACCCGCCGATAGACCCGCCGATGCTTTCATCGTTGTAGCGGATATTATCCAGCGTGTTGTTCAAGCTCTGCATCATGCTCATATCGGTAACTGGGTCAAGCGCATTGACGAAAATATCGCTTGCCTGCCCAAACATCTTTGCAAAGTTATCCGGGTTTGCCATCAAGGTATCCAGGTCATACCCGCTCTGTTCTAGGTTTGCACCCATCATCAGCGGCACAATGGCCGGGGCTGCCCAGTCAAGGGAATAGCTGCCGACGCCGGGAATATTTACGGAATATTCCTGCTTGCCCAGCATCTCGTCATAGTCTTTCGTGTCCTCGTCCAGCGTGCCGGTCAAAAAGCCCTCGTGCGCCAGCCAATAGCCAACGCCCATGATGCCGGAGCCTACCACGCCTTTCGCCAGCGCATCTGTTACAGCGGCAGAGCCTTTATGTGTTGCACCGCGATACATTGCTTCTACGGTTGCCCCAACCGGGTTGTATTCTGCTGCCGTTTTCAAAATGTTTGCAGGCGTTTTTGAAAAAGGCAGGATGCCGTTTCCGATGCAATAGGCAATCTTATCCCCCAGCGTTCCGTTTTTGTCACCCGCCTTGCTGATGCGGTCCATTGCCTTTGTCAGCGCTGTATCCGCATGGAAGGTAACATCTTTCGCGTCCTGTTTGGCAAGCTCCAATGCTTCCCGCAGCGCCTGTTGAGAGGCTTCATCCGTCTTTGTAAAGATGGACGCATCATACCCACGAGCTGTCAGGATATTGGCAAGGCTGTGGGTCGCCCCCAGCTTCACAAAAATTTCATCCTCTTTGTCCAGCAAATCACTGTTGAAGTCGGAAATTCCCTGAACAAACCGCCCAGCTTTGGAATTTCCGTAGGTGCTTCTGGCACGCTCCAAGCCGCTGTCAAGATTGAACTTACCGCCATCCTTCAAAACGTCCGTGTAGTGGTTCTCATCAATCCACTTGCTGGCGGCGTTTTTCATATCCTGCGGAACATACAATGCTTTTGTACGGTCTGCCTTTTTTGTCGTGACAAGCTGCATTGCCGCTGCCACTTCGTCCTTCGTGTCGGACAACCCCTTCATCAATACGTTGCCAATCAGGTTTCGTGCATGGGTCGTAGGGTTGCCAAGCATGGCAAGATAGCGGATATTGTCAAACCGTTCAAACCAGCTTTTGGCGGGCAAGTGTTTTGCCATTATGCCGATTGCCTGTTGTTCCAGGTCATACCGTGCTTTGCTGTCAGGCATCGTGCCAGCCTTGCTGTACAATGTGTCTACAAGCTCCATTTCTTCCGGCGTCAGGTCTGTAATGCCAGCTGCTTGCATAATGAGCTTGTCGTAATATTGTTCTGCGGCATCCCCGTTCAAAATACGTCCGGCGATGTCTTTTGCTGCTTCGTCGGTGCAATTTACCCTATGCTTTTCACAAAGAGCTTTTACTCTCTGTGTAATAGCATTAAATTCCGCAGTTGTGTCATTTTTTGCAGTGTCACTTATAACCCCCGTGTCACGCAACATCTGGTCAAACTCTGCATTCATATCTCCGGCGGACTGCTTTGCGGCAGCGCTGCCGTTTTCAAAAACGCCCTGCATAGCTTCGCGTTCCATGTCTGCAATGTCACGCTCACGCAATTCATCCTTCAGTTTTGCCAGTTCGTCAGACAGAGTTTTGATTTTCTCATCCTGCACAGGGTTGTTTTTTGCCCAGCGTTCCGTAATAGGCTTGGAAACGGAAACAACGCGCTCACTGGCGTCACCGTGAAAACTCTGCATCGTCTGAGCAGTTTCGCTGCGAATCTGGCTGCGCTTCTGGTTCCATGCCTCGTAGCGGGCTTTTTGCGCGTAGTATTCCGGCGTTCCCGGTTGCGTTTGGGCAAACTGCGTCTTCAACCGGTCGCGGATTTCATCTGCGGTCGCGCTATCGCCCTTGTTCCAGTGTTCTTTATTCCGCAAATCCTGCATGGCGTTGTTAAGCGCCTTGTTTTCATCGCCGCCCGCCTGCTGGATATAAGTCGAAATATCGTCCTCTGCCTGCTTTTTTGCTTCGGAATCTGTCCAAATTTGGTGGGTATTCTCCGTTTGCAGGTCTTTTAAGTGCGCCTCGTCCAGCCCGCTTGTCATACCGCGCTGGTTCGCGTAGTCCTGGTTCACCACCTCGCGGCGGTCATACTGCGTGCTTTCCGCACCAACCGCATTCTCCGGCACACTCTCACTGCCATTCAGCGGTCGGGCTGTGTTCTGCCCGCTGGCGGCTCCTGCCGTCTGGCGGGCATTCTCCACAATGTCCATACCGGGCACAGCCTCACTTGCATCCGCTCTGGCGGGCATGGGTAAAGCATCAGCGCTATCGTCACTGTTGAACACGCGGTCATATACGCTTCGGGTATAATCTGGCATATCTGGGTCAAATCCCTGTACTTCCAGCCAATCCCTAAAGTCGTCGCCGCCAAGCGGTGTATTACTCGGCCCGTCCAGTATGCGGTCACGCACATAGTCCGTGTACGCGCCCTGTGCGTTGGTATCAATTAGCGGCCCCGCCTTGCTCTGGTTCACAAGCGCCAGCAAAGCGTCTGCCGGGTTGCCGTCCGGCGTGCGGTTTGCCATGCCCATAGAATCATAGATTTCCGGGATGGCCACGTCATAGTCAAGGCCATTTTTCAGCGAAAAATGCGTGCCGTTCTGGATATTGTACTGCTGGATATTTTTAAGGCCGCTGGCGCTCAAAAGCTCACCAGCGGTCTGTTTATCCAACTTGATCTCTGTGTTCTTCAGGTAGTCTTTCAAAATAACGCTGGATTCATCCAGCGGTTCTGCAAAGCTGTCCGCTTTCACAATTCCAAGCGCAATATCCTTTGCTTCATCGGCCAGACTTTCCCGGCTCGCGCCGTTCTGTAACTGGCTATACAAACTATCAATGCGCCGGGTATAAACGCTTTTTCTGCCCTTGCCGGTTATTCCTGCGGCCCATTCTTCCACTGAAGGTACGCCTTGCGTTCCAGCTCCTTCAATTCCGCGTCCGTTGCCGTTCGCGGCGACACCTTGCCCGATTTCACCTGACTGTCCAGAAAGTCCGTTACGAACGTTTCCGGGTTCTGCCGCGTAGCCTGGCAAACTGTCAGCGCCGACGGAAACAGGCTCACGAACATATCCTCCCACTTCTTCATTACGCATACCTCCGTTTATAATGCTATTGTAGTCTTTCTGGTTGATGTGGTCAACTGGCACATCCAACAAATTATCCGGAATGTATTTGCCATCAAGGTTTATCTCGCGGGCGGTCTGTTCGGGCTGCTGCATTTGCAGTATGGCGGTGTTGAAATCATCAGCAGCATTTTGTGCCTGCTGCTGCGCCGCGTCCTGTACTTCAACAAGGGGCTGATTTTGTCTCTGCAAAAGTTCGCTCGCGTTCTCCGGCGCATCCTCTCCCTTCCACAAATCCTGTAAGTTGTCCAGCTCTTTGTTAAAATCTGTACCCTGTGCAGCCTTGAACTGTGCCAACTGTTCAGCAGCCTGCTTATCAAGCATTGCATCTGCAAGGCTTCGGCTTGCCTTGCCTTTCGCCCAATTCATAACCGCCCCGCCGATTTCCGGCAGTGCGTTCATGGCAACGTTCCCGGCAATGTTCTTGGCCGTATTGCCAGCAATTTTACCGGGGGTCAGGGCGTCGTCCACCGTCTGCCCATTGGCGATTGCTTGCTGCTGGGCAGAATAGGTGCTCAAATCATCTGCCAGCGTGGGTAAGGTGTCCAACGCAAGGTCTGCGGTCGTGTCGGTCAAAATGCGTCCCAGCGCATCACCGGCCCCCGCGCCCAGTACATTCCCCAACACAGGGATTTTCTGCGCCTGCCCCACAACGGCATTGCCCGCCTTGCCCATCATCTGCGCAAGCGGCGTACCCGCCATAGCGGTATTGAACAAGCTGTACTGCATGCTCTTACCGGCCATCGTACCCGCTGTCGCTGCCAGCGGGTCATAGGTTTTCGTGTCCTCCAACGTCTTTGACAGCATCGGCAGTTCTGTCCCCAGCCCCGTTGCATTGGCAGCGCTTGCCATTGCATCGCTTGCCTTCGCCAAAAATGGCACACTGTCATACAGTCCGGCGGTAAACGCCTGCGCACTTTGCCCGGCTCCGTTCATCTGTGCTTTGCCGCGCAGCGCACTGTTCCGGTTCAGTTCGGCATTCAGTTCGGCGGATTTTTTGGCATACTCCTCTTTGCTCAAATTGTCACTGTTTTTGGCAAGGTCAAATACACGTTTCAGCCCGCTGAACCCGGTGTTCTTCGTACTCTTTTCGTACTGGTTCACCGCCGCTACTTCTGCGCTTGTCAGCTTGCGCCCCGGCGCGGCCAGCTCGGCGCGGTAGCTGCTGTCCGTCTGCAATTTTTTCAGCGCGGCAGCAGTGTCCTCCTGCTGGCTCTTGTAGTCGTTGCGCTTTTCCTTTGCAGCCTGCGTCTCTGACGCGCTGGGGGCGCTCCCTGCGGCGGCGTAACTGCTGGCAATAACTTTACCGCCTTTTGTCACGGCGCGGCTCTGGGCGGGCTGTGCGGCGCTTACACGGCCTGTGCCGTTCTGCTCGGCGTAGCTCTTTGCAGCGGTCGTGCGGGTACCGGCTTTTTTCGCTTCCAGATACTTTTCCTGTGCGCTCTTTTCCTTTGGCTTTCCGCCCTTTGTCTCGTCTTTTTTCGTGTCCTCTGCCTTGGGCTTGCTGTTCGCAGTGCTGCCGCCGGTACTTGCAGCACTGCCAAACAGCGCATCCATTGCTGCCCCTGCATCCTCGCTGCTTTCGGCGCTGTCGGTGCTGCTGCCGGATTTTCCGCTGCTTTTCCCGCTGCCCTTCCCGCTTCTTCTTCGGGCCGCTTTGGCCGCTGCCGCTGCTTCCTTCTCCGCTTGCTTTTCGGCGTACTGCTGCGCCTTTTTCTGCTGCTCATACAGGTCATTTGCCTGTTCAAACTTGGCTTGCGCAAGTTTCATCTGGCGGTTCAGCACATCATTGTTCAGGCTGTTTTCCAGGCTGGCCCCCTGCACAATGCTTTGCAGGGTGTCGCTGTACGTGTCTTTCAGTACAGGCAGGGTCTTGTCGGTCGCATTCAGCAGCGCCGCGCCCTTTGCCCGCGCCGTCTGCGTTTTGTTCTGGCCCTCGTTCACCGTGCTGGCCTGGGCGTTTTTGTACCGGCTCAAATATGCGTTCAGCAGCGCATCTTCCCGGTTGCTCACTTTTGCCATCTGTCAAGACCTCCCATATACAAAAAGCGGTGGGGCGGCCCTGTCCGTGCCGCCCCACTCTCTTATTCGTAGCTGTATTCCCACTGCCCGGTGCTGGTGTTGAACTTCTGTTGCAAGCGCGGCATACTGGCCGCCATGTTCGCGTATCCCTGTATTAGGCTGATCAAGTTGTTTGCGTTGTTCGCCGTCAGGCTGCTCAAATTCGTCTGGTACTGGCTCAAATCGGCTGCGTCGCCGCTGGCCTTCTGGTTTTCCAGCTGGGCCATGTTGTTCTGGAAGGTGTTCGCAAGACTTGCCAGCTGGGCGGCACGTTCGGTTTCCAGGGCGTTGCGGCTGCTACCATAATTATTCAGCATACCGGCGGTCGTGGTCTCAGCCGCGCCGCCGCCAATGCCCTGCGCCGCAAGCTGCTGGTCAAGGGTACGCCGGCTCATCATATTGTTGATGTACGCTTGCTGCAAGGCGCTGTCTACGGCACTGTTCAGCTGGCCCTGGCCGTACTCGTAGTCGGTTTTCTGCTGGGCCGCACTGCGCTGGTAAGCTTCCTCACGGGCCTTGCGCTGGGCTTCCTGCGCGGCTTTCATCTGCTCTTCGGCACGGCGCTGGGCTTCTGCCGCCTGCTGCTGGGCCGCCTGTAAGGCGCTCTGCATCTGGTTGATGTAGCTCTGCATATAGTCATTGTTCTGCTGCGGTGCGCTGTAACTCTGCTGCGGCTCACTGTATGTGGGCGTGGAAACCGTCGCGGCAGGGGCCGTGTAGGTGGTATTGGGCGTGCTCACCGTCTGCGCCGGAGCCGTATACTGCTTTTTGGGCGTCGTATACTTATTGCTGCCGGTCGTGTATGTCTTGCTGCTGCCAAACTTGCTCACTCTGTTCGTGCCGGGTTTTACGTAGTAATCTTTTGTAGAACCTGTTACCGGTCTCGGCATACATCATTCCCCTTTCTTCTCGCTCTGCGTGCCAAAATAAAAGGCCACGACCATTGTCACAATGGTCATGACCGTGTCAGGCTGTAATTTGCTTTGCAGCGCCATCACCGCAAAAACCGCAACGACTACCAGTGTCACAATGGTTTTCACCTTGATAAGCGCTGCCAAGTTCTTGATAAAATCACCCATAGGGCTGTCCCTCACTTTCCGTCCAAATCGTGCAAACGCTGCTCATGCCGTTGCAACGTTTCGTCCTGCTCTTCGTTATGCTCCCATAGCCGCTTATGGCTTGCGCTGTTGCTCCTGTCGTTGTCCTGCACCTGCTTTACCACACTGTCCAGCAGCGCCTTTAACTGCGTAATACTGGTATTCAGCTTTAAAAGCGGTGTTGTGACAGTGACAATCAGTCCAGCAAGTACAACAATGTCCTTGACGATATCCCAATCTGTCATTTTTCACTTCCGTTCCGGGCGTCAGGCCCATTCAGATTTATACAGCCCGGCATCCGTCAGGCCGCGCTGTTTGCACAACAAATAGATTGCATCTGCATCCCCCTGGCTCACCGGTCCGATGGTGATTACTTGCAGCTTTCTTTCTGGCTTGTCCACCGCAGGCAGGGCTTTGACCAGATGAT
>ERZ1026884.725-NODE-725-length-20158-cov-10.682684_pt1 | contig 20158 bp, 19 predicted proteins | sample MGYA00380172_ERZ1026884 | MGnify/ENA primary metagenome ERZ1026884 (study PRJEB33269, sample SAMEA4719808) | human gut metagenome | biome: human-associated habitat; feature: organic feature; material: feces | place: Cameroon | collected 2013-10 ... | reverse complement strand
TCCTATGAAAACGGCTGTTCGCCTAGGCCCAATCTCACCCATAACAGGGTGCCCCGTGTGGTTATTGCGTAACATATAACCAGGCATGTGAAGTGAAACAAGTTTCCTTCACATACCTGGCTACCTTATCTCACCCCTAACGGGGTGACCCATTATAACTATACCTGAATTGTGGTATTTCCCATGTTTATTTTCGTTGAATATCAACCATTTATAACATTAAAACATCATCAAAACCATGCAGAAAAAAATCATGGATTTTGAACACCCTACCTAACGGGGTGAGGCTGGCGCGTGAGATATTAATCTTACTCAAATAATCAGACATAGTTTTTTACTGGTGTTCCCTTTTTTTAAAGGGGAAATATGGATTGCTGAAATCTTATTTCTGACCTTTCAAGTTGATGTTTACACTCGTTAACTCTGATTTAAGAAAAGTTTCAAATGGCCAAATGACCACGAAAGTGTTGATTATCAATACGTTAAGTGGTCGTTGGTCATTAGTCATTTTCGCTATTACCTTAATTTTGTTGCATTTGCCTCGTGTTTATGGGGTGACACATTCAAATTAAAAAAAACTGCAAGCAACACTTGCGCATTGCTTGCAGTATATTTAAAATTTCAAGAAATGTTCTTTGATTACAAACCGAGCTTCTTAGCGATGTCGGCGGGGATAGCCTTCTTGTTGATAAGAATGTTCATGGTCTTGTAAGCAACATAAGCTTTCGAAGCATAGAACATACCCTTGTATTTGCCATATTCACCCCATGAGTTCTTTACCATGAAGTATTCGCGACCGTTGTTGTCCTTTGCAAGACCATAGATAACCATGCCGTGGTCGTCGGTAGTTTCCCAGTTATCATAACCTTGCTGACGGAGTTCTTGAGTGATGGTCAACTCATCGTTTGAGGGAACTTGTGCACCTGTTTCGATGGTACCACCCCAACGTGCTGCGTCAGAACCTGTGAGGTCGCGCACCTTGAGGTTCTTAGGCACGTAAGCGTAGTCGTTACCATTGCGACGACCAAAGTAGTCTTCAGTAACGTCGGCACCCCAAGCAAAAGTGTAGCCATTTTTTACGGCGCTATCCATTACGCGCATAAACTCGTCGAGAGGCAAGTTGTAGCTTTCTGCCCAACGCCAGTTGTCCTGAATTTCGAGGATGAACTTAGAGTAGAAGGGGTGGTGTGTGTAAGAAGTGAGCGAAACATAGTCGTCCATGTTCAAGCCGAGGTAGTCGGTAACGTACTTCTGCGGAGTGTAAGTTTTGCCGTCAGCAGCCTTTACTTCTTTGGGGAGTTCGCCAAAATAGCCTTTGTAGATGTCTGAGAGACCGTTCTTCCAAGTAAGAGAAATCTTGTTGAGTTTACCCTTTGCAATAGCACCTACGTAAGCCGAAGTGATGGCGTCGAGTTGGTTGAAGTTGAAGAGGCTGTCACCATAGAGTGTGCCAGGAGCAGGCATGGCTGTTTGGGGAACCATACCGTAGTGCTTCATGCAGTAAACGGCATCGTAGAATGAACCACCTTGTGAGAAGCTTACGTCACCGTGTGTGCGAACTGCCTTGTCAGCACGGTCCATGTAGGTGTTGTAAACGAGGAATGACTCGCAAAGATCTTGTTCGCCCTTGCCCATGCGGAGCAATTCAGCTTCGAAGAAACCTAATGAAGAGTACGCCCAGCAAGTACCACTTTGGTTTTGGTCCTTGATAGAGGTGATGGGGTTCGCTTTTACGGTTGTAAAGGTAATACCTTCTTTCTTTGCCACAGGCGCTTTTTTGCGCGCTGCAAGGCTTCCCGGCAGCATAAACAAGATAGCTGCTGCAATGAGGAGAGTCTTTTTCATTGTAAATGTTTGTAGTGTTTATTTGTTGTTAAAAAGTTTTCTAAGTTTTTGGGTAGCACCTATATGGGGGTATATGGATTGCATAGCATTGACGCCCTGTAAGGGCAGAAGCTTTAAATAATTTATTCAACATTGAATGCTTTTGCCCTTACAGGGCGTCAATGCTATGGCAATTCGTAACCCAGGGTGTCGCTTCGCTTGCCCTGGGCTATGTGCTGTTGCCCTTTCAGGGCGCGTGCATTATCGGCTGCACCTCAGCAATTCAAGCAAGCTTGATTGTATTCGGTTTGCACGATAATTTAGGGCGTCTTGACTAAATCCGAACTTGAATTAGTAAATGATGGGCGATTCGTCTTTATGCGCTTCAATGAAGGCTTCCACATCAGCGGTGTGATAGGGGATAAGGTCCTTGCCTAAGAATCGGCATCCGTCGGGAGTGATAAGCACATCGTCTTCAATGCGAATGCCACCAAAGTCGCGATATTCGTTAATCTTGTCGAAGTTAAGGAATGCAGCGTTTGTGCCATTCTTTTGCCAATCGTCAATCAAGTCGGGGATAAAGTAGATGCCCGGTTCGTCGGTTACCACATGTCCCACTTCGAGGCGACGACCAAAACGCAAGGCATTGGTGCCAAACTGTGTAGAAGGACGTGTTTCTTCGTCAAAACCTACGTAGGTTTGTCCTAAACCTTCCATGTCGTGAACGTCCATGCCCATCATGTGTCCAAGACCGTGAGGCAAGAATAAGGCATGAGCTCCTGCGCGTACAGCCTCTTCGGTGTCGCCCTTCATCAAACCGAGCTCCTTTAAGCGGTTTGTCATCAAGGTGCATACATCCATGTGCACATCCCACCAACGTACACCAGGACGTGCATGTGTCAGTGCCAAGTCGTGGCAGTCTGCTACAATGTCGTAAATTTCTTTTTGCTTCGTAGTGTACTTGCCGCTGATAGGTGTGGTACGAGTGTGGTCGGAACAATAATTTTCGTTTGTTTCGGCACCTGCATCTACCAAAAGCAGTCTGCCTGCTTCGAGCTGACGGGGTGAGGGGTAGCCGTGTAAAATTTCGCCATGCATGCTCACAATGCTTGGGAAAGAAACTTGTGCACCATAGCTATTGGCAATGCCATCGAGCACACCGCCAATGTATTGTTCGGTTACACCAGCTCGTGCCAAACGCATGGCAGTGGTGTGCATTTTATAGCCAATGACCGAGGCACGCTCTAACTCCTCAATTTCTTCTTGGCTCTTTATAGAACGCAGTGCTACCACTGCTTTGATGAGGCTGAGCGAGGCTTTAGCACGTTGTTCGGAAGGATGGATGCCTAAAAGGTCCATCAGTTGAATCATTGTGTCGTGGCGGTAGGGGGGGAGGAAGTGAATAGTGCGACCTGCCTCTTTAGCCTTGCTCACAATATCAGCCAAGTGGCTCATAGGGGCAGAGGCTTCGGTGCCACACTCTTCAGCCATTTCAGCAACCGAGGTGACCGAACCGTACCACACAATATCTTCAATGTCAATGTCATTGCCCACCAAAATTTCGTTTCCCGAATCGGCATCAATCACTCCTACAAGGCCATCGCGGTGTTGTCCAAAGAAGTAGAGAAACGCACTGTCTTGGCGAAATTTATAAACATTCGAGGGGTAGTTATTAGGGCTGTCGTTATTGCCAAATAGCAGAATCAGTCCACTGCCAACCAGCTCACGCAGCTTGCGGCGGCGTTCCACATAGGTTTCTTTTGAAAATAACATTTTAAGTGTGCTTTTAATGTTTGGGAATAGTTGCTCAATGCTTTAGTTTGTGTATTATTATGCCCCCAAAATTTAGACAATTGAGTGCTTAATGTAGACAAAAGTGAGCTTATTCCATATTTTTATATCTATTTTATGGGCAAAAGTACTGATTTTCTTTCGTATTACTGTAACTTTGCGCATAATAATTGCTAAACTATTCATATTATGCCTATTTCTCTTCCCCAAAATACCGGACTTGTGCTCGAAGGTGGTGGTATGCGTGGTGTTTTTACGAGTGGTGTATTAGATTATTTTATGGACAAAGGCATCACCTTTCCATATTGTGTGGGTGTGTCGGCTGGTGCGTGTAATGGACTTTCTTATTTGAGTCAACAGCGTGGACGTGCCAAGCTGACCAATATCGATATGCTCGAAAAGTATAGGTATATAGGTTTAAAATATCTTTGGTCGCAACATTGCATTCTCGATCGTCAGATGATTTACGATGAGTTGCCCAACCGTATACTTCCGTTCGACTATGAGACTTGTTTTAAAAATCCCATGCAATATGAGATGGTTACTACCAACTGTCTTACGGGTGCGGCATGCTATTTGAGCGAGAAGCATAGTGAAGACCGTTTAATAAATGTGGTAAAAGCATCGTCGTCTTTGCCCTACGTGTGTCCCATTGTGTGGGTAGACCATCAACCCATGCTCGATGGGGGAATTGCCGATTCTATACCTATTATGCGTGCCATCGAAACGGGGCACCCTTATAACGTGGTGGTGTTAACGCGCAATAGGGGGTATCGTGAAACCTCGCGCGACATTAAAATTCCTAAATACATTTATCGTCGTTTTCCGCGTTTGCGTCTTTTGCTTAGCAAGCGTCACGCCATTTATAATGCCCAACTCGATCTTATAGAGCGTTTAGAGGATGAGGGACGTGTGTGTGTCATCCGTCCGCAACGTCCTGTAGAAGTAGATCGTTTAGAGAGCAATGTCGACAAGCTCAATGCTCTTTATCAAGAGGGATATGAATGTGCGCGTAAGGTGATGGAAGGAAAATGATTTTTAGGGGGCATAACTCAATCAGCTCTTTTCCATAATAATAACTCCTTTCTAAATATATAAATAAATGAAAAGGTCGAATGCTAAGTTTAGCAAAATCGCATTGTTGGTAAATAGATTTTTATATGCAATATATGATGTTTGGACTTTTTTTCTTTGGGTTATCGACTGGCTTGTAGATTGGTCGTTTGGTCGTCCTCTATATAGTATTCCATTTATAAGAAAAAAGATAAATGAGCGTTGGGGGGTTGATAATTATATTTCTCTAAGAAGAAAATGGAAAATACCTAAATCAGCATTTCGCTACAACAAACTTTCCGTGTTTATATTCATACTCCCCCTATTTTTTTTCTTAAATGTTGCAACTATCATTATTGGTAACCCATTTAAATTATTATATACAAAAAATGTAGTGTGGTGTGTCGTCTTACTTATTTCAATCATCATGCTACCCTCCTTTATATTAGACGAATATTTTTTTTGGAGGAAAGATCGATACCTTACCTTCTTTTCTATTTTTAAAAAAGAACATTTAATAAAGAGAATAGCATGGGTTGTGGGAACATTTGCTATGTTGATTTTACTCTTAGTGGTAAATGTTAAACTTTTTTGCTACATTATGGAAATCGCATAAAAGTTTAGCCGACTTCATAGTATAGAGGGTACATAAAAAAGCCAGATATGAGAGATTGGGTAACAAACCCTTTCTAACATATCTGGCTTATTTACTTTACGTCTGTTTCAGCAGACATTCGTACCAAATTTTCTGAATATTTTGGTCTACATCAAAATTTTGGGAAAATCAGAAATTTCAGAGCTACTTTTTATTCTTTGGCTCCATTGTCAATCCAATCTTTGATGAGTTGTAAACCAGCGCGGTCGGTCGTCATGATGTTGGCGTGGTTATGCTTCCAATTATCATCCAAACTAATAGATGTGGCTAAAGCCTCGTAGAGCACGCTGTTGTCAGCATCGCCTGGGGTGACGCGGTCTTTTCCTTCGACCTTTTGCGATGCCACGTGTAGCATGTCGGCATAGCTTGCGCCTTCGTTAAGATTGAGTGAGGCAGCCCATGCGTTGCCCGAATGACAGTGGGCACATTGTTTGTCGAAAATTTGTTGCTGAATGGTAGCATACATGCCCACATTGAGGTTGCCTGCATTGACGCGAATGGTGTCGGTGGTGGCAGGCGCATCAAGCGTGTAGTAACTCACAATGCGACGACGCACACTGTTCACGATGCACACCTCGAGTGTGTTTACATCCTCGGGAATGCCCGAGAGCACCACACTCACATTGCCTTCAGCATCAGGCACAAGGTCTTTTTTAATTTTGGTATATGCATTGTCGGTGCTGAAGCCTGCGATAGAAAGCGAGTAGGTGTCGGGCCAAGAGTCTGCCCCTGTGATGTGTGCTTGGACTTTTGCCACACGGCCTTTTTCGGTGAGAGTAAATTCCTTTTCAGGAATACGTCCGTCATCGCAAGCAGTGCAACATGGCAAGGCAAGTATTGCAGCACAGAGGGAATATTTTGTAAAATTCATGTCTCTGTTTTTTAGAAATAATATTGCAGTTGCACTGTGGCAGAATGCGTGGCAAGACCAAGGTTGTCGTTGTCGCGGTCGAGCTGCGTGTCGTGTCCCTTGCGACCTGTGTATTGATACATGGCTTGTAGCTTGAGGTTACAACCCTTGAAGAAGTAGTTTACACCCACGGCAGGCATGTTCAAGAAACCGTCTTTACTGGTGCTATTACGATTCATAAAATCGTAGCGAGCAGCCAATTGCACACGGGGTGCTACAAAGTAGCCACCTTGCACGTATCCACCCATGTAGTTGTAGTGTTCATTGATTTTTTGGCGTTTGGTGAAGCCTACATTCATCCAATAGCCCTCGGCTGCAAAGTACCATCGATTGTAGAGCAGAGCAAATTCTAAGCCCACGCGTGCATCGTTAGTGCTTTCGTTTTCGCTCTCTACGTTCATTGAACCAGACACACCTACTAACATTTTGCGTTGTTTAAGCATATTGGGGTTGCCCTGTGTAGAAGGCATTGTGCCCCATGGCATGTAAGTGAGTCGACCTGCATAGAGCAGTGAGGGGATGTGCCAATCGTCGCTCAGCGTTTTGTTTGCCACGTTGACAGCAGCGCCTGTGCCGTTGAAGAGTCCTACTTCGTAGCCAAACTTATCTTTTGCCACACCATGAAGTTCTACGCCCAAATCGAAGCCTGTAGACATGGATGGTGTGACGGCATTGAGCACGTAGGGCATGATGGTGGCAGTGGTGAGCGAGGTGGGGAGTTGTGGAAAAAGTGTTTCGCCCAATGTGGTGAGATAGGCGTGAGAGAAAGGCGTCTTGAATTTACCCACACGGAGTTGTAGGGGCTCTTTAAACTTCACATCGAACCACGCTTGTTGCAAAAGATTTCCGCCACTTTTGGCAGCGTTGATAGAGAGGTTAAAGCTGACCTTGTTAAAAGCCTTACCTGTGAAACCTAAAATGGCATTGGGGATGGCAAAGCCCGAATTTTCAACATTGTCTTGGTTGTAAGCCTTGTCGAGTCCTTCATCATCGTACCAATTAAAGTTGGCGCTGGTTTGCACTAACATATAGGGTTTGAACACAAAGTCGCCCTTGCGACTTTGAATAACGAAGCCCTTGCTTCCTGCCAACGATACTACACCATTTTCGGTGTCGAGGTCAATTTTTTCGTATTTAATGCCTCCATCGTTTTTGGGTGCTACGTTTTGTAGTGAATCGGTTGTTGTAGGAGTTGTGAGGGGTGTGGCATTGTCTGCCATTGCGGTATAAGAACCTGCTGCAATTAAAGCAGCGAGGGTGAGAGTATGCTTTTTCATTGAATGAGAATGTGTTTTGAGAAGTGAATAGGTGTTTAAATGAATGACTCTTATAGTGATTCCAAGAATTTAATCAAGGCATCGCGGTCCTTCTTCTGCATCTTTTTGAAGATGTTTTTAGAGGCTTCGCCCTCTCCGCCATGCCACATAATGGCTTCGACGTAGTTGCGAGCACGTCCATCGTGTAAGAAGCAAGTGTGACCATCCACCTTTTGTTGCAAACCAATGCCCCAAAGAGGTGTAGTGCGCCATTCGTTGCCACGTGCCAATCCGCTGCAATAGTTATCGTTTAGTCCTACGCCCATAATTTCAGAACCCATGTCGTGAAGCAGATAATCAGAGTAGGGGTGAATGGTGAGTCCGCCTAACCAAGGGATGTGTGTGCCGTTGAGCAATGTAGAGCCAGCCTTTTTGGTGTGAAGCGTAGTGACGTGGCAAAGGTGGCATTTAGCTTTATAAAAATTCTGTTCGCCAATCTTCACCAATTCACGTTCTGTAACCATGCGGTCGCCATAGGAAACCATAGCTGTGGCAGATCCTAAGCGGCGTGCAGGTACACCCAAGCATTGCATGTAAAGGTCTACGTCCTCCATAGCCTCGGTGGTAACGTCTAAGCGGTTAGAATAAACCAAGCCCATTTGACTGCCATAATACTGTTGCATCTGTCCCTCGCAAATTTCTTCGGGAAAACGGCTATTGGTGGCACCCATATCGCTCGAAAAACCGAGCTCAACGGTCAGGTCAAGGTGTTGTGCCTTGTTGCCCGAAAGTCCTACGCCCTTTACACCTTTTTCGGTAATGTAGTTGCAGCGTCCGCTAATGCCATATTCGGGATAATTGCTTTTAGCAGCGAGTGCTTCAATTTCCACAGGGTCGAGTGCCATCATGAGGCCCATGCCCACATGGCGCAAGGGTTGGCGTACAGAAATAATTAAGTCCTCGGGTTTAACAGCAGGTGCCGAAGCATCGCCATAATTTTTAGTACCATTGGTATACCACTCGCTAATGCGATATTCGGGGTAAGCCAATTCGTAGGTTTCGCCATCGGCAAAGGCATATTGCTGTTTGTGCCACTTTACTTGCAATTTGCCCTCAGGCTTCATTTCGTAGGTTTTTCCGTCTTTACCCACATAGGTGCCTTGGATGCACTGGTCATGGAGCACACGACCATAGTCGGGGAAGAACGAACCATTTTTACGCGTAATGTAGATAAGTCCTGCAGTAAAGCCTGTTCCGCCCGACACGGTGCAAAAACCATCTGCATCACATTTGCTTTCATCATAGTTTGCCCAAATGGCAGGTTTGGTGCGTCCTGTTGTCATGTGGCAACTTCGGCATGAAAAGCCTGCGTAGACAGGTCCTAAACCACCTGCCTCAGGGTCTGTGCCACTTGGAATGGCGTTGTCATAGAGTTTATTGCCAGAGTTAAAACGGCTCATGTATTTTCCTGCCACCCAATTCGCCTCTACATCATACGCTGTAGATGAGTTGAGAAAGATGGTGGAGATATCTGCCGAAAGCGCATAACCCTCGGGCACCTTGATGTCTGTTACCACAATGCCCTCGTCGTCGCTACAAGCCGCAACGGTGAGCACTGCGCCCAGCAACCAAGCATATTTATTAAGGTATAGCATCTTATAAAGTTTTATTTGCTCAAAAGGAGTAAGGGCATTTTGGACATGCTCTTACTCCTAAAAGAAATCTAATTGTATGCGTAATAATCAATCACTTACTTGCTAATGGTGCGCGGTTGACCATTTTTAAAGATAAGGAATTCCAAAGTGTGGAAGCCACGCACGTTCTGTGCCGATTCAACTTTAGCATCGTCATCGCCATCAGCCCATATAAGATTGTTCCACTTTTGCGACTTCATGATATCAACAATAGCAGTTTGGTCGAGTGGCCAAGAGTCCATGTTGGGGTCAAGACCAAAGGTGGCTACAGGACCGAAAAGGAAAGCCTCGCTTGTTTCCCAAGGCTGACGAGCATTCATCCAAGCTGTGGCACAAGCTTCAAAACCATCGTTGCTGGGGTTAGCCACAAAGGCATTTACTGTTTGATAGAGAATGGTATTTTGTTCCTTCAAGTTTTTGTAAGTAGGCACCACCACATTATCTACATAGTTGTTGATGATAGCTTGCAGCGTTGCCTCATCGAGTTTGAGCACAGCATCGCGCAAGTTTACGGCAGCAGCACCAGCTTCAACCTCATCGTCATCGTTTGTCACTTCGCTCAAACTTGCTTGCAGTGCAGCACAAGCTTCCATGGCTTGCTGAGCTTCGGTGCTACCAATGTGATTACGGAAGGGCTGTGTAATGCCTTGAATGGCTGCCTGTGCGTCGGCAATTTGCTTACGTATGGTGCGGTCGATGGCTGTGCCTTCGAGTGCCTTAGCCATTGAAGCCTCTGCCATGTTCGACTCGCTACCATTGAGTTTGCCATAGTAGGCATTGGCAATAGACTTGATGTTGTTGGTATAGTCATCGCGTGAGTGCCAGCTATACCATGACTCTACGGCGTAGAGAGCTTCGGTTTGCTTACCGCTTGTCCATTTAGCATAAGGGTCGCCAATTTTTGAAGAGCCTACTTCGTTGGCAATTTCTGCCATCTTTTCAACAATCTCTTGTGCGCAAGAATTCACAGTGCTATAACCCGAACGGCTATCGTGGTTCTTGAAGAGTGTAGCGTAGGGCACACCTGTGTTTACACCTGCATTTTCGTAGCTCTCAGCCCATTGGCTATAAAGTTTTTCTGCATCGCTTTTGAGCAAGGCTGCTACATTCTTCATGTAGTTGCCCCATGCCGTAGCGTTGCTTGCTGTGTAGTCGAGGTCAGCGTCGTCTTGTGTGCCGGGGGTAACAACGGGATCGTCGTTGTCGCACGATGTGAAAGTGGTTGTGGTGAATGCGCAAGCAGCAGCCAACGCAGCACCGAGAATGAATGTTTTTTTCATAAAGCGTATGATGTTTTTATATGATTTTTTGTTTTGATGGAGTGGAGAAGATTTGTTCGCAATTTAATGGGCTATAACCTTTAATAACCTAACACCCTTTTATTTATCTTTTTGTAAACCAACCTACGTATGCCACGCCAATAGAAAATTCGTTTTCGCTATTGTATTTGCCTTTGCCAAAGATTTTGCTTGTGCCTATTTGACGAGTGGCGTAGTCAGCTTTCACTACGAGATTGGGCAATGCAAACCAGTTGATGCCTGCTGTCCATTTGCGTACTTCGTTGCGTTTGTCGGCAATGTAAAGACCTGCGCATTCTTTTTGAGTGTTGTAGTAGTCGAAACGTGCAAAGGGGTAAAGCACGGGGCAACGTGTGCCCGCAAAAATACCTGCTAAGTTAAGTCCTACCTCGGCACCATAGCTTACAGCCTTCTTTGCTACGGGCACAACGCGTGTATAGGGCGAGTTGTTAGAGAGTTTGGTGTTAACGGCACTCACACGATCGGCATTGGTAAGATTGCCCCACATAAAGTTGGCACGTGCAGCCACAATGTTGTTTTTATATTGTGCATCGGCTGTGTAAATGCGTACGGGAGCATGAAAATTATATTCTGTGAGTTTGTCGGAGTTTGCTGTTGTGTTGGCGCAATAATAGAAGGATGCTCCCAAACGTAATCCTGGCACGCCATTATAGTCTACACGGAAGGTGTAAGCAGGTGAGGTAAAGTTATCTTCCTCAAAAATGCCCTGCTTGCCTCCCTGTACCCAGTTGTTGCGGTCGAAGCCGCAGGCGTTAAGACCTGACGTTACCAACGCTTGGTAGCTGAAAGTGGCATATCCTTTTCCGATAGTACCAAAAAGTTCAATACCATTTTCGTGCCAAGTCGACGGTATCATCGTGGTCTCGCCTTCGGGTCGTGTAGTTCCAAAAAAGTTAATAGGTTCGTGGTGTGAGTTAGTCAATCCTACGGGAAGAATCACATGACCTGCACGCACATTGAATGCAGGGTGAATGAGTCGTGTGATGTGAAATTGCTCTAATGCAACTTCACCACCTTTTTCAACCTCGGTTTCGTATTCACCATTCTCAGAGTTTTCAATTTCGTAAGCTGTGCCTACGCCACCTGATTCAAATTCAATTTCGGCACCGAGTATCCATTTCGGAGTAAATTTATAGTCGAGTGCTAACACAAATCGAGGAATAGAGATAGTATTGCGGTGCTTTTTGCGGTTACCATCGCTTTTGCCATAAAAGCGGTTGATGCCGTAATCCTTAAACGAAGCCACCATTTCGCCATATCCACCAAAACGGAATTTTTCGTAATCGTCGGTTGCACTTACAGCTTTTAGTTTCTTATTGTTTTGGCAGCAAGCATGTGGAGTTTGTGCCATTGCCACACTGTCGGTTTGCGTTTCTGCATTTGCTGTGTGTGCATTTGCTGCTTGCGCCATGGTTAGTGCGCTCAGTGTGAGCATTGCTATTTTTGCATTCATTGTGCTTGTTCGGTTTTTGTGTTCTTTTTAGCCTTCTTGTTCTTGTTGGCTTTTTTCTTTTTGGTTTTATCCTTTTCCGTTTTCTTTTTAGTAGGAGGATTCACCGGGGGTGTAGCACTTGTAATGCCGTCAACCGTAGGTTCGGCTTTAAGTTGGTCTGTGTTAGCAGCAGTCCATAGTGTGCAGGTTGCCATTAACAGCACAACGCCGAAAAGCATTTTCAACTGTGAAAGTTTCATTGCATTTTTTTTGTTTGTTTTCGAGTGCAAAGGTACGCTGTGTCGAAAATCTTTACAATCCCCCCTTTTTAGCAAATAAAAAGTGGGTAGGTTAGGTGTTAGAAAGGCTTGTTACCCACTAAAAAAATAAAAATACCCAAATGTGGGTAGGTTGTATTTTTCTCGTTATCATTAAATTTGCAGCGCGTATGCGGATATAATATATCATAGTGTGCGCCACTTTAACACAACGACAAGACAACAAAACAATATTTAAGGTAAAATGGTATACAATAGCTCATATAGTTACAAGGACACCGACCACATGTGTGACGTGATTTGCGACAAACCCTCTTTGTTGCAAATGATATCGCGCTTTGGCATACCATTGGGCGTAGGCGATCAAACAGTGCGTCAGGTATGTGAGGCACGTGGTGTAGACACCCCCACCTTTTTGGCAGTAGCCAATTTTATTCGTCGTGGCGCACGCGGTGCTGCCGATAGCATAGAAAATGTTTCGGTGAAGTGCCTCACTGAATATTTAAAACAGGCACACACTTATTTTCTCGACTTTCAGTTGCCTGCCATTCGTCGCAAGTTGCTCGAGGCACTCGACTGTTCGCAGCCTGGCGAGGTGTCTTATCTCATTTTGAAGTTCTATGACGACTATATGGGCGAGGTGCGTAAACACATGCAACACGAAAACCGCAAGGTGTTTGGTTATGTTGAGGAGTTATTGCAAGGTCGTCGTTCGGGCGAATACACCATTTCGCAGTTTGCCCGAGGGCATAATAGCATTGATGTGAAGTTGCAAGAGCTAAAAAATATCATCATTAAATATTATGCTCCCACCGAACAGGCAGAGTTGCTCAATAATGTGCTCTACGATATTTTTACTTGCGAAACCGATTTACGCATACATTGCCAAGTAGAGGATGACCTTTTTGTGCCAGCAGTTGAAATGCTCGAAGAAAAAGTAGGTGTACAAGAACCTGTTGCTCAAGAAGAGGAAAAACGCTCGGAGGATATTCTTTCAGACCGTGAGCGCGAAATAGTGCATTGTGTGGTGTGCGGCATGTCTAATAAGCAAATAGCCGAACAACTTTTCATCTCTTTAAACACCGTGCTCACCCATCGCAAAAACATTGCTCGCAAACTCAATATTCACTCAGTAGCAGGTCTCACTATTTATGCTATTGTGAACAAAATTGTGAATATCGATGAGTTACAGGATAAGTAATTAAGTATCAAGTATTAAGTATCAAGTATTAAGTATCAGGTATTAAGTATTACAAACGATTGCTGAAGTCTATTGTAATGGCTTGTAATACTTAAAATCAGTTACTTGAAACAAAATACAAACGACCGCATAGTTCAGAGAATGAACCATGCGGTCGTTTGGTGTATCGCTTAATTAGTTTATTGTTTTAGGTCTACTAATGGGGGCTTCGTGTTGTGGTTGTGGCGTAGAATCGTTTTGCGAAGACTGTGCTCCGCTATTGGCAGGAGTAGCAGTTGTTGCGCCCATACCATTCATAGGCATAAAGCCACGCGATTGCTTGATATGGTATTTTGTAGGACGTCCGTTTTGAATCACAGCGCGAAACCACGTGCCTTCAATTTCCTGATGAGGCTCTTTAAGATAGGTGTGTACGTTCGAGGCAAGTTCGCCAGTACGCATATTCCAAAACAACTCTTGTGTGCGCAATCTACTCATAGAGGTCTTGTCGTCGAGTACAACATGACCTCGCAGTTTCCATACATTTTGGTCGTAAAGCCATGCACTGTCTGCCGAGAATCTCATATCCACCTTAAACTTATCGTCGTAGCGCTCTAAAAACAAACCTTTGGGAAATTCCCAACGTGGTGGTGTGGTCTTATCGAATATGCGCCACTCCTCGGTTATAACTTTATAGCGTATCACGCCCGAGTCGGTAATCAATTTCGACACACCATAGGTGGTCATCACGGGCAAGGAGTCGCGTCCAACCACGCGGTTACCCATAGGGGGTGCGTCGTTAGAACACGAAAAGGGGAGTAACAAGAGAATGAGTGTCACACAAATCCATACCCAACCCCTTGTAAACGCCATGAATGTATGGCAATCTTTATTATGTTTGAATAGTTGGAACAAAGTTTTAAGTAATAAGTTTTAAGTATTAAGTATTACATTCTTATGGGAAAGTAATGAATAAGTATTAAGTAATAAGTATTAAGTATTACATGCTTATGGGAAAGTAATAAATAAGTATTACATGCTCATTGGGTATGTAATACGAACTAATGTTTGGTAATAAGGGGAATCATTAGTTTTCCAATAAGTATGTAATACTTAATACTTAATACTTAAATCTTATTCCGCCTTCCACTTCATAAACCAACGTTCGTTAAACGTGATGCCAATGCACAAGCGGAGGTAGTTTTCGGTAACCATACCAGCCACTTTAGGTTTAACGTGTTCGTATTGGGCAGAGAGATTAAGATAAGTGCGGTTGTTATAACGGTTCACGATGGGGAGTGCTACACCCAAACTTGCTTGGATATCCTTCGGACCATCTACGTTATTGATTTTAGTGTAGCCCGTAGCATACGATACACCAGCACGATAGCGCACACGGTCACGCCAATGAATGCCTTCAGCGTTAGGGATGTATTCAGCGCCCAAGCTAACCTTATGCACATCGTTAAATAAACCATTTTGCTTATCGTAGGCAGTAGCATTGTCATTAATCATGGGGTAGTACACCTTGCTCCACTTTTGCAATGTGTAGTCAACACCCACACGCAGCGCGTTATTATACGTCCATGTTAAACCCACACCAAAAGTGTGAGGCAGTTGAAAGGCGTTTTTACAATTCAGCGTAGAGTCACTCAGCAAGGTGTTAGTCGACACCGTACGCTTTGTTGAAACTTGTGCCATACGGTTCACATCGTGTCCTAAACCATAAGTAGCACCCAATGTGAGTGAGTTCTTTTTGTTGAGTCGTTGTTCGTATTGCAAACCAAAGTCCACCTTATAAGTACGGATATCCGTGCTATAAGTACGCGTAGTAGTTACCGCATCCGACGAACTCATGGCAGCAGACTGCATGGTAGATTTATGTTCAATGTCGCCCCACAAATAACCTACGTTTACACCCAACGAAAGCGGTTTAATAGGCGCATAACCCACACCCACATAAGCCACGTGTAAACCGCCATCCCCCTTAAAGGTGCTGCTTTGCGTAGAGGTCATACCCTCGTTGTTCACGTTCGTAGTTGTGGGAGAAGTTATTTTGTAACCCACGGTGCTAAATGGCATCATGCCCAACGACATGCCCAAGCGTGGTGCCATGCGAAAACCTGCCGAAACATAGTCAATCGACGTATTGTGAGCATTGGTCTTTTTACCATCTTGTGCAAAGTTACCATTTTGCAACGACATGCCGAAGTCGAATATAAACGATAGAGAATCGAGTGCAGCATACGAGGCAGGGTTCTTTGTGTTGAGTTCTTTGCCATTGCGCATACCGTATGCGGTACCACTCATGCCCTTGTTAAAAGCGTTTCCGCCATCGCCCAATAAACCGAAGCCATAGCGCGAGTAGGGAGAGTTACTGCCGTTAGTTTGGGCAGTAGCACACAATGGGAGCACCACTAAAGCAGCGGTAGCCATGTATTTGTGTATTCTAATCATCTTTGGTTATGCTGTAAAATGCAGTTAAGTCCAATTTCAACCAAGGCATCGTTTCGTTCAACTTCAGCCTCTTTTGCAAATCTAAATCCGTTGCCACCGGTAAGAAATACGTGTGCATCGGGGTGTTGTTGCATCATGTGGCGAATGTATCCTTTAATTTCGTAGTCCATGCCTTGCAACACGCCCGCACGTATTGCGTTAGGTGTGTCGTGCCCGATAGTTTCGAGGCTTCCTTCAGCGCTCACAAGTGGTAAGCGAGCTGTTTGTTCGTGAAGCGCTCTCAGTCGCATACCAAGTCCTAACGAAATATTTCCGCCCAAGTAGTGTCCCTCCGCGCTCACGTAGTCGTAGGTAATGCAAGTGCCCGCATCCACAATAAGAAGGTGGCAATTAGGGAATATGCTTGCAGCCCCCACGGCAGCCGCTAATCTGTCTGCACCGAGAGTATCGGGAGTTAGGTAGTCGCAAATAAGCGGTGTAGGGGTAGCGCCAGTTACGTGTAGTGCGCCGGGCACCATTTGTTTGAGTGCTTGTGCCACGTCGGGTCGTGGTGTACCTACCGATGAGAAGGCACAGGCCTTGATGTCGTAGTCGGCAGTTAACATGGCTATGCTATCAACCATATTAGCTGTGAGTCTTTTATGTGCCACCATTTCGTTGCCGTTAAACACAGCAGCCTTTGCCGAAGAGTTACCTATGTCTACTATCAGATTCATATACTATGTTATAGGTGTATGCGGTTTTGAGATTTGTAGTGTAGCAATCAAATGCATATACACACTCAAAAACCAATATTCCAATTTCGAAGCAAAGTTAGTGCAAGGTGAGCGAAGTACAAAATGAAAGTTGAAAAAACTTTCATTTTTACTTCCGAACCGCCGCCTAACTTCGCGAAGCAAAGTAGTGCAAACCGAACGCAGTACAAAGAAAAAAAGCATTTTTTTTATTTGGACTGCTGAGGTGCAGCCTAACTTCGCAAAGCAGAGTAGTGCAAACCGAACACCCTACCTAATGGGGTAAACCATTATAACGACACAGGATTAGAGACCTGTATGTTACAAATTTTGTTGAATATCAACTCATTCCTCATGGTCATAAACCTAATCTTTGCGTACTACTACACAAGTCACATCATCTATTATATCAGTTTCGTCGACAGCGAGTGATTTGGGGAGAACAATTCTTCGCAAGAATGTACACGCTTTAAAAGCGCCAGGACCAATATACGTTACCGAATCGGGAATAATAACTTCGTCTAAGAGCATACAGTCATAAAAAGCATCATCACCAATCTCTGTTACCGAATTAGGTATCACGATTTCTTCTAAAGATTTGCAACCATAAAAAGCGCGATTGCCAATCTCCGTTACCGAATTGGGAATATCGATTTCATATAAAGATTTGCAATCCCTAAAAGCATCATCACCAATCTTTGTCACCGAGTTGGGAATAACGATTTCTTGTAAAGCCGTGCAATCGCAAAAAGCCCCTTCACCAATTTCTGTTACTGAGTCACCGAAAAAAACTTTTTCTAATTGGTCTTTACTGTAATCAATTCTTGAAATAATACAGTCATAAAAATTTTCGATATTGTCGAGCACGATAAGCTTCTTCAAATCTTTCGAAAGCAGCGTATGGGGATATTTAATCGTGACGGGTTCATAGTTATCAAAATTCTCACCCATCAAGCGCAACCGTTCTCTGGTATAAAGTTCTTCTGCTAAATCAGGACTGATGAATTCTTGTATTTCAATGCGACAACCCTCAAAGGCATATTCACTAATTTCATTTATCCGATCAGGAATAACTATTTTTTGCAAGGAAGTGCAGTCTGCAAAAGCGCGGTCACAAATTGTGTTTACCGAATCGGGGATAACAATATATTGTAAAGACGTACACCCTCCCAAAGCGTATTCACCAATTTTGGTTACCGACTTGGAAATAATGATATGCTGTAAGGCTGTGCACCCTTCAAAAGCGTGATCACCAATCTCTGTTACCGAGTTGAGAAGGATGATTTTTTCTATTTGTTTTATATCAGTATGATTCTTCCATTCTTCATCATCACTGAACTCGATTACAACCAGTTTTTTCAGGTCTTTCGAAATCAGCATGTTGGGGTAGTAATCATTGATGGGACTGAAGTCTTTGATGTCCTCACCAATCAAGCGTAACTGTTCTTCGATAGATTGTGCCTTTAATTTTTTAGGTTGATTAAGATTGCTCATATTTGTTTGTTTAATGTTTATTGATTTTTGCAGAGGAATCCTATCCTTCACTATCCTCAGCGTGTAAAATATCAAGCACCTGTTGAAGTGTGTATGCCTGATGCATGTCCTTTGCCTCGGTATAGCGTTGATTGATAGCCATGAATGGTGGCCAAAAGTCTATAAATGAACGCACGCTTACCGATTCAATTCTGCCGTCCTCGTAAACCTCAGCACAGCAGTTGGATCCGCTCAGCGGACTACCTGCCAAGTGAAATATAAGACTTCGATTGCCCTCATCGTCAGTGCGCAAAGTCTTTGCACATTCGTTCCACCATTCTAGGTATATGCCTATTGTTGGATTGCGGAACCCCGATGTCCTAGTGTAAGCAAGTCCGCTATGTACAGCTACGGGAGCAAGAAACATCCTGCTGTCACGCATAATTCGCTCACTATGTGCCAACAGGTAGAAAGCGTTGTCAGTGAATAGCTTCTTTTGTTGTTCCAACTCTTCAGTTGGGTCTATTTGGGCTTTTGCTTTTCTTTTGTATGGCTTTTTATTGCCAATACTCAAGTACTTGCCTGTAGTATCCAACTGCATTTTGTCGGGTTCAATGTCGCAAGGTTGCGATTCTTTTGGGAAACACTCAAGCACAGCGCCATTCATTAAGGTAATGCTGTTTTCTGTAGTTTCTGTATTACTGTGTGTCATGTGTGAAATGTTTTAAGAAATGAATTTTTTTAAGTCAGCAAGCCGACTATTGTTAACACTTTACGAAAGCCGATTTTTAAGTAGGTGTTCGAAATTATTTTTACATTGAAAGTGCGTTATCGGGATGCAGCTGTTTCCTTCGGGCGAAGGAGCATAGCGGGCTATGTGACTGAGAACGAAGGAAACAGATGCGCCCGAGAACGTGCTTTCAATGTGAAAATAGCATCTGCTGATAGTATAAAATAATTTTGAACACCTACTTAAGATGCAAACTCTTACAAACGAGTTTTTGCACGAGTCTCTCCATTTTACAGCAAAACGAATTTTGTTTTTTTGTAATGCCATCGTGTACAACTTTAAGACCCATTTTTCGTTTCGTATGTATTATATAGTAAAGTTGGAGGATTTTTTAAAATAATTAGTTGGCCAAATTGGGCCAATTTGAAAAAAAAGTGTTTTTTGCATGAAAATCACTCTTTCGAATGAACTTTTTCCGCGCTATTTTATGTCAAATCAATGGCATTTCACGCGCCAGCCTCACCCCTACCTAACGGGATAACCCATTTATCATGCCCCTTATCGACGATAAACACATCAAACCATGCAGAACTTCTCAAACTCAAACACACCTCCATCACACAGAATTTCAACCCATTAACATGGGCAAATTTGCTGCAAGTTTAGGGTGAAAGCGAAAGTGACAAGTGACAAGTGACACCTCAAATCATTGATAATCAATTATTTAGGTGTTATTTTGTCACTCGAAAAATTTCTTAATTCAGAGTTAACAAGTGTAAACACTAATATAAGAGGCAAAGAATAAGTTATCAGCAACCCCACATTTTGCTTTTAAAATACGAAGAAAGCATTGCGCATTTTTTGCCTAAGCAAGATTCTGCCTACCTCTTCATTATGGGCTGCAAAACAAAATGAAGGCATTACGACTAAAATATAAGAAATATTAACCTTACTATCTTAATTCTGTTGATTTTCATGTTAAATCGTGTTATAAGTGTAAAAGTGCACACTTTCCCAGTGTCAATTGACACCCCATTTTTGTACACTTTTTTTTTAGTCCTTTTTTCGATTTCACCACCACACATTTAAACGTGTGTTAATCCATACTGCAAAAATAGCTTGCTTAACAGCTTTAAATCGGGGTATATTTTTAGCCAATAACGTACGTTTATGGGATGAGCATTTTTACGCATACCTCGTTTATATACTACACAAGTAAGATGTTTTATTGTACGCAAAACGCGCACCGAGCGTCTTTGTTAATTACCCTAAATGTTTACATAGAGAACCACTAAAAGATTTTGCATTCTTTCACATGAAAATTGTCACTTTGTCACTTGTCACTTTTCGAATGACTTTGATGTCTCAAAAA
>ERZ1026884.723-NODE-723-length-20167-cov-13.993536_pt1 | contig 20167 bp, 26 predicted proteins | sample MGYA00380172_ERZ1026884 | MGnify/ENA primary metagenome ERZ1026884 (study PRJEB33269, sample SAMEA4719808) | human gut metagenome | biome: human-associated habitat; feature: organic feature; material: feces | place: Cameroon | collected 2013-10 ... | reverse complement strand
CAATCCGGCTGTCTGCCGTCACGTTGCTAACAGTCACCGTAGCGCACTGCGTATAACTCGTGCTGGTTCCGTCGTCCCACGCCACGCTATAACTTCCGCTTGTCCAGGCGCTTGCCGCCACCGTGACGGTCTTATAACTGTGCGCCGCTTCTGCGCCCACATCCGTTGCGTTCAGCCACACCGATTCTCCGGTCTTGCCGTTCACGTTCTGGATAACACCCGGGTCGCCTTTCTCACCCTGCGGGCCTGTCGCACCAGCCGGGCCTTGCTCACCTGTCAAGCCCTGGATGCCCTGCGGCCCTCGCTCGCCGGTCGCTCCCTTCTCGCCCTGGATGCCCTGCGGCCCTTCCGGGCCAACTTCACCCTGCGGGCCTGCGGGACCTGTCTCGCCGGTTGCGCCCTGCGGCCCCTGTGCACCCTGCGGCCCCTGCGGGCCTTGCAGACTGCCAATGGGGTTCCATTTCTTGGCATCCACGTCCCAAAGGTACACAACGTTGTCTGTCTCGCTGCCCACCGCGTAAGCGTCGCCCTTGTTGCCGGTTGGGTGTGCCCCTTCCAACATCGTTAGGCTGTTGTAGCGCCCCAGCACAACAAAGCTCGTGCCGTCTGCGCCCTTCTCGCCCTGCGGCCCCTGTGGGCCTGTCGGGCCTGTTGCGCCGGTCGGCCCTTGTGCGCCGGTCAAACCCTGCACGCCGCGCGGGCCTTGAATACCCTGCGGGCCGGTGGGGCCGATGTTGCCCTGTGCGCCCGCTGGCCCCTGGGGGCCTACCGGGCCTTGCGGGCCTTGTGCGCCGGTATCGCCTTTGCGCAGCGCTATCTGCGTCACACCGCCGTTGTCCGTCACGGTCGCGCCCATAAACTGCATCCGGCTCCGCTGCGGCATTTCCTCGCCGCCCTCGTCCAAAATCAAATGGCCGCTGCTGCCGGTAGCCTGCCAGGTCTTGCCGTCGCTGCTCGTCTCAATGACTTTGTCGCTGTTCAGCCGGATATACAAACAGCCGCCCTCGTTGTGGGTGCGGTTTTCCAGCGCCATTTCGTTGAGGGCCGCCACAAGCTCGTTGAATATCGGCACAATGACTTCTCGCGGTATCTCATCCATGACCCGCTGCATCTCTGCCGTACTGTACCCCGGGCTGTCCGGCTTGCCAACGTTGCCCTTGCCGCTCAAATCGGCAGGTAATATTTCTCTGAATGCCATTTCCTCACCCCTTAAAGTTTCCGTTTTCCACAAATTCTGTGGCGATCTGCATCAGGCCAAAGGGCTGGTTCAGTTCCTCGTTCACAAACCGGAACCGCGCCTTGTCCACCCGCTTGATGCGTATCTTGTTGTGCAGCGTTCGCGCCGTCTGGTCGTTGGAGTAGGTGAACTGGTGGTACACCAACTGCGAATAGGTAAAATACCGGCTGTGCAGTTCATCCTTCCATATCTGGTTCCAGATACCGCGCTTCATGGCAAACACCGTCACGCTCGTAGCAACACTGGGTGCCATTTGCAGCGCCAGATAGCGGAAACTCTTGTTCTTGTAAAACAGTGCCCCCATCAAGTCCGGCGTCTCCCACGCAGCGCAGATGGCCTTGCCGTCGTCGTTGTAGCTTGTCAGCGCTTCGGTGTCGTTGTAAAACCGATAGATTTTCCCATCGGCAGAGCCAAAATACAACCGTGTATCGCTCACCCACATCACACGCGCCGGGATGTTCGTCTCGTAAAAACAGGCGTACTGCCGGGTGGAATACGGCTCGTTCTTGTTAGCGCCAAGGTTCTGCTGTCCGTCCAGCACATAGGCAACGCCGTTCAGGCACAGCCAGTACATATCCTTGTATACACAGGCATAAGCGTCGCCCTTCCCTGCTTCGGCCAGCAGCTTGCCGTTCATGTAGTAGCTGCGGTTCTGGCTGAACCGCTCGCCAACAATGTCGCTGGGTGTGATGGCGTAAATGCCTAAGTTCGTCAAAAACATAGGCTCGTTCGCGCAGTAGGCAAAACTGTATTTGGCGATTGCGCCCGGCCCCTGTATCGTGTTCGTCACCGGGAACGCCGGTTCGTTGTCTACCAAATTGCCCTGCCGGATAATAACGTTTCGGTCTGTCTCGTTCTCGTCCTTGTGCGCCGCAATGCGGTTCTCAATGATGGAATACCCCATGATGGCGCTTTTCTCGGTGCCAACCTTGCTGTACCCGGTGTCAGGCCAGTAGGTCAGGTCATACTGCCCGCTGTACCAGTCCTGGTTCGGGTAATCCGGGTTCCCGCTCAAAAACAATCGGTCAGTCGCACCGTTCACGCCAAACAGAATCCCGATATTGCATTTGTTGATTCTGTCCGCATAACCGCTCACTGTCCTGCTGGCGGTGATTTCAATGTTGTCCTCGCCTGTCACCGGGCTTTTCCCCGGCGCAGTGCTGAACGTTACCACCCCTGTTGACGCATTGCAGCTGTATCCGCTTGTCATCGTCTCCCAGCTGCCGCTGCTCGTCAGCTTGCGCACCGTCACATTGGCGCTGTCCAGGCCGGAAAAACTCAAATGGTACTGGGTGCTGGTTCCGTCTGCCGCAAACAGTTCCTTAAACTTCGGCTGCAAAAGGTTCAGGGATTCGTACTGCTTGCCGCCGCCGGAGGGTGCTTTTGCAATCGTCAGCGTCGGGATGCGGGCATTGTCACTCGCTTTCTTGATGGTGCTGCCGTCATAGACCAACAGGCATTTGCCGTCGGCAATGTACAGCTTATCTTCCATCTGCCAGCTGTTGCTTCTGGCATCGGCCATCCCGGTATAAATGGCAGACCCGATGTCACTGCCGCTCGTCGGTTTCAGATACAGCGCCGTGCCCGCATGGATCAGTGTCTTGCCTTTCAGGATATGGCAGCCGTTGATGCGGGCCGGGTAGGTGTACAGCTTTTCATATCCCATCCGCTTGCGCACCTTGCCGGGTTCACTGCGGATGATGTTCTGTGCATTGGGGCTTTGGCTCGTGCTCACGTTTGCGGTATTGCTCGTGTAGTCAATGCCCAGCAGCTTGTCAATCACCAGCTTAGAGCGGCCGATGGGCGTCGGGATACTGAATGTTGCCATCCTTACCACCACCCTGTATTGCTGGTAAATTCCTCTTTCGTCACGGTCTGCGGGTTGCGCAGCCGTTCAAAAGCGGTTTCAAATTCGTTGCGGTAGTAGGTTGCCACCGTAATGTCATCGTCCTTGTACAGCTGGCTTGCCATGTACAGCGGCAGCAGCACAACCGCGTCGTCCGGCAGGTCGATTACCGTGTCGTCGGCGGTGGTCAGGGTCAGCATCTCGGGTTTTGCGTCATAGAAAAACTCAAACTCCCCCGCATAGCTGTCCGGGAATACCAGGTACTTGCCGCCGTACAGCACAATGCCGCTCACCGGTGCGGGCGTGCCGTCGGTCATCTTGTAAATTTCCATGACCCCGGTGCGCCAGAAATTCGGTACTGTCTTTTCCAAATCTACGGTAAGCGGTACGTCCGCTTCTTTGGTAAAGCGGCAGCTCTTGCGCAGGTATCGCCCAGCCGTGCAAATCATCTCAATGGCTTCATTGGCGGCCTGCGGCATGGCGTTCATGTACTCTTTGTTCGATTCGTCCGGGTTCGTGATATCCGTGCCGTCAGAACTGAACATTTTTTGCAAGGTCGCCAGTTTGATTTCCTTCCAGGTCAACCGCATTCACCCCCTGTGTCATCTGCTGCTGAGCTTCCAGCTGCTTGTTGATGTCTTCCAGCACCGTTGCCGCGTAGGGGTATCCGGTGCTCTTGTTCCATGTCCAGTAGGTTCTGGCACTGTTCAAATCGCCGATGGGGCCAAACGCGCCCGCCTGGAAATCCACCTTCGCCATATCCCACAGCCGCTCCCGGTTGCTGGCAAGGTTGCTTGCCGGGTCTACCTCAATGATAAATTCATCGTTCCAGTACAGTTCTCCGGCAGCGTCCCGCTTCAAAAACTCCATGCGGTCAAAGTGCCCATACTGCTGTTCGCCGTCCACGTCGGTGTCCGTCATGGGGTACGGTTCATCCGCATAGGCCAGCAAAAATTCAAACATCTTGCGGTAGAGCTTTGCGTAGGCGTTGTTCTTCATCTCCCGCTTGGATTGCAAGCGACCCGCGCTCTGGTTCGCGCTGAACTGCTTTGCACTGCCGGATGTCGCGGAAGAATCATATTTGCCCTGGAACGCATCCGTAATGCCCAACGTCGATTTCGCCCAGTTGTAGTTGTATTCCAGCATATTCTGGTCGTTCTGCACGTTGGGCTGCACATTGATGACATCGATCATGCTGCGCTGGCTCGGGTTTTCTACGCGCAGGATTTTTAATTCATTGTCGTTCAGCTCTGCCTGCACACCCTCCGGCAGAATGACCCAGCTTCCGCCTTTCAGCAGCTTTTCCTGTATCTTCGTGCCGTATTTGTTGATAGCCTGCTGCTGGTCTGCCACAATGTCCACATCCGATATGCCCAGGAACATATCCGATGCCGCAATGTTCACTCGCTCAATGATGGGGAATCCGTGCGGCTTGTAGGCGGGTATCTCGTTGGCCTGCATCTCGCCGGGCATCAGGATAACTTCCCCGGTGTCGTTGTCCAGCTGTACACTGCCGTCCGGGTTCATAATGGGCACATCCTCGCCCTGTACCTGGGCGGGCAGAACCTCGCCGCTGCTCAGCATCACATCCTGCGTCAGGGTAAGCGTCTGCACCGGCTGTTCCTTGAACTTCTTGTTCCCGCAAACGCAGACATCCCCTACACGCCGACGTCCGCATTTCGTGCAGACTTCCGCTGTGCGTGCGTAATAATCGGGGAAATCTTCCAACACCTGGCTCCCTACCCAGCTGAACATTCCCACTGTGCCCTTGTCGTGCTTGTAGTACACAATGTTCTGGGTCACAACGCCTGTGTGGGTGCTGCCGTCGTCCCCGCCCCGGGCATCCGGCGCATCTTCGGTGTCGGTGTCCAGCTTAATGTCGTACCGCGCTTCCAGGGCCTCTTTGCTCTTGGATATCTGCACAAACACATAATCCATGTCGTCCAGCTTGTACACGCCCGGCTGTGGGATGATCTGGCGCGGGTGGCGCATCTCGATTTCCACGTCGCCCAGTGTGCAGTGATACCCTGCCGCCGGGTTCCATTCCACATGGAAAAAATCAGCCCCCTGCACCGGCACGGTGCGCTCGCTGCGGTCGTTTAGCTCGGTAAAGTGCATCCGGCGTGCCTGGTTGCGCAAAAGGCTTTCCAGCTTTCGGGCCTTGTCCTCGTCCTCCAGGTGGATGGCCGTCACCTTCGGCAGCGGGTAGGTCGAATCCACCTGGCTTTCAATCAGCTCATAGATGATGTTGCGCACATTGGTGGCATCCTTCTTGGCGCCCTGTATCTCGTGGCTGCCATAGTACATGGCCTCGCGCTTGCGCATCTTATCCAACGTGCCGCTGTATGCAGCTTTCGCGCTGGATAGCTTGCCCTGCCACTTTTCCAACTGTTCTTTTTGCTTGTCGTCTTTCTTCATACCGTCACTCCTGTGGGGTCACGCCCCCGCAAATGTGATAAAAAAGCGGCCCTGCCTAAACAGGGCCGCTGTGTTTATGCTTTCTTGGGTCTGCCGCGCTTTGCTTCCGTGGGTTTTTCTGCCAGTTTGGCATCATAGCTTCCGTTGGCGTTTACCGCCACAACCACATAGGTAAGCTTACCCTCGGTAAAGGTATCGCCCGGCTGCAATCCTTTTGGGGCCATATCAGGTCAACTCCGTACCAACAGCAGCACCACCGAGCAGGATGTGCCGCCAATCGCCAAAACCGACGCTGAAACGGCAGCGGCAGCTGGAGATCAGGTTCTGGGTGCGAACATCCACATCCTGCTCAATTTCCAGCGGGGTACGGTCGTAGAACATGTTGCCCATCAGGTCTTTGTTTGCCTGGCTGGACATGATGATGTACGGCTCTGTGCCTTCGGCAACCTGCCAATGGTGGTCAACAACAAGTTTCCACATGCCCTTGTTCACGTTTGCATCGTTGTAGTTGCTGCCAACCTGCTGGTCGCTGTTGATGATCTTCTTGCCCAGCGTGATCAAGCGGTAAGCGTTGCCGGGCACGATCAGCGTGTCAAAGGTGTAGCCCATCACATGGCCGGTGGCATTTTTAAAGTTCATGCCAATGTTGGCCAGGCGGTTCAGCATGGCATCGTCATTGCCAAAGGCATTAGTAAACACGTTGGACTGGGTCGCAACGCCGGTCAGACCGGTATGTGCCTTGTCAAACAGGGCCAGGCCGTCAGCGGTGGTGCTGTCCAGGCCGGTCTTGCTGCCGTAGGTAAAGGTCTTGGCGGCACTGGTCAGTGCGTTGTTGCCAAACTCTGCACGGCTGCGCTTGTAGGCACGCACATTGGCGGCTGCCTTGGTAGCAGCAATGTCAAACTGCAAGTCCTCTTTCATGGTCTTGGTGACTTCAAACAGTTTCTTGAACTCGCTGTGGGTAATCAGCTTGGGTTCCGTCTCTTTCAGGGTATCGGCAGGGGCTTCTGCGCCCTCATCCACAACCTCAAAGTTGCCAAAGGTAGACAGGCCCGCGATCTTCTCACCAAAGCGCTTGGACTTCTTCACGTTGAACAGGGCATTGACAAGCTCGTCGTCGTTGTTCTTCTCGTTGTCGGTGTCCTTCATCTTCATCTGGATCATGTCGGCCCATTCGTTCCAATAATCATTGGCTGCGCCGCTGGATTTACTAAAAATAACTGCCATTTATTGTGGCTCCTTTCAAATCGAGTTATAAAGTTTCTGGATCTCTGCGTCGGATTTGTCCGGGAACGCTTCTTTCGCAAGGTGTAGCATGCTTTCGCTCATGGTCTTTTCCTTGCCCGGCATATTGGCCCCGCCGTGGGATGCAAGGTGTCCTTTGCCCTTTGCCGCATTGATAGCCGCCTGCCGCCCTGCCGCTGTGCCGCTCTGTACGGCCCTGCCATAGTTGACCGCCTTGTAGGCCGTCACCATGTCCAGGCCCTTGCTCTGCACCAGGTTCACGATCTCGCCAAAATTCTCCATATTGGCAAGGTCTGCAACGCTTTTCAGTCCGGGTTCCAGCTTTTGCAGCTCGGCAAAGTCTGCGTTGAACGCCGCCTGCGCCTCGTCGTTGACCCGGGCCGCTTTCAGCTCCTGCATCTCTGCTTTCAGCTGTGCTTTCTCGGGGTCGTTGTCAATGATGCGCTGCAAGGCGGCACGCTGTTCTGCCGTCTGGTTGGCCGTAGCCTGTTCAATGGCCCGCTGCCGGGCAATGCGGTTCTGGGCATCCATCGCGTCAAAGTAGTCCTGCATCGTGTGGATGGCCCCGCCGGTCTCGGGGTTTTTGTACCCGGCAAATCGCTGTGCAAACTGTCGGTCTACGCGCTGCTGTGCCTCTCGCTCGCTGCGCTGGCGGGCAATGGCCCACACGTTGTTGGGGATTTCCGGTTCCTGCACTTGTGCAGTTTCCGTACTTTCCACATCACTTTCCACGTTTTCCGCAGTTTCCACGTTTTCTGTCTGGGTGTCGTCAATCTGGTCGGCTGCGCCAGCGGTCACGCCAATTTCGTTTTCGTCAAACATAGGTATCCTCCGCGTACAACGCTCGCCAGCTAAAAATTTGTATAAAAAAAGCGCCTACCATCTCTGGTAAGCGCTTTCTCTATCGTAGTTGTAGGGGGCGGCGACTGAGGGAGTTCCCCGCCGTGTATCGCTATTGCCCGCTTTCCCTTTGCTGTTCCACCGGGTAATTCACCCGCATCACCGCCACGCCCGGCTCCTTCTCTCCCATCACGTGCCCATAATCCGGGCACTGCTTGTTCCGGCAGATGAATTTCAGCACTTCATGTTCGGAATCTGTTCGGCACTCTATGCCGCAGGTCTGGCATCTCAAAAAATCCCCTCCATTACCAAAATGCTGTTCCGCACCTTGCCGCCGTAATAGCGGCAGATTCTAAAACAGGGCTGCGCGTTCAACCAAAACTCGATCATGCAGGGTTCCCCCATTTCTCAATCAGCATTTTGCGGTCACTGGGGCTGGCGTTCTTGTAGTCCTCGTACATATCCGCCGTCCAATGCCGCTTTCGTACATTCACCGGCTTTTTCGCCGGGCTTGTCCACCAAACGCAAAAATAGCGTAAAGCATCCGGAAAATGCGTCAATCCGTGCGGATTTTTCGCATACACATCGGGGTTTTTGTCATCCTTCTGTATCTTCGTCAGGCAAGTCCACAACTCGCCCGGCTTGTAGAATGTCAGATACCCCTTCCCTGTTTTCTCATCCTTGCGCAGCCATTGTTTCATGGCAGCACACCCGGCGGGAAAATCGCGGCTGCTTTGCACCAGCGGCAGGTGCGCTTCACTGAACAACTGTGCACGGCTCTTGCCGCTCTCCTGGCTGCGGTTCCACAAGTCAGGCGGCGCAAGGTACATATCAATTTCCTCGCCCTCTGAATCCCTTAAAATCAGGTCTGCCGCCTCGCCTATCGTCTTGTTCGGCCCGCCGTCCACCCGGTACACCGTCGCATGGTTGTTTGGGTCAACGGCTATCCAAATCGCCGCCAACATATCAAGGCCGTAGTCTATCGCCACATAGCGTCTAAGCGGCCCTGTGGGCGGCGCATCCACCAAGTGGGTATCTTTATCAAGCTCACTAAAAAAGCGCCCTCCTGGTGCGGAGAGCGCTTCTTCCTCTGTTGCAGGGTATTCCTGCATTGTTTTATCCTCGCCCAGCGCCGCCACCGTCTGTGCGTACCACTTCTCACTGCGGCGCGGGTCGGTGCTCCAGGGCAGAAACAGCTTCGTAAAGCCGTTGCCGGGGTTCGTGTAGATTTCCTCAAACAGTGTGCCCAGCTTGATGGTAGACAGTCCGATGACCCGCCCGCCGAACGGACGGTTGATAACCGGGTATGCCGCCTGCCAAATTTCCTCGGCGTACTGCTGGAACGCCCATTCGTCAATCACGATCAAATCAGCTGTAAACGAACGACCTGCCGCAGGGCTGGATGGGAATGCCTTGAAAATGCTCTCCGGGCCATCCGGCCACATCACAACGACCTGCATCGTGCTTTTGTAAAACACCGGCCCTGTCCAGCCCGCCACACTGCCGCCCGGCGTGTCCACCTCGCGGATAAACTCGGGCATATACCGCAGTATCACCGCCAGACGACGCACAAGCTCTTTGGCTTCGTCCTCTGACCTGCTTAAACCGATGGCGGTACGGCCTGTGTTCAGCGCCACCAGCCGCGCCACTTCCACCAGTGCCAGCCAGGTAAACCCCAGCTGCCGCGCTTTCAAAACGCACACCAGCCGATTCCCCGCAAACACCGTCAGGGCCTTTTTCTGCCCATCCCACAGTGTAAACGGCTGTATCAGCTCCGCAGCGTCCTTGTCCTCAATGTGGCAGTACGTCTCGCAAAAATACACCGGGTCTTTGCGGCACGCTTCTCGTTCCAGCTCTCTAGCTTCTTCCAGTGTCACCGCATCACCCCGCTTTCAGCAAAAATCTTGCATGGAATCCCAGCCAATCAAATCGGATTGCAAAGTTCGGCGCTACATACACCATGTTGTCACGCAAAAACGAAATTGACGGCAACAGATAGAATGACTTCCAGTAAATCTCAAAATCGAACTTGCAATCCATTCCTTTACCTCAAAAATTCCCCAAACCCGCCCTACCGGTGTATGCTGTGCCGGTCTCACCCGTTGCAGATAGCAAGTCCGCAACGCTTTTTTCATCCGCTGCATTTATTCCCGCGTGCGGATTCGCGGTTCTGCTTTAATGTGTAGGGTTCGGCGATGCGTAACTGCGTCAGTAACGGAGTCCGCACAAGCAGATGCCGGGCAGATTTTTTTCAGGCTCTCGAAGTCCCGTTGCGGTCTGCCATCGCGCCGCGCTCCTGATCGGCTTGCCGCTTTGCTTACGGCGTTCAGGTTATCTATCGCGTTTTGCCTGCGCCGGGCTTTCACCGGTGGGAGCGACCCAATCTTCACCGCCGGGCGGATTCGAACCGCCATTGTAATCGTTAAGAACGACCAGCTCATTCCTTTTAGCTACAAGCGGCATATGCGGCTTGTCGTTTGCACGACCATTGTCATCATTTGTGAGGTATACCGCGCACTCTCACACAGACTGGGCGCTACCCAGCCATTTGGCACGGGTGGAAGGACATGACCCCTCATCTTGCGGTTTTGGAGACCGCTGTTCTGCATTGAACTACACCCATATAAAAACCACGCGGGTTGCGCACTGTTAGTAGGCTCGCGTGGATTGCCTAGCTGGGAACGGAATGCGCTTGCACTTGCCTATTTACCAGCATCATCGGCGTTGGTGCAATCAACCGGATTTGAACCGATAACTCCCCCTCGAGATAGGGCTTTACCAATTAAGCTATGATTGCAAATAAAAAAGCGCCCTGCCGTAGCAGAACGCTTTGTATTGTGGCCGCTGGGTCTTGAAGCGGACGGCCCTAGTCCCATAAGCAGTAGGAGGTACTGTCTCCGCACCGGGATACTCAAAATTTTAAATTTTTATTTTTGGGGAACCCTTGCATTTTTTGCACCAGTTCTCGCATAGGGGGGATGCCCGATTTTGTCACCAAGTGCATAAGCGTCACCGATGATTCTTTCCAAAAGTTCTTCTATGGTGTAGTCATCGTACCACGCAGGGCCTTGTTCTCCAACTGGTCCGGTGTTGTCGGCGTTGTATTTTTGTTGCTCCACTGCTCACACCTCTTAAATTTTATTTTTGAATGCGCTGGGGGAACTAACATATTCGTACTGGGCTGCGCTCTTCGCACGACCCCGGCCGCCCCTCATAGGGGGTACCCCCGGCCCACTACCCTGCCGCCCTCCGGCCCGGTTTCCTACCTATAAAAAAATTAGACCCCCGGCCCTTCCTTGATGCCATCCAGCAGCCCCTTCCGGCTTTCCGCTTTCCGGCTATCCTCACAACGGAAAAGTCGCCTATTTCGCTAAATACTTATTTAGCGAACATCAGTTTCACGTTTCATCGTTCTTTTGTATTCTCTTTTGGATATTCTGCAACATTTTTCTATCCGCGTCGGTCATCGTCTCGGCGGTCAGCTCCACTTGATCCGCAGGTTTATCCCCCGCAGAATCCCGCACGAATACCGCCGCCTTGACGTCTCCGGCCTTCGCTTTGGCTGCCATCGCAATAGCGATGCTGTCATATACGGTCAGCGGTTCGCCCCTCTTTTGGGCCATCTTTTGGGCTCTCTCTGCCAAGTCCTGGTCTTCTAGGCTGCTGATGTCGTCAGGCTGTTTCAGCAGGTCGTTGTATATATCCCTAATAGTGCGGCGTTTTGCTTGTAGCTCGTTGCTTGCTTTTGCTCCTGCGCTCTGTATCTCTCTTTTACGCTCTGCTGGTTGCTGGTCTAGCGTTCTCGGCTGCAGGTTGGCGATGCTTGCCGGATTCATTCGCCTGCCTGCTTTGCTGATCAGCTCCCCGCGCTCTGCTTGCTCTTTTGCTCGAGCGGCCCCGCGTTCTGCCTTGCTCATCTGCTGGACGGCCTGCGCCGCCTTGCTTTTCTCTGCCATCTTGCCGCCCTCCTTAAAATAGCAACAAAAAAAGCGCCCAGCCGAAGCCGGACGCCTGAAACCTAATTTTTCGCGTTGATGCGTTAAAACTGTATAATGAGTGAGCCGCTCCGCGGAAGCTCGCTTCCTCGCGCGGTTTGCTCATTATACACATTTTACACCCTAGGTGCGATTTTGTCAAGTGTTTTGCGGTTTACCGTGATTTTCTCGCTCTGCTCGTGATTTGGCCGCGCTACCTATATAGCTGCTCAAGCTCTCCCCAGCTGCATCTGCTGCCCGCTGGATGGTTTCCGCGTCCTCCTGATTAAGCCGGACTGAAACGGCCTTGAACTTAGATAGATACCGCGCATTAGCTGCCCGCTTGGCATCGCTGGACATTCTGCGCACCTCCTTTTATGTAGTACTCACATTATAGCACATCTCGGCCAGTCATGCAACATGTACAACTTGCACAATTTGCATGTTTCATGCTTGTGCATATCTCCAAACATACATGAAACATGTTGACACCATTGCATGAATCATGTATAATACAGACATCGAAAGCAAACAGCCCCACCAATCAAAACAGGAGGCCTACAACATGACTACCACCTACAAAACTTATAAATGGTTCAACCCCCGTCCCAGCACCATCACCGAAGGCACCGCAATGTATCGCGACCTTGCCACCAAGCATCACCCCGATCACGGCGGCAGCGTCACCGACATGCAGGAGATCAACGCAGAATGGGACGAGCTCAAGCCCACGCTTCCCCGCTTCTGCAGTGAGCAGGCCAAGCAAGGCCGCCAGCAGTACCAGCAGAACAAGGCCGCGCAGGACGCCGCGAAAGCCGCACAGGATGCCGAGACCGCCAAGATGGCTGAAGAGCTTGCCAAGTGCCCCGGGTTGCAGTTTGACGTCGTCGGCAGCTGGATATGGGCCGACACCAACCACAAATGGCTCCGCACCCTCGAAAAGCTCGGCTTCCGCTGGTCGGCGAACCGCTGCAAATACTATTGGCACCCTACCGGCGACACCAGCCGCCGCAACCGCCGCGCATCTTATGAAGAGATTTACCAGAAGTACAACGGCACCAGCTACCAGACCCGTAGCCGCGAAACAATTCCCGCCTGACGATGACCCCCGGCAAGGGTCGAAACCACCCGGCAGCCAGCCGGGCAAGGTCGCGGGAGCCGTCACCGCTCTAAACAGTGGTTGACATACTCCAGCAAAACCGCGTGGACGCTTTTCCCCTGCTCTGCACAATAATCCCGGAACGCTTCCGCTTTTTCCTTTGGCACCTTGCAAGCAAGCGTTGCCGCGTGGTTTTTATCCCATTTCGCAGACGCTTTTTTTTGACTTTCAGAAACGGCCATAATATAGCCTCCTTTCTTGTATTCCTATTGTAACACAGAAGCAATACTGTTTACAGTAGAAAAAACGCCAAAAATATACGGTAAACATTATGCAAAATGTCAATAGACATATACGGTTCACCGTAGTATCATATAGACAAATCAAAACCCCAACACCGAAAGGAGAAAATACCATGAAGAAGAACGAAAAGAGCTATCCACTCATTAGCAAGGCAACTGCAAAGCCAGGCGCACGGTTTGCATGGCCTGGCGGCTGGGTAGAAATCACCCGCGTTTACCGTCTGACGGAAGAAGAAGCCGACAAGCTCGCAGTATATGGGCTTGACCGCTGGGAAGGCGTGACAGACAAAGGCGTCAAGGTCGGCGCAGCCTTCCACGATGGCAATCATATTCAAAGCTCCACTAACTGGAACTTGTAACGGACACTTTCGCAGGGCTGCACCGTAAAGCAACCCCGCCCCATATACCATAGTCGAAAAGGAGTAAACCACAATGGAAAAAATCAAGAATATTTTCGTTCCTTCCCCCTACTGTGATTTGGCGCTTCTGCCCTGCCCCTTCTGCGGCGAGGAGAGAATCCGCTATGAGCAGTACGAGACCACGACCGGCGACCGCTGGCGCGTCTGCTGCAACAACTGCAACGCCACCATTGACCCCGGCTGGACCGTGCAGCGCATCGACGTTGCCGACCTCTGGAACCACCGCGCTGAAAGGAGCTAACCCCATGATCACCGGAATTAAATGCACCGAGACCCCGAGCCCCCGCCGCACGTTCTACACCTTCGAGGGCCTGACCCCGCGCGGCGAGCGCCTGCAAGTGGAGTTTTCCGCCCATATCAACGACGGCAGCAAGTACAGCTTGCCGAACATCTGGCACAAGGCAGGATATACCACCGCCCCTCTGCCCTCTTACTGGGCGGTCAACGTGTACGCCACCGACTCCGCCGGATGCTGGGGACGATACAACCCCACCGAGAAACGCCACCCAACCGAGCCGCGAGTGGTTCTTGACTTCGATTGGGTGCTGCCCGCCACCCCTGCCAACCGTCACAAAATCCTGGCGGAGATCATCCGCCGGGCAAACAAGGAGTAACCACCATGAAAAAGATTGTTCTAGCCGTCATCATCACCGCCGCGCTGGCGGCATCCTTCGCCGCCGGTTGCCGCGCAACTATGTTAAGCGCCCACCTGGTCGCCACATCCGACAGCGTCCGCCTGCACCCTTCCTACGTGATCTCGTACCGCTTCGGCCCGCTCTGGTTTAATGAAATCTACGATTGAATATCGGCCAGCACTGTGCTACACTAAGAATAAATAAAAATAGGAGGTTCCCACCATGACAAAGCCCATTGAACACGTTGGTTTTTTCTTTGAATCTCGCATTCCTGTGTACCTGCTTAACGGCCACTACTACGCCGCCGACGGCTGGAACGGCGAGGAGTATTTAGACAGCTGGGAATGCGCCGACTTCAAATATGATACCGGCTACGGCGTCAAGCCCGGCACGGACTGCACGCTTCGCCCCATCTACGCATGGCAGGCTGACGGCATCGACCTGGACAGCCTCGACGAGGCATCCCAAGAATTTGAAGACGCCATTCAAATTGTCGGCTTTGATATTGTTTAACGCTCTCAATCATAAAACGCCGCCCGGATTATGGGCGGCGTTTTTTAAGTGTGTACTAAAGTGTGTATTATAAAATAAAAATGCCGTAGATTTTAACGAATCTACGGCATTTTTTCAAGTCGGAGTGACGGGATTTGAACACCCCACCATACATTCAAGTTATAAACATTTAACGCCATTTCGTTTATTCCATGCATCCTTTTTCACAAATATTTCCCCTCTAAACGAAAAAGTGTGTACTTTTAGTGTGTACTTTTTGAGTTTGCCAGTCTCTCAAATACGGCTTGCAGGTTACCCGCCGTGCGCTCATCGTCTCCCTCCAGATAATGACTGTACTGCTTGTACGTGTCCATACTCTTGCTGTGTCCAATAAGCTGTTTCAAGTCTCCCTGTGGCAGTTCTTTGGCGATGCTTACAAAGGTGTGGCGCATTTCGTACAAGCTCAACTCCGGCATTCCGTTGACACGCTGGTATCTCTGCCAGCGGTGGTAGTACGTGTGCATGGAGGCCATCGGGAATATATATTCTTGCCGCCCTGTGTACTGTCGCTGATCTTCCAGCGTGTCGATGGCATACTGCGATAAAACTACCGTCCGCAGCGCGTTCTGATTCTTCCCGTGCGTGTGCTGGCCCTTGATGTTAATTGCCTGATGCAGTTCACAAGAATTTCCGTGAATGTCAGACCATTTCAGCCCGCGCATTTCGCCAGGCCGAACCCCTGTAAAAACCTGAAATCTGTAATAATTTATGTAGCTGTCTCTAACGACTTTCCCATTCAAAACGGTCGTATCTGTGTTGAGCAGCGTTTGCAGGTTTTCAACTGTCAAAACGCTTTTCCCCTTGTATCTGGCAGCGGTCGGTATCTCGACTTCGTCCAGTTCCAGCGTTGTCATTTTTGACTTTCTGCAAAACTTAACGAACTGCTTGCAGTAGTTGACATAGTTTTGCAGCGTTTTTTTTGACAGCGTGTCAGACCCGCGCCCCTGAGGGTGCTTGTAAGCATAATTGATAATCGATTGAAAATCCTGCTCGCTCATAGCGGCGACCGTTTTTTTGCCGATCTGCGGCAACAGATGCACCCGCCCAAAGGATTCCATTTTTGTATATTCTTCGTTTGATACTATTTTTTTTTGGGCCAAAAAATCCATCCACGCAGATTCCACGCCGCACCGCTTTCTACCGATGCCGCTTTCAAGCCATGTGTCCGCTTTGGCGTTAGCTTCTCGCTGCCCTGTCCTTCCCGGCTTGGCGCTGGTGAAGGTTTTGCGCACTCCGTCTTTCTGCACGTTGATTTGCCAGCGCCCGGCGCTCTCAATCCATTTTGCCGTGTTCGTTCTTTTCATGCCTTGACACCCTTTCAAATTAAATATATACTAAAAGATGCCAGCCAAAAGCTGACACCCTTTGCCCTTGTCGGTGCTCGTCCCACCGGCAGGGGCTTTTTTATTGTGGCTCGAAATCCCATGTTACTTCAAATTTCGCTTCATTCCCTGCATATCTGCCACTTGTTTCATACACATAAACGTCAACAGATGTTGTAAATCCGTTTTCAAAATCTCCATCTTCAATAATAACATATCCGTCCCAGCTTCCGACGTCCGGCACGTTGTCATCTTCTGTTATTTCTGCATACAGTGATACCTCATCCCCGACGCGGCAATTTATCGTTGCTGGTAATTGTTCGGTTCCCGCTTCGAAATAATACCACCAATCGTTGCCAACATGATTATTATAAATCATATTGGCTGTTGCTGTGACTTTAAATGTACCGTAGGTTTTCGCTTTTCCTGTTGTAGTAGTTGGAGCCGTTGTTGGTTTCGGTGTGGCTGTTGGTCGTACTGTCGGTCTTGGCGTCGCTGTTGTCCTGGGTTCTCCGCTGTATTCGCTTGCCTCCGCGCCCTGCGTTGCATTATAGTGGGCTGTCGGGGCAAATCGCATCCACCACACCCAACAGCATAACAGCGCGAATGCCGCAACAGCCATCCACAAATACTTATTGGGATTGTCTCTCTGCTTTTGCGTCTGCGCCACCTTTACAGCTGGTGGTTTACTCCCGCCAGAAACGCCATACCCATAGCACTTTGGGCAGGCACGTACATGGCCGCTGCTCTGGGCCTGTTCAATCGTGCCGCACTGCACAGTTTTTGCATTCTCGATTTCTGGGCAGTGCTGATTTGTGTGTACATAGTCGTCATTTTTGTCTGTACGCCAAAAGACAAGTTGTTTGGGCATATCGCATCCCCTTTGTTCAATCTGCCAATTCCCCGCTCCATTTCGCGCTTTTTCGCTCTGGCTCTCCCCTATACTGTAAATATCAACTACATTATAAGGGAGGTTTCCACAATGTCCGTAATCATTCGTCCGCAGCTGCCGCCAAAGCATGGCCGCCGGAAACGTCCCAAAAACCGGATTGTAAAACGCTCCCGCACGTTTTTGTGCAATTTACTACTTGAATTACAACCGTAAGTAGTGTATAGTTGTTTTCATAAACAACGGCTACATATAAAAAGGAGAACGATCATGCAGGAAATCAGCGATCAGGAATTTATCGCCATGCTTCATCAGTTGCCGGATAAGGCAGCCTACATTAATTATTTAAAAGCCCTCGCAGCATCGCCAGACCTGCCGCCCGTTTCTCCGGCGGCAACTGGTGCATGATGTCCAGCGCCTCTTTATCAAGTTCATCCACCCCATCAGCGGCAACGCTGGTGGGGCTTTCTTTTTCTTCGTTTAAAAGGTAGTCAACGGTTACGCCAAAGTAATTAGCTATTTTCGTGAGCGACTTGGTTCGTGGTGTAGCTCCATTGCGCCACGCTGTTATCGACCCAGACGGAATTTTTAGTTCCGTTGCTACTGCATTGGGGGATAAATTCTTATCGGCGCAAAGCGTAGAAAAATTCGTCCAAAACATACAGATAACACAACCCCATTTTAGGCATAGTGCCGAACATGAAAAACATGAGGTTTGGCTATTGCAAACATGAAGAAGATGAGATATAATCATAACATACAAACAAGCAAAGCAAAAGCCAAGCCCCCTGTTTCAGCGGCTTACCAATGATTTCTGACAACTTCATTATAACTTTGCCTACCTTGTTTGTCAATGAGATTATCTCATTATTTCATATCGGGAGGTGAGATTTATGGCATTTGCACAGGCCCGCCAGAAAGCAGGTCTTTCCCAAGCGCAGGTTGCAAAGGAACTCGGCGTTGACCAGTCGGCTGTATGCCGATGGGAAATCGGCGATAACATGCCCCGCGCCGCAACGCTCGTCCTTATGGCCAAGCTCTACGGCTGCACCGTAGACGACCTTTTAAGAAAGGAGTAACCCAACGTCCACTATCGCAACCGTTTTCACGGTAACTTTTGCAGTAACAGGCTTATCCAGCGTCCTTGCCGCAGTGGTAGCCACCACAGCCCTGAACCGATTGCACAAGCAAGAACCAGAAGCCACAACGGTTTCCGTCCCCATTTGTGATTTTTACGCACTAAATCCCAACCTGCAAAGCAATCTGGCAACAGAAGCGATGCACAGCCAAACTGGCATGACAAATTACAACTACAACTGGGCAATATCTACGCTAGGTATAACCGAGCCGTTCGAGCACCACACCGTCAACGACCTTTTAAACGCCTATAACTCCAATTATAGCAGAAAGGAGTAACCCCATGCCCCCAACTGTAAAATCCCCTCTGCCCTTTACCGCCTTCATCAAATCCCACGGCTACAACAAATTGCAGCTGGCGCAGGCAATCGGCATCCCGGCGCAGAAAGTCACGACCCGCGCAACAGGCCGCGCCCCCTGGCGCTTGGATGAAGCCGCCCGCGCCGCCGCCGCTCTCGGCGTCTCACTGGACGAGTTCGCAAAGTACGCCTTGTGAGCAGATCGCAAGCCTGATCTGCTGACCGCAAGCGATGGTGCTGTTTCGCTACCACACGCGTCGCCAGGGCATAGCACAGCCGGCCTGTGTTACGCAGGGGCATAGTTATGTCATGCTATGCAACGGCATTGCAGTGTGAAGCGCAGCATATCACCGCATCAGCATAGCTCGGAATAGCTGCGCAAGGCAGAGGCAAGGTCCTGCACAGATACGCAACGGCAAGGCTTAGCGAGGCGTCGCAGTGGCACCGCATTGCTGGGAAAAGAACCGCCAAGCAACGGCGTTGCTTAGTTTGGCAATGGACTGGCGCTGCAACGCATCGGCAAGGCGAAGCCTTTCGGCGCATCGGCATGGCGCTGCATGGCAAAGGCAAAGCGGGGCGACGCGAAGCAACGGAATGGCATCGAGCGGCGCAGCGAAGGCAAAGAATGGCGATGCTTGGCAACAGCATAGCATTGAGATTCACCGCGAAGGCACCGAAAAGCAACCGATTTTATTTAAAAAGGAGACAACCACAATGAAAGTAAAAATCACTCTTTTGGAAGAAGTTTTGGGCAGCAGCCCCAGCAATGACGAACTTCTCGCAACTTACATCGCCAGCAAGGCCCCTACCGGCGACCTCACCGCCGAAGAGGTGGACAACATCAAGGCCCAGAACGCCGAAGACCGCATCACCGTCTTTCCTAAAACCGCAGACGGCACGCCGTTCCTGTACGACTACCAGGTCAAGGGTATGTTCAAGGATTCCTGCAAGATGCTGGCAAAGGCTGGCAAGGCTGGCTATAAAGGCGGCAAGGCTTGCGCAGCCATCAAGGCATATAAACAGGCCATCGACGGCTTGATTTTCGTCTATCCGCGCGAGATTCCCTACGACCTGCACGGCCTGAAGATGGACTTCTGTGAACGCCCCCTGCGTGCCCAGACCCCGATGGGCGAACGCGTCAGCATCGCCAAATCGGAGAGCGTGCCCGCCGGAGCAACCGCAGAATTTGAAATCGAATGCCTGGATGAAAAGCTGGAAGATATGGTGCGCGAGTGCCTTGACTATGGTGCAAAGCGCGGCCTGGGCCAGTGGCGCAACTCCGGCAAGGGCCGCTTCAACTGGGAGGAAGTCAAATGACCACAAAAACAAAAACGCCGCCCCGGCGCACCACCACCGGAACGGCAAAAAAACAGAGCATCGCAAAAAGCTCTAACTGTATTCTACCACTTCCCCGCGCCGCCGTCAAGCTGGCCGCCACCGCGTCCCTCGTGGCCCTGCTGGCCGCTCTCGGCTCGCTGAATGTCCCCGGCATCGTCTGCACGGTGCTGGCCCTCAACGCCCTGTGCGGGCTGATTCTCAAGCAGGAGGAAAACATCCATGAAAATGTATAAAGGATTTGACAAAGACCTCAAATGCCGCGATTTCCAGTACGAAATCGGCAAGACCTACGAAGAACCCGCCGCCGAACTGTGCGAGAAAGGCTTCCACGCCTGCGAATATCCTCTGGATGTATTTGGATACTACGCCCCCGGCGACATGAGCCGCTACTGTGAGGTGGATTTGGACGATGTGGACGATAAAAAAAGCAACGAAGATAGCAAGCGCTGCGGCAGAAAGATTGCTGTGAAAGCAGAAATCGGCATTGCTTGGCTTGTAAAAGCTGCCGTTGAGTACACGATGGAGAAATCCATCTCGGGAAACTCCGAACATGCTACAGGCTGGCGGGGCGCGGCATCTGCTACAGGCGAGCAGGGCGCGGCATCTGCTACAGGC
>ERZ1026884.711-NODE-711-length-20424-cov-4.581619_pt1 | contig 20424 bp, 15 predicted proteins | sample MGYA00380172_ERZ1026884 | MGnify/ENA primary metagenome ERZ1026884 (study PRJEB33269, sample SAMEA4719808) | human gut metagenome | biome: human-associated habitat; feature: organic feature; material: feces | place: Cameroon | collected 2013-10 ... | reverse complement strand
GGTTGTTCATGTACTCCTTCATGACGGTGGGGCCCGCCAGCAGGATCTCGCCCTCCTCGCCGTAGGGCAGCTCCTCGTCGGTGCCGGGGGTAACGATCTTGTAGTAGGTATCGGGGAAGGGCAGGCCGATGCTGCCTTCGCGGTGCATGGTGGGCGGGGTGAGGCAGGAGGCGGTGACGCACTCGGTGGTGCCGTAGCCCTCGCGGATCTGGATGACGGCCTTGTGATCGTACAGGAACTTATCGAACTTCTTTTTCAGCTCGATCGTCAGCGAATCGCCGCCGGAGAACACGCCCTTGAGGCTGCTCAGATCGGCCTTTTCCATGTTGGGCAGGCGCAGCAGTGCCTCATACAGCGTGGGCACGCCCGCGATGAAATTGCACTTGTACTTGGTAATCAGCTTGGAATAGCTCTTGGCGGTAAAGCGCGGCACCAGCACGCACCGGCCGCCCTGGGTCAGCATGGTGTGGATGCACACGCCCAAACCAAAGCCGTGGAAGATGGGCATGGCGGCCAGCATGCGGTCGCCGGGACGGAACATGGGGTTGGTGGCGATGACCTGCTGGGACAGGGCGTTGAAATTCAGATTCGTCAGCACAATGCCCTTGGTGGTGCCGGTGGTGCCGCCCGAATAGAGGATGACCGCGGGATCTTCGGGCTTGCGCTCCACCTTATAGCGCCAGAAGCAGGACTTGCTGAGGTTAAGGAACTTCTGCCAGCGGATGACAGGCGCGTCGTCGGGAATCTTGCGGATCTTGCGGCCTTCGGTAAGCATATAGCCCGTTTTGAGGGGCTGGGACAGCTCATCCCGGATGCTGGCGATGATGACGTTGACGATATTGGTGTTGTTGCGGATGGCTTCGATTTTATGATAGAACTGATCCAGCGTGATTACCGTCACGCTGTTGGATTCGTTCAGATAGAATTCGATTTCCTTTTCGCTGGACAGGGGATGCACCATGTTGGCGATACCGCCCACCATGTTGATGGCGTAGAACATGGCGATGGCCTGCGGGCAGTTGGGCATGGCGATGGTAACACAATCGTTTTCGCGGATGCCGATGGTTTTAAGCGCCTTGGCGCAGCGCTCCACATGCTCCAGCAGCTGCCTGTAGGTGGTGGAGCGTCCCATGAAATCCATGGCGATGTTGTTGGGGTATTTATCGGCCACGGACTTGAGCATATCGTACATGGAGCCCTGGAAATAATCCAGATGCGCGGGGATATCGCCCAGGTTCTTTACCCACGGGGCCTTGGCGGTGATTTTATCGGGCATCAGTAGTCTACCTCCTCGCTGATGGGGCGGTCTAGAAGCTCCGGGTGCTCCAGCAGGTGCTTAAGCAGCCGGATGGACTTGGAATAATAGTAGCCGTCGGCCAGACGCTCGTCGATGGTCAGACCCAGCTCGACGGTTTCACGCATGGTGCAGGTGCCGTCCTCCGCATTGAAAACGGGCGTGCTGCCCTTTTCGCCAATCAGGCAGAAAACGCCGTTGGTGCCCCAGTTGGTCAGGTGATGATAGCCGCACTTGAGCTTGATGGAGCCGACGTTTGACAGCACCACCGAGGAATAATAGGGATCGGTGGCGATGAGAAAATTGGGGCACCAGCCGTGCTTGTCCAGAAAGCGGATGATATCCACCAGGAAGCGGCTGAGAAAGCGCGGCATGCTGGTCAGAATATCCATGCTGTCGGTGGTGCGGTCTACCTTGTCGCTGCGGCAGGACATCACCTGATCGCGGATGCACTGATGGATGGAATCCATTGTGTCGCTTTCCTTGGCGCGCACAAAGGCCAGCGCCTCCGCGCCGTCGTCGGCGAACTTCTTTTTTACCACAAAGGCGGCCGAAACATTATAGCGCTGATACACGTTGCGGTTGGCGATGAAGCGGTTCATCTTGGGCCGCAGGGTCAGCGTTTTTACCAGCGCGGCCACAATGACATGAAACATGGTGTAGGGCAGATCGGGCTGGCTTTCGTTCTTCTTGGCGATATAGGCATTGATGGGCGCAAGGTCGATGCGCTCGGAGATGTAGGCTTCGTTATCGCAGCGATTGGGATAAATCAGGGGCGTGATATAGTGCATGGAATCCAGCTCGCGCATAAGGCGGCCGTCCTTGCGATCTCCAAACCGCCGTTTGTATTGCTCGGCCAATGTCATTTCCTCCTTGGTGAGCGTGCAGATATCGAGAATGCTGCGCCATATGCCGCTCAAGATAGCATATTATCATTAATTGTAAATAATTTCAATACAATTGCCGTTGATCTTCAGTTGAGAATTGGAATGAGTGCCGCGAAAATCCAACGCGTTCGGGCTTTTTTGCGAATATGTCAAAATCGCGGCGGGCAGGGTATAAAGATGAAGCGGGTGTAAATTTTCTGAATACAATGCGCAAAGGCGCTTGATTTTTTTGCTTTAACATGATATTACTTTAAGAGAAACGCGAAAATGCATTTTTATTCCAGATTATGGAAATCTTCAGGAGCCTGTATGCAGATTAACTGGTATCCCGGCCATATGGCCAAGGCTAAGCGGCTTTTGCAGGATCAGCTTTCCCGCGTGGATGCGGTGATTGAAATTTGCGACGCCCGCTTGCCCGAATCCAGCCGAAACCCCGTGCTCAACGCCATGCTGCGCGGCAAGGCGCGGGTATTGATGATGAACAAGGCCGACCTTGCCAATCCTGCCATGACCCGCAAGTGGCAGGCGTATTATCAAGCCCACGGCGTGCAGTGCGCGGCCATTACGGCAGGGCGCAGCGCGCGGGAGGTATTCAAGGCCATTGAAAACCTGACCCGCGACAAGGTGGCGCGCGGCGAGGCGCGTGGCGTGCGCCGCACGGTGCGCGTGATGGTGGTGGGCGTGCCGAACGTGGGCAAAAGCACCATCATCAATCAGCTGCACGGCGGTGCGATTGCCCAGGTGGGCAACCGTCCGGGCGTGACGCGCGCCAATCAGTGGGTGCGTGTGGGCGAATATCTGGAGGTGCTGGACACCCCCGGCCTTTTGTGGCCAAAGCTGGATGATCCCGTGGCTGCGCGGCGGCTGGCGTATATCTCCGCCATCCGGGACGAGGTGGTGGATACCTTCGCCCTGTCCTGCGCGTTGCTGGAGGATATGACAGCCCTGGCGCCCGAGGCGCTGACGGCGCGGTACAAGATTACCGATATGTCCCTGCGTGGGCAGGCACTGCTGGAGGCGGTGTGCCGCGGGCGTGGCTTTTTGCTGCGCGGGGGAGAGCTGGATATCGAGCGCGCCAGCGCCGTGGTGCTGGATGAGTTCCGCGATGGCAAGCTGGGCAGGCTGACGCTGGAAGCGCCGCCGGAGACGGCTGAAAAAGCCCCTGTGAAGGAGAACAACGACGATGCGCAGTGACAGCCAGGAGCGCCGCATGGCGATGATTGCCCATGATCAGCCCTATTGGGCGGCCTGCGCGCGTGTGGCCGGCATGGACGAGGCCGGGCGCGGCCCGCTGGCGGGCAACGTGGTGGCGGCGTGTGTGATCATGCCCAGCGCGCCCACGGTGGATTGGGTGGATGACTCCAAAAAGCTTTCCGCCCTGCGCCGCGATAAAGTATATGAAGAAATCCTGCGCACGGCGCTGTATGTGGGCGTAGGCCGCGCCAGCGCGCAGGAGATTGACGAAATCAATATCCTGCAGGCCACTATGAACGCCATGCGCCGCGCTGCGGCGGATGCGCAGGCCAATATTTATCTGATCGACGCGGTGAAGAATCTGGGGCTGGACGCGCCGGAAATCCCCATCGTGCACGGCGACGCGGTCTCCTATTCCATCGCCGCGGCCAGCATTGTGGCCAAGGTGACGCGGGATCGGGAGTTGCTTGCCCTGGATCAGCAGTATCCGCAGTACGGCTTTGCCAGGCATAAGGGCTACGGAACGGCGGAGCATATTGCTGCGATCCGCGAGTATGGCCCCTGTCCGGCGCATCGGATGACCTTTATCCGTAAATTCCTATGAACAACGCGTATCAGGCAGGATTGCTGTATGAGTTGCGCGCGGCGCGCTATGTGCGGCGGCGCGGGTATCGTCTGCTGAACATGCGCTATCGCGCGCGCGACGGCGAGATTGATCTGATCGCCCGCGACGGCGATACGATTGTCTTTATTGAAGTAAAGGCACGCCCGGCGGGTAAGCTGGGCGCGGGCGTGGCCGCTGTGACGGCGGACAAGCGTCGCAGGCTGCGGCACGCGGCGGATGCGTATCTGTCCCGCAAGGGGCTGCGCGACGCGCCCTGCCGGTTTGATATCCTGGAGTTTTCGCGCGCCGGGATTTTTTACATGGAAAATGCCTTTTGAGCGGATGCTATCCGAAAAGGAGCGTGTGATGAAAAAGAAACGACTGCTGTGGATCGTTGCACTTGCCGCGATTGCGGTGACCGCCCTGGTGCTGGCGCTGACGCTGCCAGGCAAAAAGAGCGAGATTCAGGCCGGTAATTTGCTGATGAACGGCGATTTTTCCGCCGATATGGAGGGCTGGTATACCGATGCGTATATCACCATGCCCGGATATACCGATTTCAGCGTGGCGGACGGCGCTGCAACCATTACCAACCACGCGCTCAACGACGCGCGCTTTGTGCAGGAAGTTGCGGTGCAGCCCGACAGCCTGTACTGCCTGCGCGGCTGTATTCGCGCTGACGCCAGCGATGGCCTGGGCGCCAACCTGTCCATCTCGGGCATCTACGTGTTTTCCGAGTGCGTGTATGATACCGAGGGCGAATGGCAGGAGGTGCGCCTGTATGGCCGCACAGGGGAAAGCCAGCGGAGCGTAACGATCTTTGCCCGCCTGGGCGGCTACAGCGGTGAGGCCATCGGCACGGCTTCCTTCCGGGATATCACGCTGGAGCAGATAGCCAGTGTGCCAGACGGCTATATTGCTTCTAGCTGGACGCGCGCGACAGCCAATACTTCGACCGCAACGGACGAGGAGACTTCCGCCCCTGCCTGGCCGTATCTGCTGGCCGTGGCGCTGGGCTATGCGCTGGTTTGCCTGCTGCTTCGCCGCGCAGCGATGGGGGAGGGGATGCTGAAGCGCCCATCCCTCTGGATACTGCTGCCCCTGCTGGCGGCGGCCTTTGCGGCGCGCGTCCTTGTGGCCGTACTGGTGCCCGGCTACGGCGTGGATATTGGCTGCTTTAGCTCCTGGGCCAATACCATGGTAGAGGTAGGCCCGGCCAATTTCTATAACGCCGCGGGATTCTGCGATTATCCCCCCGGATACCTGCTGGTGCTGGGGCTGTTTGGGCAGATCGGCAAGCTGCTGGGCACGGGCGTGACTACCTTGCTGGTCAAGATGCCCTCCATCCTGTGCGATATTGCGGCGGCGGCCGTGCTGTATACCTATGGCCGCAAGCGTGTTTCTGAGCGCGCCGCCTTCACGGTGGCTGCGCTGTATGCCTTGAATCCCCTTACCTTTATTACCGGTGCTGCCTGGGGACAATCGGACAGCGTGATGGCGCTGTGCATCCTGCTGGTGGTGGTGCTGGCGATTGAGCGCAAGTGGGCCTGGGCGCTGCCAGTTTATATGCTGGCGGTGCTGATGAAGCCCCAGGCGCTGATGTTTGGCCCGCTGGGCCTGCTGGCGCTGATTGTGGAATGGATCCGCAATCGTGACCGCGTGCTGGTGCGGCAGACCTTGATTGGTCTGGCTGGCGCGGCGGTGGTTGCGCTGGCGGTGGTGGTCCCCTTCTCCGTCTATCAAACCGAGCCGGGCTGGCTGATCAGCCTGTATACCGGCACCATGTCCTACTATGCCAGCGCCACGGTGAACGCCTGCAACCTGTATTTCCTGTTCGGGCAAAACTGGGTGAGCGTGGAGGAAAGCGCGCCGGTGCTGATTCGCCTGCTGGGTATGCTGTGCCTGTGCGGCGGCGCGGCCTTTGCCGCCGTGCGCTTCCGCTGGGATCGCACGCATCGCGCCTATTTGGCCGTTACTGCGGCTCTGCTGCTGGCGGGGCTGATTTGCGCGTTCGTTCCCATGAGCTACGCGGCCTTTGGCTGGGCGGTCATTGCCCTGGCCGTGGTGCTGTGCGCGCTGGTGTATCTGGCGGGGGGCAGTATTCGCCACCTGCCGCTGCTGGGTGCGCTGCTGCTGATGCTGCTGTGCAGCGTGGGCACCATGATGCACGAGCGCTATCTTTTCCCGGCCGCTGTGCTGCTGGCGCTGGCCTGCCTGCTGGAACGCGACCGCCGTGTGTATATCCTGTTTGTACTGCTGAGCCTGAGCGTGTTCCTGAACGTGGGCGTTGTCTTGGATCGCGGCGTGCGCATCGGCGGCGCCAGCGGGCATCTGAGCGCGCCGCTGTTTGGCATTGTCAGCGATTCCGCCTGGCTGGAATACGCGGTATCGGCGCTGAACTGCACGCTGGCCTGCTGGGCGGGCTATGTGTGCGCGGCCGTATGCTGCCAGGGACAGACCGTGCTGTTTGCGGCCCCTGCGCCTGAAAAGGCCGAGGATGTGCCGCAGACGGGCGTGCGGCTCAGCGCTGCCATGCGCCGTGTGCTGGAGCCTAAAACGCTTCCCAGGATGATTTGGCTGGATTACGCGCTGATGCTGGGTGTGACGGTGATTTACGCTGTTGTTGCCTTTACCAACCTGGGCGCGACCAAATCCCCGCAGACCTGCTGGCGATCCACATACGCCAACGATCAGCATGAGGACGTGGTGCTGGATCTGGGCGAATCCCGGCAGTTCAATATGCTGTATATGTCGGGTATTCATAGCGTGAACAGCGATTTCATCGTGCGCGTAAGCCAGGATGGTGAAACCTGGAGCGAGGCCAACTGGGCCGAGCTGGGCGGCGAGTATGGCAACAACTGCTTCAAGTGGTATTATCTGTGCCAGTCCTATGACGGCGGCGGCAACCGCACCTACAGCACAACGCCGCTGACGCTGACGGGCCGCTATGTGCGCATCGAGGCGCAGTATATCGGCACCACGATTTACGAGACCATCTTCCGCGATCCTGCTACGCAGGAGATTTTCCCCGTGACGTTGGTAAGCGGCAACGGCGAAGCGTTGATTGACGAGCAGGATACATTCACCGGCGAGCCTGGCTGGTATAACAGCACCTACTTTGATGAAATCTATCATGCCCGCACGGGGTATGAGCATTATCTGGCTATGCAGGGCGATTATACCTATCGCCCCTATGAAACCTCGCATCCGCCGCTGGGCAAGGTGCTGATCGCTTTCTCCATTTCGATCTTTGGCATGACGCCCTTTGGCTGGCGCTTTGCCGGGGCGCTGGCGGGCGTATTGATGCTGCCGGGCATGTATCTGCTTGGCAAGCTCCTGACCAAGCGCCGCATGGGCGCGTTTGCCGCCATGTTCCTGATGGCGGTGGACTGTATGCATTTTACCCAGACGCGCATTGCGACCATCGACAGCTTTGTGGTGCTGTTTATCATCTGGTCGTATGTGTTTATGGTGTACTATCTGCGCATGGATTACTGGCGTAAACCGCTGATTAAAACGCTGATTCCGCTGGCGCTGTCCGGCCTGTTTATGGGCCTGGCTGTGGCCAGCAAGTGGACGGGCTGCTATGCGGGCGTGGGCCTGGCGGTGCTGTTCTTCTGGAGCGTGTGGCGCAGGTCCCGTGAGCATCTGGCGGCCTCGCATGAGCTGGAGTTGTATGAAGCCAGCCAGCAGAAGGTCAACCACAAGCTGCGCAAACCCCATCCGGAGGAGAGCAAATTGGCCGTGCCTGCGCGCACATATCCTGCACGGCTGCTGATCACCCTGGGCTGCTGCCTGGTGTTCTTCATTGCCGTGCCGCTGGGCGTGTACTATGCATCCTATATTCCGTATTTCCTGCCCTCGGGCGGCATTACGGTGCAGAAGGTGATTCAGGCCGCGGTGGGCGATTACCTTACCACTGGTGTGTTCGGCGGCATGTTTGGCTATCACAGCACGCCGGGGCTGGGCATGAACCATCCCTTCTATTCGCCCTGGTATGAGTGGCCGGTGATCGGCAAGCCCATGTGGTATTATTCCGCGTCCTATCACGCGGAGGGCAGCACGCAGACCATCATGGCGTTGGGGAACCCTGCCGTATGGTGGGGCGGGCTGGCTGCGCTGATTATGGTGATCGTCATTTGGGCGGAGCGGCACATCGACCGCCGCGGCCTGCGCTGGCAGAGTCGGGAAGACGACATGCGCACGGCGATCCTGCTCATTTCCTTTGCCGCGCAGTATATGCCCTGGGTGCTGGTGCCGCGCGGAACGTATATCTATCACTACTTTGCTGCAGTGCCGTTTATCATCCTGTGCGCCGCGCTGTGTTTTGATCTGCTGGCGGATACGGCCGAAAGCTATGCCGAAATGCCTGCCATCGCCGCGCGTCCGCGCCTGAGCGCAAGCCTGCGCCGCGCGCCCGCTGGGCTGATGATCGTCTATCTGGCGATTGCCCTGGTGCTGTTTATCGCGTTCTTCCCCTATGCCAGCGGCATCACCGCCAGCACCAAGTGGCTGTCGGCGATGCAGTGGTTCCGTAGCTGGCTGTACTACTAACGAGAAAGCGGGGGATTGCCCATGCTGTCGCGTACCTGCTGCTTTGCGCTCCAGGGGGTGGAGGGCGTGCCGGTTACGGTGGAGGCCTATGTCTCAGGCGGACAGTTTGCCTTCACCATGGTTGGCCTGCCCGACGCTGCCGTGCGCGAAAGCCGTGAGCGCGTGTATGCCGCCATGAAAAATAACGGCTTCACCACGCCCAGCGGCCATGTGACGGTGAACCTGTCTCCGGCGGATCTGCGCAAGGAGGGCACGGCCTTCGACCTGCCTATCGCCGTGGCGATCATCATTGCCACGCGCCAGATCCGCGCGGTGGATGCAAGCAACATCCTGCTGCTGGGAGAACTGGCCTTGGACGGCCGGCTGGTGCCCGTTCGCGGGGCGCTGCCGCTGGTGCTGTCTGCCCATGAGCATGGCATCCGCGAGGTGATTCTGCCGGCTGATAACGCGCATGAGGTGCAGGCCGTGCAGGGCATGCTGGTGTATCCCGCGCATACGCTTTATGAGGCGGTGATGCACCTGACGGGTGCGGCGCCGCTGCTGGCGCAGGTGCAGAAAAGCTATGACGAATGCCTGATGGAGCGCACGGTAACGTGCGATTTATCCAGCGTGCGCGGACAGACGGGCGCGCGCCGCGCATTGGAAGTGGCCGCCGCGGGCGGGCATAACATGCTGATGGTGGGCGTGCCGGGCAGCGGCAAGACCATGCTGGCGCGGTGCTTGCCGGGCATCCTGCCGCAGATGACGCTGGAGGAGGCCTTTGAAACCACGCGCATTCATTCGGTGGCGGGGCTCTTGCCGCCGGGCGCGGGGCTGATGACCGAGCGGCCCTTCCGAACACCGCATCACTCGGCCTCCATGCCCTCGCTTGTGGGCGGCGGCGCCAACGCCATGCCGGGCGAAATCTCCCTGGCGCATAACGGCGTTTTACGGTATTGAGTAATGCGCTGCGCATAGCAATAATAAACAAAATTGCAGGTGGTATTCGGCAATTATTTGTCAATACTGCTTGCTTTTTGCTGTATTACGTTCATCTCACAGCTGTGCCAGAATTCTTAGCTGATGGCTTAACGATGATTATTACCCCATTGGAGATTATGGTTTCAAATATTATAATGTGGCTTTGAAAAATCTCGGGAAATAGCAACAAGAATAAAGACTATCTGGTATTCAAAACGCTTTTATCCGCTGTCAGATTCCGAATTGATAAAAAGGTGCTATAGTGCTAACAGGTTTGACGAACTAATAATTGTTAATTTTCAAAAATTCTACCATAACATACGCGAATGTGATACAATAGATGTGAATTAGTTCATTCACGTCGTTACCCTGAAGCTACGAAGGAGAGGAGCATTCGCAATGCGCTTGGAAGTATTTCATTCATTCTTGACCGTCGTCTGTGAACAGCTTACCGATGAAGCGCAATCGCATGGATTTCAAAAATCGCTTCAGTTTGAAAACCGTGTTCGAGAAGTGATTCAGGAGGTAAGTAATCTTATTGATTTAGGACAAGTAATGCTGTTCCCCCTGTATTTGCATGGCATATAGCGCAATCAGTTATTGATGTCTTAAAATAAACGGTAGATATAAGGTTTCTGAGTGCATATAGACATTGGGCACCGCAGTCCACAGGAGCCTTGTATTGGGTTAGATAGCGTATTACGACGGGAGGAAGGATTCCAATGAAAATCGAACGTGGATCAATGTGGAAGAAATGGGATTTTCATGTACATACCCCCTATTCCCTTTTGAATAATGAATTTGGCTTTAATCCCAATACTCCGTTTGAAGGAGACGATCCCTTTGATTCATATGTTGTTAACCTTTTTACAAAAGCTGTCAATAGCAACATATCAGCGATTGGCATTACTGACTATTTTAGTATAGAAGGCTATCGGCGAATTCGTAACGAATACCTTTGTAATAATCAAAAGATGGCTGCCTTATTCCCGGACGAAGATCTGAGGTGTAAGATTAAAAGCCTGCTTATTTTGCCAAATATCGAATTGAGACTAAATACTTTTGTTGGCAGAGATGCTCATGCTGTCAATTATCATGTGATTTTTTCAGATAGAGTATCTGATCATGACATTGAGCAGAACTTTCTTAATCAGCTTCAATTGGTTTACAGGCCAGGGAGCACTTTGCCACTTACACAAGATAACATTAGGCGAATAGGGAAAGAATATAAGGAAAATAATGGTAGTAAAGGTGATGATTACGCTGTTGGGCTTGAACAGGCAGTTGTCAGCTATGATAATGTGCTACAAGTCCTAAAAAATGCAATTTTCCAAGACAAGTATCTTATTACAATTCCAATTGATGAAGATCTGTCTAACATAGATTGGTCAGGCCGCGATGCCTCAACCAGAAAAGTGCTATATCAGCAATGTGATTGCCTATTGACCTCAAACGCTAAAACGCGTGTATGGGCGTTGGCAAAAGGTCGCGAAGATGAGCAAAAACGCGAATTCGGTACAATCAAGCCATGCATATGGGGTTCTGATGCGCATAATTACGAAAAAATGTTCGAGCCAGACGGACAAAGGTATTGTTGGGTTAAGGCGGAACTAACTTTTGAAGGGCTGCAGCAAATCTTGTTTGAGCCAGATGATAGGGTAAAAATACAAAAAGAATGTCCTGATGATAAGGATCCTCATCAGGTTATTGATAATATTCAATTTTTCGATAGTCGGTTTCAAGAAGAACCGGTTTACTTAAGTGAAGGACTGACTTGCATTATCGGCGGAAAATCCACAGGCAAGTCAATGCTATTACGGCACATCGCCACAGCCGTAGCAAACAAGCATGTTATGGCACAAGAATCTTCTATGGATAGCACCTATAACCCTCTCCAAGTTGCAACTGAGGTCAAATGGAAAGATGGCGGCGGCGGAGAGCGGAAAATAATCTACATACCTCAATCATGGCTCAACCGTGTAGTTGATGAAAAAGAAGGGGATTCTGCTCTTAATAAACTGTTGTCGGATATCTTATTACAGCAGGATGATGTAATCGAAGCGAACAGAAAGCTGAAAAAGGCCATATCTGAAGAAACAGACACCATCAAGCATCAAATACTCGATTATGTTACTGCAAGGAAAACGGCTGAAGATCTTGAAAAAAGGCTTATGGAGGAAGGTCGCAGTGAAGCCTTTAATGCAACAATCGATGCGCTCACAACGCAACGTGAAGAACTGAGTGCGTTAGCGGGTATTACACCAGACAAGCTCCAAAGATATGCTCAGCTCGAACAGCTTATTAGCGAAAAAAGAGAAATACTGAAGAGTCTATCGGCAGAAGAAGCCTCGCTTGAATTTTGCGATGCTCCATTTGTCTTTATTCAGGGGGTCACTCAGTTAGATAATGATGGGCATCCCGTTTATACGCTGGATAAACTTCCAAGCGTCAAAGATTCACTAAGTGTTGTCATTGGTAAAATCAATGAAGCATTAGCAGAAATGTGGATTCCACCATACCATAATGCACAAGATGTAATATCAGCTAAAATATGTAATGTGTCCGATGAGAAGGAAAAACTGGAAGAGGAGTATACTCCCTTAAAACAGAGTATCGCTATAAATGACCAGTTGATTAAAATTGACGAGCAATTAGCTAACGAAAAGAGCCGTTTTGCAAAAGCGAAAGAATTGGAAGAGCAGAAAAAAGAGAACATAGATAAAGCTGAACAACTGAAAACGCAAATCCTTGCTTCAAGGGAGAATATACGAAACGCATACGTTATGTTTTGCGAATCAATTAATGCGATTAACAGGGCAGATACTCAGCTGCAATTCTGTGCTGAAACGGATATTGACAAAAACAGCCTCTACGATGCCATTACGTCTCTCTTCTCAAGCAGAGGATTTAGAGCTTTCAAAGATAAATACGGCTATAGTTTATCAGATGTAGATGATTTTACCGTGGATGATGATCTATTTGTCCATATCTGGAATGCCATAGGTGCCAGCTCAACTGTCGGGGGTCTAACGTTAAAAGGAGGAAATTCTGTTCAAACAGCCCTTGAGCGTTTGTTTAGTGACTGGTATCATGTCCATTATTCTGTTAAGAGTGGAGATGATACAATCAATCAGATGTCTCCGGGTAAAAAAGCATTGGTATTACTTGAGATAATCATCAACATTGAAAAAGGAGCGTGTCCAATACTAATCGACCAACCTGAAGACGACCTCGATAATCGCTCTATTTATTCAGATCTCGTGCAATATCTAAAGCAGAAAAAGCACGAACGGCAGATAATCGTCGTTACACATAACGCAAATGTCGTTATCGGCGCAGATGCCGAAGAAGTGATTATAGCAAATCAGGAGGGACGTGAAACAGGAAATAGAGCTCGTAGATTTGAATATCGCTGCGGTGCCATAGAAAATACTACCCCAGTTACGGACGAGAACGGGAACGTACTAAACGGAATACTGAATCAAAAGGGAATCCAAGAACAAATATGCGACATACTGGAAGGCGGGAAAAAAGCATTTGAACTGCGTCGACACAAGTATTTTAGCACATGACCCACAGCTGTTGTGTAAGCACGACTTAACAGAGAAAAAGCCTGTCATCTCTTGACTGTTTTTTCCCTACCCGCATTCAAGGGTATTGCTAATAGAGTCTCTCTAATCACACATCTCGACTGCTTAAATAGTAGTCATTGCCACAGATAATCTACAGTCAAGACAGCTGATTTCAGCACATCACCAGCCGCATAGCGCACGTTCAGCCAGTCATTCTTCGCTTCCGGGTGAAGGATGACTGGCATTCTATTATGGATGAATGCGATGTTTTCGGCAGGCTCTCGTGTCAGGATGGAGAACATAAGGTATCATATCCATAGTGTGCCTCCTGTCATATGGACAGTTATCGTTTGATCTGCGCGTACTCTTCGCGTGTTAAAAAATGTCCGTCCAAAGCCATCACATGGCGCAGAATCACGCGATGGTGGGGAAAGTAAAAATGCACGGACTTGATAAACTGCGGAAAGCGGTTGCCGTCCGTAAAGGGATAGTCGGATACATAAAACACATATAATCGGTACGCCCCTTAAAATGACAAAATAAGCCACCCGCTCAATAATCCCGTGTGCTGACAACTTCCTCTAAACATGCGATACTTATGAAGCAGGAGTCAGACGATATTATCCCGGTATCGCGCGAGATGTTTGAGGAGGCAGTGATGGAAATTGTTGGCAAAGGCACTTCCAGCCACAGAATTGGTTTTGCTTGATGACTAAAGCTTCATGATAAAACCGTGGTGTATGATACTTCGAGGTATGCGGACCGTCCTTTGGAGGACGATATTCTGGATGCTGGTCGTGGGGTGTTCGCATACGAAGGACCTAATGGCGAACTGATTCGCGAAAGTCCTGACAGGATTGACGTGTGGGGGCGCGGTGATGGTAAGGGCCACTACAAGCATTACTATTACAATGGCACTGATGACTATGGTGAAGCTCCTGACGATCGGCATGACTAATAGCCATAACCAAGGAGCTTGCAGATGCTTTGCGCAAAAACCGCACTATCGATTGGCAAAAACGTGAATCGGCCGGAGCAAGGATGCGAATGATGATCAAGAAGCTCTTAAGGAATCACCGCTATCCACCAGATGGCATGGATGATGCGGTACAAACCGTAATGACACAGTGTGAACTATGGACGGATAATACATCTACGGCTGAGAATAATTGACACTGAGTACGACTGCCTTTATAACATCTCCAGCCGAATGGTGTATATTAAGCCAGTCATTCTTCGCCTCAACGGGAAGGATGACTGGCATTCTGTTATGGATGAAAGCGATGTTCTCCGCAGGCTCCCGCGTCAGGATGGAGAACACCGGCTTTCCGTCTTAAGAAAAGGTTATAGAGATAGTATCCTACACACATTCCACGTCGAGACAGTAGCATTGATGACGAGAACCGATGCCGGAAAAGGCTGAAATCTACTGAAATAAAGGGATTCTGAGGTTTGCCCACGAAAACCGGCGGCAGATCGGAATCCCTTTCAAACTTTTTCGCTATCTATCCAGCACACCGAAATAGCCGAAATGCGAGGCTACGGGTTAGATAACTGCGTGGCGAGGCTACAGGTTAGAGGTAGTGTAGCAGCGTTTTATTATCTGAGAGTTAACGTTTTGTCTCTTGCTTTTAGACTGATTTTGAGCTATAATAGGACTGAAATTGGACTAAAACAGTACTAAAACAGTACTAAGGAGGATCAGTCGTGAGTGAGGATTTGATTTATTTAGACAGCTATCGACTTCAACAAGATATGCGTATTCGTTTGCCTAAATGTATATTAGAAAACTTAAATGCCGAAAAAGGCGTAACTCTTTTCAACATCTATTTTGATAAAACTATAGGTTCTATTGTTTTAAAGCCTGCGGTTAATAATCAAGACTGAGAGGACGCAGTCATGGATCGAAATGCCATAAGTTTATTTTGCTCTTCAGGTATTGGAGACTTGGGTTTGCATGCAAACAATATAAATACCGTAATTTCTTGTGAACTTCTTCCTGATAGGATGAAATTGTTCCAGGAAAACAACCCTGGTACAAAATGTTTTTGTGGTGATATCTGGAAATTAGAGAATGAAATTATTGATTTCTACATCTCTAATTATTCAGAAAGTCCATTTGTAATTTTAGCCACTCCGCCATGTCAAGGAATGTCACCAAACGGTATGGGAAAAATGCTCAGTGACTACAGAAAAGGACTTCGGCCAAAGTTTGATGAGCGTAATCGATTGATCATTCCTGCTATACACATCATAAAGGAATTGAGACCCTGGTGGGTTATTTTTGAGAACGTTTCTAATATGGGAAACACACTTATATATGATGAAAATGATGAATTAATCAACATAATAGATTATATTCATCGCGAATTAGGTGATGAATATGTTGGCGAACCTCAAGTCATTGACTGTGCAGACTACGGCGTTCCCGAGCATAGGATCAGACTTCTAACTGTATTTTCGCGATCTGAAAAGGCGAAGGAGTATTTTCACATCCATCATAAATATCTTCCTGAACCAACGAATTCACAGTATGGGGATATGTTTACAACTCCTTGGATTACACTTAGGCAAGCCATAGGAAATCTTCCAGAATTACGCGCCGAAAAAGGTCAAAACATTGATAAACACAATCCGCTTCATAAAGTTCCTCTCCTCGACGAAAAGAAACTCTGGTGGCTTGATAATACACCCGAAGGAAATACCGCATTCAATAATCAATGTGTAAACCCCTCTTGCGGCTATACTGGGAACACTAATCATGGCGCAAAACATGACGAGGAAGGCATCAATCGTTTTAATGCGGATACTCCGTTATATTGTGAAAAATGTGGAGCGCTTCTCCCAAGACCTTATGTTGAAGATAAAGCGACCGGTGAAAAGCGTATTATGAAAGGTTTCGTGAGTGCATATAAGAGAATGATGTGGGATGAACCTGCAAGCACACTAACACAGAATTTCCAATACGCTTGTTCCGATAATAAAGTTCACCCTTCTCAGACGAGAGTCCTTTCACTGTGGGAAGCAATAGTCCTTCAAACTATTGCTGATTATCCATTTAGCTTCACAATTGGCGGCAAACAAGTTAAAGATGGGTTAATAAGAGATACTATTGGAGAAAGCGTTCCCCCAAAAGTTATTGACCTATTATGTAAAAACATCATTAAAATTGAAGAATAACAATAAGCACCTTGGTCTCTCATCAGCGAGTCAAGGTGCTTTGTTATTTATTGTAATTATCTAACTCGATACCCAATCCACTTTCGATGGGCCAATGTGCTTATGTACTTTTCGTCATCGATGACGGCTATCCATCCAGTACACATTTTAGATACGCCTGCACTCGTCATAATAGATACGCTGGTAGTTCTTCCGCCATCTTCTCGTGGCTGTACAATTCTACCCCAGTCGTCTATGGTCAGGTCATCCCGGTAAAATGCTGCAGCAATGGTAGGAACTTCGTTGATAAAGTCCCAGAGGATCCCAATCAGGTGATTTGTCTCACGATGATGCGCTTTCCAATCAAAAGAGGTAACAAGATCGATTCTCTGTTCTCCAATTAAGGGCTTGGGGACTCTATTAGCGGGTGGTGTACTTCCGCAAGTTGCTTTTACCTCAACACCACCATATAAATATGGACTAAATAAAGCCTTATCGCGAGGATACTTTTTACCGTTTACTTCAGTATAAAGCGTTTCAAAATAGCGCTTCCGTTCATCGTTATTTATAAGCAACAAATCTGGATACCCATCCTGATGGAGATTGGAATGTAAATTTCCACCAGAAAAGCGTTGTAAACTCTTACCCAGATATTCGCCCACGATGCCACTCAGGTTTCGCATTCCCATTGCTTCAAAGATATTAATGTCAAAAGCTTTTGTTTGCTCGTCCAGCGACCAAAGGGCATCGTTAGCAAAATTCATTGCATCGACAACTTGCTGATTCGTTAAAACAAGTTCACCATTAACGCGGACTCTTTCCTCAGGCCTAATAATGTAATTGTACTGCATAAAACCTCCTATATTTACAAATGTTATTCAGCTTAGATTATTTCGGCATCCAATGCAATGATAAAGATACCGCATGTCGTCATGGCCATAGGCGAAAGGAACGTCCAGCATCTGCGCGTATGTAATAGCTTGCTGCAAACCGGCAGACACTGCGTGCTTGTTATCTTTTGCCTCTACAATTGCGATGGGGTTATTCGCATTAATGTAAAGGACATAGTCTGCTTTTTGGGCTGCGCACGCGAAACAAGGTTACCCCGGAGGTTAATCCTGCCGTCTGTAATCTTGGTTTCCATCGTGATAAGCCCTTCCCATTTCTTGGTAAGAGCTGGTGTAATGAAATTTAGCTTGATGTCCTCTTCGGCCATCTGCCACTTATTTATAACACTACTCACGCCAGCGCCTCCTGTGTGCTTCTGATAACTTTTGATTATCGGAAGTTTTTGTACGCAATAGTCTCAATTTTGCATAAATTAACCCAACGATATTTTACCATAAAAACTGGATGCCAACAAGCTGGATAATTGGAAATCCATTGTTTTTGGCTCAGGCAAAGATAATTTAACAATATGCGGCACAAAATGAGACATCAAGAGATGCAGCTTTCAGCACCGCCCCAGCCGAATAGTGCATATTAAGCCAGTCATTCTTTGCTTCCGGGTGAAGAATGACTGGCATTCTGTTGTGAATAAAGGCAATGTTCTCGGCAGGCTCCCGTGTCAGGATGGAGAACACAGGCTTCCCATTCTCGATGCGGTACACACCAGCCATATACAGGATAGGGGAATCACACTCCCGGATGGCATACTTGATCCTGTCCCTTCCCCGCTTTTCCCACTCAAAGTAATTTGTGGCTGGGATCAGGCAGCGCCGCTGCAGCATACCGTCGCGGAACAGCGGCTTGTCCGCAGCGGTCTCGCTTCGAGCGTTTATGATCTGTTTTCCATCCGGCAACGTGTATCCCCACTTCATAGCGAAGGGCGCTATTACCATCGACTTGTTGTTGGCCAGCACGGGTACTGTGTCTGTTGGGTAGATTTCTCCAGTCTTGACTTCTGCACCTCGCCGATTCAGCTGCTCTATGATTTCCTGCAGCTCAGCGGCACTGTCCTCTTCATCGATGTAATAACGCCCACACATGACTGTTCCTCCCTCTTAGATGGTACTACCCATAACCATTGTGTCCAGCAGATACTGATATTCAGGCAGTTGCTCCATATACGGCCTCCAGCGCTGCCGTATCTCTACAGCTTCTGGCTGCGTTGCCGTTTTGAGCGTGTTATCCGATTCAGTTTCAATGAAGTAATCTGACGCTATCTCAGTCAGCATGCGCTTGACGAACGCTTCCGATGTTGAAATAATACTTGCTTCGTCAAATACGTTAGTTCCATCCCCACTCATCCCCAATAGGATATAGCCATGCTTCTCTGACCAGAACACCTCATAAAATTCAGTGTCCTTCAGGTACTGCGAAAATACAGCCAATACCCGCTCGATTTTCTGCTTTTCTTCCATTTTGTTGTTCATTGGTAGCCTCCATTTTTCGTTTCTGACCTGTATTTGAGTCCAATGCCCATAGTGAGCATGGAAGCATTTCAATGGTCATGAAACGAAGGGCGGCTTCCAGCGTTGGATAACGGTACTCATAGGTTTCTCCGAAATCCTGCACCGCGACAATGTAACATTCGTCCATGGGCACCTCCTGTATCAGCCTTTCTGTAAATCCGGCCTGCAATTCCCGCAAGGCGTGTATCCCTGTGATTCCAGTTCCTCTATGGTTTCGCTGGAATAGGCTTTGTTCTTTTCTTTCATCTTATCTACCGATGCACAATCCGGCAGATGGATCTTCTTGCTTCTGGTGTTCAGCACATACTCCGTTTTGCCGCGATTGAACGTGCTCATCGGGCCAGCGGACGCGATCAACATCGATTTGTCCAGACCATCTGCAGCAGCGTTCTTTTCAGTCGTAAAAGACAGCGTGTGCCCGTCGGATACACAGGTTATTGTCCCCTGCAGATCAGTACGGTAAACCAGCGCCCCCACGTCCCGCAGACGGCTCAGCACATCCTCAGAGGGATGGCCATAGGAATTGTCCTTGCCAACGCTTATGACCGCGTATTCCGGCATGACCTCCCGAAGAAAGACATACGAGCTGGAGGTATTGCTTCCATGGTGGCCGACGCTCAGAAGAGTAGAGGAAAGCTCCAGCCCTGCATCCACCATGTCATGTTCTGCGTCCCATTCAGCATCGCCGGTGAACAGGAACGATGTGTCGCAGTATACGATGCGCACAACCAGCGACAGGTCGTTTGTATTGTCATATGCCTTTGCAGACGAAAGGAATGTCGCCACTGTACTGCCTACCGTAAATGTATCACCGATAGCGGGGACGGTAAGCGAAAGTCCCTGCTTTCCTGCGTACTTCAGAAGCGATGAAAATGTCTTACTGTCATACTCGGTAACCGGCGAATAGATCGTTCCGACGCTGCAGGCGTTCAAGGCACCAGACAGGCCGCCGATGTGATCCTCGTGGGGGTGCGAAGCTACCATCACATCAATATGTTCAATCCCCAGCGTGTTCTGTAAATAGGAGTAAATAAAGCTGCTGTTTCCTGCGCTGCCGCCGTCAAACATCATGACTTCGCCGTCACACTGGATAATGGCTGCTGCGCCTTGTCCTACATCGAGAAAGTGGATCGTCAGGTTGCTCTCCGCAAACGCAGATGTGTTTATGAAAACGCATGCCACTATAAGCAGCACACTGATCAGCTTTCTAAAAAGGTTTCTCATATTCAGCGCCTCCCGCTACAGGGCCGTCTTAGCGCTTGATTTGCGTGTATTCTTCTCTCGTCAGGAAGTGGCCTTCCTGATTCATCACATGACGCAGTACGATTTGGTGATGAGGGAAAAAGAACCGTACTGATTTCAAAAAAGCCGGAAATCGGTTTCCATCCGCGAAGGGATAGTCCGAAACGTAGTAGACATAGATCGTGGCCCGTACTCCTTGCACACGAGTGATTTGCATGGTATAGCCCGCCTCATCCGCATACGACTGGAATAGCACTTTCAGCTCTTCAAAATACTCTGCTTCTTCCGCTGCCTGCTGCTTGCGGGCAGCTTTCTGTGTTTTGGCAATTCTTTTGAGCTTCTGCTTACGCTCAAGTTCCTGCCAATACCCGGCTTCTTCGTACTTTTCAAAATGACAGCATCGCTTGCCCAGACAGTCATGTTCTTCCATGATCCTGCGCGTCAGCTTGCCCGGATGCAGGGTGCTGTGACACCTGCCCACGATACGTTTGTACGAAATTTTGACGTGCTGGGCACCGAGCAGCCGCGCATTGACCACTGTGTC
>ERZ1026884.710-NODE-710-length-20425-cov-13.333284_pt1 | contig 20425 bp, 20 predicted proteins | sample MGYA00380172_ERZ1026884 | MGnify/ENA primary metagenome ERZ1026884 (study PRJEB33269, sample SAMEA4719808) | human gut metagenome | biome: human-associated habitat; feature: organic feature; material: feces | place: Cameroon | collected 2013-10 ... | reverse complement strand
AGCAAATCGGCCTTTTTCTTTCATTATTTTTAATGAGAACTTTGCTTTTTATCGGCAAAAACTAAAAATAATTTATATTTTCATAAGTCTTTTTTTTGCACAAAACAAGTATTATCACTATCTTTGCAAATAACAGGTGACATAAAGTGCCTAAATAACTTAATTCAGAACGAATAATTAAAAAACTTCACATAGTTATGAAAATGAACCTCAAACGTATCGCATTAATGCTGATTTGCATTTGTGCTACCTTTAACGCCTTTGCCCAAAAACAAAGCGAAGGTAAACCAAGTGTATTTGTCGACTACTTTTATCATCCATCTAATGTACCCGAATCATGGGTAGAAGCTTTGCGCAATAAGGTGCTTGAAGGTTTACAAGAAACACAGCGCGTTATTATTACAGATGTAGACTCTGAGGCTGCGCTAAAACTTGAGAAATCACGCCGTGAAGAAGGCGAACTCTCTGCTGGCGGTGATGCTGACCGATTGTCTACGATGTCGAAACTTGGTGCGAACTATCTGATTCAAGGCGTTGTAACCTCATTCTCTACTGAATATAAAAAGGATGGCAACTCACATTGGTATACAGCTTCGGTAAACTACACCATAAAGGTAATTAACCCCAAAGATGGTACAACCATTGCTTCTGAGAACTTTAAGCATGGCAACACCATTACCGAAATGTCTACAGGTAACACCGAAGACGAGGCTGCAGTGGATATTACTAAATTTGCACGTAAAGACATGCGTGAGTTAGTAAACGAAGCCTTCAAATTGAATGGTACTATCATTGAGATCAACGAAAGCAAAGGTGATGAAGCAAAACAAGTATACATCAGCTTAGGTTCAAGCCACGGCGTTACCCCCAAGGGAAGTTTCAAAGTATTTGTTTTGCGCACTGTAGCAGGTCGTGCTTCACGCAAAGAAATTGGCGAGCTCAAAGTAAATGCCATTGAAGGCGAAGACCTTACGCTCTGCGACGTAAAGAAGGGTGGAAAGGAAATTAAAGAGGCTATGGAAGCTAAACAAACCATCGAAGTTGAGGTATTCCACAAAGCTTCGTTGGGTAGCAAACTCAAAAAAGGAATTGGCTCTGTAATGTAATCCACTTTCAAAATTAAAGGGTTATTAGGTTATTTGGGTTCTAAGATTATAAAGGAAAATCGATTCTTATATTGATTTTTCCTTATAACCTCATAGACTTATAACGTAATAACCCTTTCACTTTTTTATACCCCCAACAGTCCCCTTATCCCTTAACCCCTGTCCTTTTCAACTACTACCCCCTTAACCCTTTATATCTCATGAAACATCTACTTATTACATTTGTTGGCGCATTGATGTGTTTAACCAATGCGTTAGCACAAACCCTTTCAACAGATGCAACTCTCATAGCCAAAGATGGCAATGTCATTACACTACGTGCTTCAGCCACAGCCGATAAAAAGAAAGATGCAGCACTGCTCGCTACAAAATCGGCTTTCAACACGTTGTTTCACTCTGGAATTGAAGGAGTTAAAGACGGTTCACCACTCATTGCAGTAGAACGTAATGACTACGACTACCGCTTCTTCTCAGAGTCACGATATATAAACTACATTGCTAAAGAGGTAAAAACTATCGACGATTGCAAGGTGGGTAAAAAAATTAAAGTGACCGTGCAAGTGGCTATAAACCTCAAACCTCTCATTGCTGACTTGCAACATAACAACATGGCAATCTCGCCTTCATGGGGGGAATCGGGAAAGAAAAAAAGTACTGCAGCACTTAATCCCACTATCGTAATTGTGCCTGCCATAAAGACTTGTGAAGGATCGGATTTCGATGCCATGCAAAAAAGCGTAGAAAACAATATTGCAAAAAAATATGCGCTCGACAAAATTACAGGCGAATTTACACGACGTGGTTATAAAACTCGCAACTTTGTAAGCATGCTGCAAAACTCTAAAAAAGACGAGTTGTTGCGCACTAAGAGTCAAAGCGATGTGAACACACAAATCGTGCAACAACTGCCAGGAGACATTGTAATTACCGTAGGTGCCGATGTAACTACAGACGACCAAAACCAAGTAGAATGTCAATTAAGCATTACGGCTGTCGAGAATCAAACCAATGGTAACCTTGCTGCTGCTACATTCCCCAGTGGAAAATACTATAAAGGTGTGGGCGAGGCAGAATTGGTTGACTATGCCCTAAAGAAAATCAAAAGTGACTTTTTTGATCAAATCCGCACTTCGTTCGAAGCAATGGTTACTAATGGTCGTGAGGTTTATGTAGATATGACACTCTCGAATGCGATTGACGATTGGGACTTTGAACAAGATAGCCCAGAAACTGGCGATAACTTTAAAGATGCACTCGATGAATGGCTACGTAATAATGCCCAAGGTGGTGTATACGATATGAGTAATAACACCGACAAATTTATACACGTTACACTCAACGTGCCTATTTGGAACCATGAACGCAACCGTTCATACACTCTTTCAAATTTTGCAAGCGACATCAAAAAGTTCTTCAAGGCACAACTTGGCGACTCTTATAAGGCTTCGGTTACGGCACAAGGTCAGAAGCTTGAAATTATCATTGAATAGTTACACAGATTAGCTTTTTACACCATTATGAAAAAGACAATTTTACTGATCTGTTTGTGCTTGTCGACCCTAACGACTTGGGCACAAAATGCAAATATCCACTTCAACATCCAGAAGTGCGAAACAAAGAATTTATCGAACAACGTGGTAGAAGCTCTCGACCTGAAATTGCACCAAATCTTTAATCGAAATAGTGCAGCTGCTGCCGATAAATATAACGCATTTGTGGTAGTTCCACAATTAGCTCTAACCAATATGCTATCGACAGAAGGTGGAGTAGTACGCAATGTTTCGTTAGCACAAGGCGAATTGGTTCTCATTGCTAAGAATCGAGTTGATAGCGCCGAATATTATGCCGTAACAATTCCTCTTGAGGGAGATGCTGTAGGCAGTAAGGAAAAGGCTTTGCTTAACATGGTAAAGCGCATCAAGGTAAACAACCCTGCCTTTACACGCTTTGTGCGAACCTCACGAAAAAAGATTGAAGAATACTACACTGAAAATTGCGCTACTATCCTTCAAAAAGGTCTTGCGCTATACAACGAAGGACGCTTTGAAGAGTCTCTTCAATATCTTTCGGTTATTACACCCCACATGCCTTGCTTTGAGCAGGCTGACACACTGAAAACCGAGATTATGAAGAATATAACCAAGGAATAAGCACACACTTGGTTAAATTCTAAAAAATGCCTTCAAATGCTTTGAAAAAAATCAATGCCCTATGAAACAATTTATCATTACAGCCCTGTGCTTGCTCTTTACATTTAGTGCGATACAGGCGCAAAATAAAATTATTGAACGTAGCGCTAAGAAAGTACCCGAGTGGCTCAAAAATAATACCGACGGACAAATTGTGGTTACGGTTACAGCTATGTCATTGTCAGAAGCACAAACTAAGGCAATGACCGAAGTAACAGAACGCATCATTTTGTCTGTAGCAAGCCATGTGAGTGTGACACAAAAGAGTGAAGAGAGTGAAACGATTGTCAATGACGAAGTGGATTCTCACGACTCGTTTGAACGCATCTCTAAACTGCAATCGGCTAATTTGCCATTTTTAAAGGGTATTTCGCCCAATAAGGTATTAGCCTTCTACTGGGAACATAAACGCGATAAAGCAACAGGTAAGGAAACATACGACTATTCTGTGCTTTACCCTTACTCTTTGGAGGAACAACGCACACTACAAAACGAATTTGAAAAACTCGATGCTGAGAAAGTTGCAGAATTACAAGGTTTTGAAACTGGAATTGACCAAATTACCGACGTAAACGAAATAAAGCAAGCCATGTCTAAACTCGATGCACTGAAGACTTTCTTTATTGACGATGTAAGACAGAAGGAAGTTGAGGGAGTTAAAAAGACTTACAAACAACTTTACGATGCAATAAGCGTAAAGGGAGAATTTGTCAATGCTAACACCTACCATTGCCAACTATTGTTGCGTGGAAAACCTGTAAATTGTACAAAATTACCCATCGTGAAATCTGAATGTGCAAGCCAAATTAATGTGATTCCTGCCAATGGCGGTTTCAATATTCACTTTGACACAACAGACTGTTTACCCGAAGAAGAAAACACCATTCAAATCACCTTCCGCATCGAAGGTAAAAAACTTGAACATAAGGCTTATATTAAAAATGGCAATAATGCCCAATAGACTAAAACCCCTCAATACAATAGATATATGAAACACTTGCTATTAAATATTTTGCTTGCCCTCACAGCATTTGCTTGCTTTCCAACCTTAAATATGGCACAATCAAGGGCATTAGAGAAAGAAGTAAAGAGAACGTGCAAGGAATGGCGTAAAGAAGGTTGGACAATGATTGACATGCGTTCTACTATGGAATATGCACTCATGAAATATCGTATGTACGTAGATGAAGACGAAGACAACCGTATCGCCATAACAGGTATAGCAATAGGTAGAAATACAAAGATTGGTCGTGACCATGCTATTCTTAATGGTCTTTCTAACTATGCCACACGTGCCAAAGCACAAATTGTAGGAAATATGAAAAGTATAATGGCAACAGATGGAGCAGGTGACGGAAGCGAAGAAATCGATAAATTTGCTGCAGCCTACGAATCAAGCTTTAACGCACGCATAGCCTCACTTGTCAAAGAACACTTTGCACTGACACGCGACAAGGATGGCAAAAAAGAATTTATCGTTTATATGACAATCGATGAGGCTGCCGCTAACAAGGCACGACATGCCGCTGCAGAGGAGGCTAAAAACAAAGCAAATTTGGGCAATCTTGCCGAACATTTGGACGAAATCACCAACAAACCCGTTGAAGCAGAATAATTTTGTAACTTTGCAGCCAAAATATTAACACACAACAGCTGAATGAACAAAATTTGCTGCATTGGGCATATCACACATGATAAAATTATCACGCCCAATACCGAAGTGGATATGCCGGGAGGTACGTCCTACTATTTTGCACACGCCATGTACCACCTAAATGGTGCTAAAAACTTTGAATTGGTTACGTCTCTTGCCCCATCAGACATGAAGGCTGTAGACGATTTACGCCAAATGGGTGTATTGGTAAATGTAATTCCCTCGAAACACACCGTATACTTTGAAAACAAGTATGGTGAGAACCAAAATAATCGCAAACAGCGTGTATTGGCTAAAGCCGACCCTTTTACGGTAGAGGCTTTGAAAGACATTCAAGCGGGAGTTTTCCACTTAGGTTCACTCTTAGCAGACGATTTTTCGCTTGACGTCATTCAATCACTTAGTCAACGTGGTGTAGTCAGCGTAGACTCACAAGGCTATCTGCGTGAGGTGCGTGGCGAAAAAGTGTATGCCGTTGATTGGACAGACAAACTCGAAGCGCTTAAACTCATTGACGTGCTTAAAGTAAACGAATATGAGATGGAAGTGCTCACCGGACAGAAGGAAGCACATAATGCTGCCCTACAGCTCGCTGAATGGGGCGTAAAGGAGGTTTGTGTCACCCTGGGTAATTACGGCTCTGTAGTGCTCGAAAATGACCATTTTTATGACATTTGCGCCTACCCTACTAAACAAGTAGTCGATGCTACAGGTTGTGGCGACACTTACTCTACTGGATATCTTTACATGCGCTCTCGTGGTGCCAATCCAAGTGAAGCAGGACATTTTGCCGCTGCCATGTCTACACTTAAGCTCGAACACTCTGGTCCCTTTGCTGAAACCGAAGAAGCTGTTTGGAACATTGTTAGAGGCTAACAATAGAAAAAGTAAACATAAAGGCTGCGCCTTATTCTAAGTAAGTCAGAAATTCTAATAAAACAGAAATTCTAAAAAACTTAGAATAAGGCGCAGCTTTTATGTTTGCAACTTAAGCCTTAAAGTTTGGCACTAAGGGGGAAAGAAATACCCACTGAGATGTTGCTATTAGCACGGTTAAGGGGAATACCCTGCTTGCTAAGTTTACCAAAGAAGCGGTCTGTACCAACAAACACATTAAAATGCTTCGCATGGAGGCTACCTACCAAACCACCTACTACCCCCGTACTGGTAAAGCCAAGGCTCAATGAAGCGTCAAACCACTTGGCAGGAGCTACATTCGCAGAGAATGTACCTGAGTGATATGAATGATGACCTGCAATACGACTGTTATAAAGGAAACCAAATGTAAGCTTACGATAGTAAGGCAACACATATTCAGCACCAATATTGATATTGGCAGCCAATGCACGACATTCGCTCTTTTTGCCATCATAGTAAACAGCAAAAATATTACCTAAATCGTTACCAAGAGCCTCGAACTGATCACCAATTTCGTTTGTCTCAGTACGGTTGCTAGCTACATAAACGTCTTCGTCAAAACCATCAAATTCCCAAGAACCTGTAGATGAAGCCTGATGCATATTCTTCCAACTAATGAAACCAAGGTCGGTAACAGCTGCACTCACCTTCAAGTCCTCATATACTTGATAAGTAGCACCCAAGTCGAATGCAACACCAAATCCTGAGAGACCAGCCTTAAAGTCGTCAAGACCATGTACACGATGGCGAGGAGTCTGTCCAGGAGCTACGTACTTATTAGGTTCCGTCTTATTAGAAAGTTCTACCTCTGTGTCCATAAGCGAAGCCTTGGCACGTACATCACCGTCAACACGCCAAACGTCCTCAGAAAGATGCAAATTCACATTATTGGCAGTCACATCAGCATAAGCCAAACCAAAGAGGAACTTCATCTTACCACCGACTGTAATCTTGTCATTGATTTTATGTGAGTGGCCCAATGCAAGTTCTGCAAAATTCTCTGTGCGTACACCAAGGTCCGAAATATTGTAATCCTCCTTTGCACCCGCAGTTTTCGCAAATTCAAAAAGCGTTTTAGGCAAGGCAATACTGGTATTTGAACGCATGTTAAGTTCAATCAAGTTCATACCATTAAAAGCCTTAAAGCCAACACCAAAAATTTGATATTTCAAGTTAGCCGAGATGCGGTTATTGTCCTTCAATCCGCCCAAGAACTTGTTAGCGTCAACACTTGGATGCATAAAGGTGGTAAGATTATTGCCACCATTTAGGTTATAACCTTGCCATGAAGGGTCCATTTCGTAAACAAAACTCTTCAATCCCACATTACCAGTAGTACCCACGTTCAAATTACCGAGTACAAGTGGCATCGACACATAAGACTTATCGAGCATTGCAGGGTTCATCTCGTGGCGATTTACCGACGAGTTCAAGAAATAGGATGTATGCAATTCTTGCGCCGCAGCAGGCATACTAAGCAGTGCGGCCAAAGAAAGTATATGATGGATTTTCATAATGTAGTAATCGTTTCAAGATAATAGACTAAATTAATTAAAATCGGCCGTTACTGCTCCCTTAAGGCGTAGCTTGATTTTATCCAAACGGAGGTACTGGTCTGAAACCAAAGTATGGCTTTCAGTAGTTTCCTTATTGTCGGCACGTACCTTAAAGATGAGTTTGTCTACCAGCTTCAACAAGTTTGGATCTTTCAACGTAGCGTCGAGCGTGATAGGAGTTTCAACAAGTTCGTATTTAGCAGTTGCAGGATTCTTCTTACCGCTACCAGCCTTTACCACTGCAGGAGTAAACACAATACCCTCAATCACATTACCATTTACGTCAGTAGCCTCGATAGCCACATTCAAGTCGAGAGGTATTGCATTCTTTGCCAAAGCTGTAATGCGAATACCCTCAGCAGCATACTTATCAATGTCATCGTTAAAGCTATTGGTAGAATCGTTATAAACAATTGACAAGCCCTTGTTAAATTCGAAGGGAACAAATACACTGTAGTCTGCATCTGCAGTATACTCTTGGTTAAGCTTAATGGTATAGAGTTGGTCTTTTACTTTCACCTTGTTACCACTCAAGTCTACCTTAATCTGTTCAGGAATCTTTTTTACAAGTGTGTTAAGATTAGATACTTGAGCCTTGTCGTATGTACCTTCTGCAGGCAGTCCTGAAGGATCATAAGGATTCTCTGTTTGTGCATAATAAAGCACATTGTGCTTATTGTTTTCGAACGACTTTTCAGGCAACGTCACACTGCAATTCTTTGAAGCATCCTCGAATACAGAAGTAAGTTTACCACTAAAATTCACACCCACGGGGATGTTGCTAAAGTCTGATGTAAAGCGCAAAGTGGGGTTAGCCACATCAAGTGCCACCTCTTCGTCCTTCAAAAAGTCGGGCAACGAGCTACCAATGTCAATCGGATTAACCTGTGGGTCAATTACAGGATTAAACTTACCTGTAGCTTCTACTACAGTAAGATTACTCTTCGACACATTCGAATTTCCCACAACAATATCAAGACGAACTGAAGCCACGTCATTCTCATGCATTGTGAAAGCCTCTGTAGCACCAAAAGTCACCTTTTGTGCCTTCATCGTGATAGTAAGTTCATTTTCTGTGAACTCAATCTTACCATTTTTAGGCTCACGATTAAGCACCACCTTGTCTACCTTCAATGCACAAATAGTGGGTTGTGCCTTGTTATAGTTAATAGAGGCGCACTTCAATGTATTTTTTGATTTGTCAAGCGTCCAACCAGCAGCCAACGAACCTTCTTTTACTCTCAGCACAGACGGAAGCGTAATTTCTACATCATTCATGCTAATTACGCCCAAAGGCATGTTCGCAGGAGTATTAGCTGTGTGAAGCATCATTTTTACGTCTGTATCTTCAATTACAAGGTCTTTAAGATAAGTCACATCAGACTGCATGCCCGACACCTCAAAGTCCAATGCTTCAGAACCATCAGCCTTACCAGTACTTCTCAAGCCATTGTCTACAGCCACTGAGGTAACATTTCCAAGCGAAGTGCCTAATTTTTCTTCTACAGAACTTTTCACGTCGGCAAACGAAAGAACCGGTGCGTTCATGTTAAGTTTTGTATCGGAAATATTTGTACTAAAGCCATCCACCTTCATGTTAATATTGGTACTACCATTTTCAACCAAATAATAAAGGTTATTAGCATCAAGCTTTACCGACTCATCCGTGTCAAGGATGTCGTTAAGCATAATATTTTCGGTGTTACCAAGGGTCACAGCCAGTCCGTCGCTGCCAAGTCCCATAGTAAGGTCCACCTTGTTCAAGTCATAGGAGTCGTCCAAGCAGCTTGTCAGCATCAAAGCCGCTCCGGCACACAATGCTCCGCTAAAGAGTATGCGTTTGATAAAGGGATTTGCCATAATCTTAGGTTTATAAAAGTAATTAATAAGGTATTTTTTTCACTATCTGAGTTTTTGTTTTTTCGTTCATTTTGAAACTCTGATTCGACAAAGATAGAGATTATAATCGAAATTCACACACAAAAACAAGTTATTTTTTAGATAATTTTTTTAGAATTGTTTTAAGCGGTTTAAAAACATACATAAGTTACAAAAATAGCACTATAAAATGCAATGTATACTATTGTATTACAACTCATCAATAGTTATTGTAACAATTCTGATTAAACACAATGCCTTTGCCAAATTTTACAAGCGTCGTTCCATTTTTTTGCCCACTCACGCACTTTTACAGTATTCAAAGGAGCATCCAACTTATAAAGTTGTCAGCAAAATCATTAAAAAACTTACATAAACATAGCACATTTCAAATAATTACGTATATTTGCAACGACCATCGTAATACGATGCTAACAAATTTTACTTACCCTTTTAATACCAATTCATCCCACATGATTGAAGCTCCCGTATTGATTGCAGTGATTATAATAGCTGCTATCGTTTTTTTAAGCATTTTCTTCCATTTTGTACCCTTCTTCTTGTGGCTCAGTGCCAAAGTTTCAGGTGTACACATTTCGCTTATCCAACTATTCTTAATGCGCATTCGTAATGTGCCCCCCAACATCATTGTGCCCAGTCTTATCGAGGCACATAAAGCAGGACTTCGCACAGTCTCACGCGACAACCTCGAAGCTCACTACATGACAGGTGGACACGTACAACGTGTTGTACACGCCCTTGTGTCTGCTTCAAAGGCTAACATTGACCTTTCTTTCGAGAAAGCCACCGCTATCGACCTTGCCGGTCGCGACGTTTTTGAAGCCGTTCAAACCAGCGTAAATCCCAAGGTAATCGACACACCGCCCGTAGCAGCCGTGGCAAAGAATGGTATTCAGCTCATTGCCAAGGCACGTGTAACCGTGCGTGCCAATATTCATCAACTTGTAGGTGGTGCTGGCGAAGACACTATTTTAGCGCGTGTAGGCGAAGGTATCGTGTCAAGCATTGGTTCTGCCGAAACTCACGAACAAGTACTCGAGAACCCCGATTCTATCTCTAAACTTGTGCTTTCTAAGGGTTTGGATGCAGGTACTGCCTACACCATTCTCTCTATCGATATTGCCGATATCGACGTGGGTAAGAATATTGGTGCTACCTTGCAAATGGACCAAGCCAATGCCGATAAGAATATTGCCCAAGCTAAGGCTGAAGAGCGTCGTGCTATGGCTGTAGCTACCGAACAAGAAATGAAGGCTAAAGCACAACAGGCTCGTGCCGAAGTTATTCAAGCAGAGGCTGAAGTGCCCAAAGCATTGGCACAAGCACTGCGCGATGGCAACATGGGATTTATGGACTACTTCAAGTTCGAAAATCTTAAAGGCGATACTGCCATGCGCGATACCATTTCGAAAATCGACCCTAATAACTTTTTTAACAAAGGAAAGTAGGCAAGTTTAAAGCTAGTTGAACAATTTTGAAATATGTTTGCTGACCGATTAAAATTATGGGTAGTTAAAGAATGCGTTTATTTACTTTTAAAGAATACGAACACATTTGTCAAAGGATTATTTTCCTTAGCAAAACCCACTTTTTTAAACTCAGCCCCTTCTAAATCCTCAAACCTTGCCAAAACCACAATGAAAGTAAAAAGTTTTTTAGGTTTTCACTTTGCAATGTAAACGCCTTGTATTACCTTTGCAATAATAAAAAACAAAAGAAAAAAACACACTAATATGGAAAAGGTAGACCAGCTTGACTTGAAAATTTTAAAAATTATTTCAGTCAACGCGCGTATTCCCTTTAAGGATGTAGCAGCCGTATGCGGTGTTTCGCGTGCAGCCATCCACCAGCGCGTACAGCGCCTTATAGAAGCTGGAGTCATTACAGGCTCAGGTTATAATGTATGTCCTAAAGCTATTGGTTATAGCACTTGTACCTATGTCGGAATCAAACTCGAACGTGGTTCTATGTATAAAGGCGTAGCTGAAGAACTCGAAAAAATTCCCGAAATTGTGGAGTGCCACTTCACCACAGGTGCCTACACCATGCTTGTAAAACTTTACTCGCGCGATAATGAGCACCTTATGGATTTGCTCAACAACCACATTCAGGAAATTCAAGGCGTAATTTCCACCGAAACGCTCATTTCGCTCGAACAGAGCATCAATCGTGCCGTACCCGTGGTAATTCCCGAAGACAACTAGCGCCTACACATGGCATAAAGGTGGTTCTAAGAATGGTTCTGAATTCTTAGAACCACCCTTTAAAAATTATGATACCTCTTTATTGGATAAATCGTAAAAATCATCCATTGCAGTGAGGCATAATTTTCGACAAAATCATTAACTCCCCCACCCTTCAACTCCAACTCTACCCAACATGACATTTACCGGAGCATTGATAGGGTTGACCACCTTTCTTATTATTGGTGCGTTCCATCCTGTTGTTATAAAAACCGAATACTACTATGGCACACGGCTGTGGTGGATTTTTTTAGTTGTAGGCATCGGCTGTATTGTCGGTGCTTTGTTTGTTACACACACCTTGCTCAGTGCAGTGATGGGTGTAACTGGTTTCTCGGCCCTATGGTCGATTATCGAAATCTTTGACCAACAAAAAAGAGTGGATAAGGGTTGGTTTCCTGCTGGCCCTGGACATAAAAGCAAAAACAAAAAACAATGAGTGTAGATTCATTGGTCGAACAATTTAATGCCGAAGCCCTTGCTTTAGCTGCACAACCTTGTGCCAAACCGCTTATCGGCATAACCGCAAACTATTCCGAGGGTCAGTTGCAATTAGCTCCCGGCTATTTTCGTTCGGTTGAGGCTGCGGGTGGTATACCCGTAATTATTGCCCCCAAACGCATGCCCGATGTCAACGTGTCGCTCTTACTCGACCGCATCGACGGCTTGCTACTCTCGGGGGGTGCCGACATTAACCCCATCTTAGTAGGCGAAGACCCTGTACCTGCTTTAAGTGGCATCAACAGCGAGCGCGATCTTTTTGAATTAACCCTAACGCGCTTGGCTTACAACCGCCAAATCCCCATGTTAGGTATATGCCGCGGCATACAAGTGTTGGCAGTTGCCTTAGGGGGCACAGTGATGCAAGACATTGCCACCTCCCTACCCCAAGCCTCACTCATTAAGCACTCGCAAAAAGCCGACCGCGCCACAGCTACCCACTTTGTGCAAGCAGTTGAAGGGTCGCGCATTGAACAATTATTAGGCAAGCGTTTTGCGGTCAACTCATTCCACCACCAAGCAGTAGATAGTTGTGGACCACGCTTCCGCATCACGGCACAATCGGCTGATGGCGTAATCGAGGCCATTGAGAGCACCGAAATGAAATCTATCATAGGTGTGCAATGGCATCCCGAATGCTTCATTACCGAAGGCGACACATGTATGATGCCCTTGTTCAAGCAATTAGTAGACGATGCTCGCCAATTTGCCACAGCCCGTCGCATACACCACAGTGTGCTCACACTCGATTCGCATTGTGACACCCCTATGTTCTTCGAGCAAGAAGTTAACTTAGAGCGCCGCGACCCTAAACTCCTTGTCGACTTCCCCAAGATGCGTGAAGGGCACCTTGACGTAAGCACAATGGTAGCCTACTTACCACAAGGCGATTGCAATACAGAAGCCTCAGCAGCTGCTACAGCCCAGGCACTTCGCACGTTAAACGAGATAGAAGAACGTGTAGCGCACGCACCAGGTGTGGCTTTAGCTTGCACCCCAGCACAACTCTACGCCCACAAACTCGAAGGCAAACTCAGCATCATGCGTGGCATCGAAAATGGTTATGCCATAGGCAAAGACTTACAGAATATCGAGAAATTCGCCCGTATGGGTGTGGTCTATATCACACTCTGCCACAATGGTGATAACGACATTTGCGACTCAGCCCGTCGTTCCACACAGCGTCATGGTGGACTCTCAGACTTTGGTCGCGATGTTGTGCGCGAAATGAACCGCTGTGGCATGATGGTCGACCTAAGCCATGCAGCCGAAACCTCGTTCTACGATGCTTTGCAATGCAGCGCTACTCCTATCGTGTGTTCGCATGCCTCGAGCCGCGCCATGTGCAACCATCCGCGCAATCTCACCGACGACCAACTTCGCGCTCTTGCCCAAGTGGGCGGAGTGGCACAGGTTACACTCTACCACGGCTTTTTGCGTTTAGAGGAAGAAGGCATCCCTGCCACCATTCACGATGGTGTGCGCCACCTCATGCACATGATCGACGTAGCTGGTATTGACCATGTTGGCATAGGCACCGATTTTGATGGCGATGGTGGTGTGCCAGGTTGTGCATGCGCTTCTGAACTCATCAACTTCACACGCTTACTCGTTGCCGAAGGCCTCACCTCGCACGATTTGCAAAAAATATGGGGCGGAAACTGGTTGCGCGTGATGCAGCAATGCCAAGATTTTTCAGAACTTTCCTGGTAAATCTCATTGTGAGTACGCAAGGACTTCACTTGTGAACTCACACAAAAATTCACCCCATTATATCTCACCCACACAACGCATTCATCTCAAAGAATATGAAATACATTGCATTAACCGTACTGTCGTTTGCACTCCTTGCTTTCGCTGCATGCAAAAGTCAAAAGAACAGCGAGCAAGAAGAAAACCGCGACACCATTGCCGTAACTAACGTGCAATTTTGTGCCGACTCAGCCTATGCTTCTATTGTGAAGCAATGCAGCTTTGGTCCACGCGTGCCAAATTCTGAGGCACACCGCCAATGTGGCGACTATATTGTAGAGAGTTTTAAAGCCCTCGGTCTCAGCGTTACCGAACAAAAAGCCGATTTAAAAGCCTGGGACGGTAAAATGCTTCATTCACGCAACATCATTGCAGCCTATCGCCCTGAGTTAGCCGAACGCATCATTATTTGCACACACTGGGAAAGCCGTCCTTGGGCAGATGCTGACCCCGATTCTACCAAACACCACACCCCCGTGATGGCAGCCAACGATGGTGCCAGTGGTGTGGGCGTGATGCTCGAGTTAGCACGCAATCTCAAAGCACTCAACCCCAATGTGGGCATTGACTTTATTTGTTTCGATTCTGAAGACTATGGTGCCCCCTATTGGGCAAGCGACAAAGCCCCTCAAGATGGTAGCGACTGGTGCTTGGGTTCACAATATTGGGCAGCCAACCCACACGTGCCTGGTTATCAAGCCAAATTCGGTATATTGCTCGACATGGTTGGCGGACAAGATGCACGTTTTGCCTACGAAGGCATGAGCATGCGCTATGCACGCGACGTCATGGTTGGCGTATGGGATGCAGCCACACGTGCTGGTGCCGAAAAACTGTTCCAAAACATAGAAGGTGGTTATGCACAAGACGACCACATCCCTATGAACGAAGTGGCTGGCATTCCCACCATCGACATTATTCCCTTTATCGAAGGTGAACACTCATTTGGTGCCACATGGCACACCGTGAACGACACCCCCGAGCACATTTCGAAAGAGACATTGCGTGGCGTAGGACAAACCCTACTGCAATTTATCTCTGAACAAAAATAAAAACAATCCATACACCTCAAATTATGACTATCAACGAAGTACAAGACGAAATCATTGAAGAATTTTGCGAACTCGACGATTGGATGGATCGCTACCAACTGCTCATTGACTTGGGCGAAGAACAAGCCCCCCTACCCGAGTGCGACAAAAACGATCAGAACCTTATTGACGGTTGCCAAAGCCGCGTATGGATTGTGTGCGACGAAGAGAACGGTGTGCTGAACTTCCGTGCCGAGAGCGATGCTTTAATCGTAAAAGGCATTGTGTCGTTGGTTATTCGTGTAGTAAATCATCATACCCCACAAGAGATTCTCGATGCCAACCTTTATTTCATCGATAAGATAGGACTTACCGAGCACCTCTCTCCCACCCGCTCAAATGGCCTACTCGCCATGATTAAGCAAGTGCGCATGTATGCGCTGGCATATAAAACCAAATTGGGTGAATAAACTCAAACACACATTTTCCTACATAAAGGGGGAATGAATTCTTCATCCCAATCCTCACTCACTACATTCAGGTATGTACACAAGGGCGTTACCCCATGTGAACATGCCTGTTTTTTTTGCAATACCCCTATTTGCAGAATAAACTATGCTAAACAAGAATCTGACATTTAGTTTATTTTGCAAAACAGGATTTTCATAACACAACTATAATTATTAATAAATTTAAAAATACGCCCTTTTTCAATTAGAAAAAATGAAAATCCTTTTTTTACCCCCCCCGAAATATATACTTTTGTAACAGCAATAAAGCGTTGAACCTCAACGCATTAAGCACATGCCGAAAATAATACTACAAAACTATAAACCAAAACTTATTATTATAATGAAAAAAGTTCTTACATTTTTTTGTGCATTAATGGTTACTTTCCTCACAGTAGGTGTAGCCAAAGCACAGACTACGTTCCAAGTATCGGAAGCTCCTTCTGATGGTGCTTGGGATAAAAACACCAAGTGGTACATTGTAACCCTCGACAACTTTATTATTTCAAGCGAAGCTTTAGAGTTTGGTAATAAGAATCTCGGTGGTGCAGTTGCATTCAGCATGTCATCAAAGAATCTTAAAGACGCTATCAAAGACGCCTCTTTGTGGTGTGTTGTTGGTGATGATACCAATGGCTATAAGTTCTATAACAAAGCTAAAGGTACAGGACATTTCCTTGCTTTAACAAATGGTGCAACAGATGGAGCTGCGCGTGCAACAATGGTAGAGAATACAACTACAAGCTCTAGTGAAAATGGTAAAAATGGTTGTGCTTTTGATATAAAACTTAAGGGCACAAACTATCCCAACATTTATTGCATTAAATTGCATGGCACTAATAACCTTTATTTAAATAACCGCGATAATCATCTTTCTTATTGGGATGCTCCTCAAGCATTTAATAACTCAGCCCGAGGATCACAAGTTCGTTTTTATGAGTATAAAACGAATGGGTATTGTCGAGTAGGTTTATCATCGCTTTTATTGCCAGGTGTTGCAACTGATAATAATGTTTCTGCTGCAGAAACTAATTTATCTAATGATATTACCCGTGCAAATGTCGAAGCATTGGAATCTGCAATTTCAAATGTTCTTGCTACCAAATATTATCGCGTCAACAATCAGCAAACGAATGGAATCAAACAGTTAGCAACTGACGGAAGCAATACTCCTAAAATGGTTTCCTCAAACAATACAAATCAACTTGTTAATGCAATTTGGCAGTTCATACTTTGCGATAATGGTGTTAAAATGACCAATGTAAACAATCCCAAAGGATTTGTTGCTGCGCTGAATGATGCAGAATATAAAGGCACAGATGATCAATACAAGGGTTCAGTAACAAGACCCCTTACGACTGAAGAACTTGGTATTAAACTTGAATTTAGTAAGTTTAATGATGGTACATTTGCTCTCAGAGACGGAGATTATCACCTATTAAATGGTGAAGATGGTTCTCATAATGATAATTACGCATTATGCCATTGGACTACAGACGATTCTTGGAATAATGGTAATGGACGAGATGGTAACCGATGGAATATTGTGGAAGCTACGTCAATTGAAGTGGCACTCAATACCCTCAATGGTAAATCGTATGCATCAACTTACCTTCCCTTCGGCGTAAGCACTATTGAAAACGCCACAGCATACGTAGCAGCAGCTCCTGCTAATGGCTATGTAACCTTCAACACTGCTGAAGGTGGTGTGGCTAAGCAAAATGGTTTCTTGCTCGTTAGCGACGATGCTGCAACTACTGCAACTCTCACCATTGGCAAAGGTACTGCAACAAGTCAAATGAGAGGTACACTGACAAATCTCACACTCGATGATTCAAACAAGGCTAACTATCGCGTATTTGGTTGTTTAAGCACCGACAACAATATTCTCGGTTTCTTCAAACCTTCAGCAAAACTTAATCAAGTTAATGCGAATCGTGGTTACTTCATAAATGAAGCTCAGGAAGCTCTTCGATTGAACTTTAGTGGTGTAGTAAGTGGCATCGAGACTATCGAAGCTAATGCACAAAACAATGCGCCTATCTTCGACCTCAGCGGACGCCGCGTAATGAAGACTGTAAAGGGTGGACTCTATATCCAAAACGGTCGTAAGTTTATCGTAAAATAACAATAACACTTAGAAACCAAATAATAATGAAAAAGACATATATCAAACCTGTTTCGAGCCATTTCTGCTTTATCGAACCGCTCACTCAGTTGTGCACTTCATTCCAATATAGCGATGATGGTTCACAAGAAACCAAAGAAGCATGGTCTAACAAAAAGGAAAATAACATCTGGGGCGAAAATCATAATGGTCCCTGGGGTGAATAATCCTATTCCATAAACATTAAGCGCTTGGGAGATTAATTCCTCTCAAGCGTTTTTTATTTCAAAAGCCATTGTTCCTATTGGTCTCAAACAAAGGAACACCCTAAAAACAGCATATAGAGAGTGTTTATCTTCACACATAGTTTACAGACATTTTATTCATAAAAAATAAAATTTTCTATTCAAGTGAATCTTATTCTGCATATTGTGTGCATAATTAGTTAAAATATTGCATACTGCGAACCAGTATGCAGTATTTTTTGTATATTTGTCGGCATAATTAGACAAATACTAACATGATGATTCCCGAAATAACAGCTGCCGAAGCAGCTTCGATGATACAACATGGCGACTTGCTTGCTGTAGGTGGATTTGGTCCTGCAGGATCGCCCAAGGTTATTACACCCGCATTAGCAGCCAAAGCGCGTAAGGAACACGAAGCCGGACGCGAATTTAAGGTAAACGTGGTAACAGGTGCCTCGATTGGTGCCAGTTGCGACGGAGAACTTGCTGCTGCCGATGCTGTAGACCGTCGTTTGCCTTTTAGCGTCAACCCTGAAATGCGAAAGGCCTACAACGCGGGACGTGTGCGCTACACCGACCTCAATCTGTCGGACAACGCATCGCACCTACGCCAAGGACTCACGGGACGTATCACATGGGGCATCATTGAGGCTTGCGATGTGCAAGAGGTGCGTGGCAAACTGCGCATCTACCTTACTGCGGGCATTGGCATTGCGCCCACCATTTGCCGATTGGCAGAAAAGGGTGTTTTCATTGAATTAAACACTTGGCACAGCTCGCGCATCATCGGCATGCACGACATTTACGAGATTGAAGATCCTTGGTTTCGTGCCCCCATACGCATCACACAACCCATCGAAATCATAGGTTTGCCCTATATCGAAGTATCGCCCGAACACGTGAAAGGCATTGTTATGACGCACTTGCCCGACGAGGCACGCGCCATGACACCTGGCAACGAGGTAACAAAAGCCATAGGTCAGCACACTGCAGAGTTCTTGGTGTGGAATATGAAACAAAACTACATCTCGCGCAACAAACTCATTCTGCAAAGTGGTGTGGGCAGTGGAGCCAATGCCGTGATGGGTGCTTTGGGCGAGTCGAAAGAGGTGCCTAATTTCTCCATCTACACCGAAGTGTTGCAAGAAGAACCCATGCGACTGATTCGAGAGGGTAGGGTAATGGCAGCTTCGACAGGCGCCCTCACCCTGAGCCCTGAGCATTTGCAGGACCTTTATCGCAACATGAACGATTATCGTGGACGTATTCTTTTACGTCCTTCTGAAATCTCAAACTGCCCCGAAATCATTGCGCGTTTAGGAGTTTGCTCGCTCAACACAGCCATCGAGGTTGACATCTACGGACACGTGAACTCCACCAAAGTTTCGGGCACCAAAATGATGAATGGAGTAGGGGGTTCGTGCGATTTTACGTGCAATGCCATGCTTGCCACCTTTACCTGCGGTTCTACAGCCAAAGACGGTCGCATCAGCAGCATTGTGCCTTTCTGCTCGCACGTAGACCACACCGAGCACTACGTCGATGCCATTGTTACAGAATATGGCGTAGCAGATTTGCGTAATAAGTCGGCGCTCGAAAAAGCCGAAGCCCTTATAGCCATTGCACACCCTGACTATCGCCCCATTTTGCGCGAATATATGCGATTAGCCGGCGCATACGGCGGACACACACACCACATTTTGCCTGCAGCCTTTGCCATGCACGACACATACCGCCGCAAAGGTGATATGCGATTGGTTGATTGGAGCGAATATATCAAAGACTAAGAGGAATTACCCACCACCAACTTCTCGTTTAGGTATTTGTAGCCAACCTGATTGATGTTTAAAAAGCCGTAGCAACTTAGTCAACTGGATGCGGTAGTTGCACTTGTTCGTGGCAGAGTATTCTTGACTTACCGATGCCCAATTTACCAAAGATGCCCTTGGTGATATCAATGTGAGTAATTTTTGCCATGATAGTAGTGTTTTTTTGGGTTAGTAAATGGCTCCAAAATGGTGGTTGTGTTCCTTCGGAATGATATCGGAATTTCTTCGGAATCGTTTTTCGCCAAAATGGAGCATGTTTTAGCTAGCTTGCGAGTGCAAAGTTACAACGCGAAAAAGGGGAACCCAAATTTTTCGCAATTTTGTGGCGTTTCGAAATGTTAAAATCGGCTCACTCCCCCAGTGTTTACGGGGGAAAATTTATTTTTTTGTAGCGCGAGAGTGAACAGATTTCAAAAAGTCATTTGACGCAAAAATGACCGCACGGCAAAATTAACGATTGAAGTCCAAAATCGCCAAAACAATGAAAAAAATACAAGGTTAACAAATCTTATATTTCAGTCATAATGCTTTCATTTTGTTCTTACAGCCCATAATGAAGCAGTAGGCTGTATTTTGCTTCAAGCTTAAAAAATCGCGCAATGCATTCTTCGAATTTAAGAAGCAAAATGTGGGTTGCAGAACCAAACTTATTTCTTACCGCTTATATCGGCATTTACACTCGTTAACTCAGAATTAAGAAATATTTCAAATGACAAAATAACACTTAAGAAGTTGATTATCAGACAGTTGATGTGTCATTTGTCATTTTCGCTTTCACCCTAAGTTTTCAGTATTTAGCGTGATTTTTTTTCGTCGATAAGGGCATTATTAAATGGGTTACCCCGTTAGGGGTGAGATAAGGTAGCCAGGTATGTGAAGGGAA
>ERZ1026884.709-NODE-709-length-20435-cov-9.597105_pt1 | contig 20435 bp, 17 predicted proteins | sample MGYA00380172_ERZ1026884 | MGnify/ENA primary metagenome ERZ1026884 (study PRJEB33269, sample SAMEA4719808) | human gut metagenome | biome: human-associated habitat; feature: organic feature; material: feces | place: Cameroon | collected 2013-10 ... | reverse complement strand
TCATACCCCTGACTTTTTCAAAGCTTGAGTAAACCCCAAGTCTATTTAGTTACTCATTAGGAATAGGGTGACCTATTCCTTTTTTTCTTTATTGACAATTAACTGAAGTGGTGTACAATAAAGGCACAAGCTACGAAACAGGATATGTCTTTAAGATAAAAGCTTACTAGAGAGGAAGAAATGGTGGAAACTTCCAAGATATTTACTTAAAGGTACTCCCTGTGATGCTGAACTCGAAAGAGATTCCGTAACTCGCGTTAAGAGATGAGAGGTTATGCATTGCATAACGAATAAAGGTGGTAACACGAGACTTCGTCCTTTGATGAGGTCTTTTTTTATTTATAGGAGGAGAATATGAGCGATTTTTTAAATGACAAAGATTTAAATACTTTAAATCATTCATGTGCACATGTATTAGCACAGGCAGTTAAACATCTTTACCCACAAGCTAAATTCTGGGTAGGTCCAGTAGTGGAAGAAGGATTCTATTATGATATCGATTTAGGTGATCAGACTATTTCTGATGATGACTTACCTAAGATTGAAAAAGAAATGAAGAAAATCTGTAAAGATGGTAAGAGAATCGTTAGACATGAAGTCTCTAAAGAAGAAGCTTTAGAAGAATTCAAGGATGATGAATATAAGCTAGACTTAATCAATGGTTTAGAAGATGGTACAATCACTACTTATTCACAGGGTGATTTCACTGACTTATGTCGTGGTCCACATGTAGAAACAGTTAAACTATGTAAGAACTTCAAGTTAATCAAACATTCTGGTGCATACTGGAAAGGTGATAAGAACAACAAGGTTCTTCAGAGAATTTATGGTGTATGTTTCCCAACTAAAGAAGAATTAGAAGCACATCTTCAGTTATTAGAAGAAGCAAAAGAAAGAGACCACAGAAGACTTGGTAAAGAATTAGGTATCTTCATGTTTGCGGATATCGTAGGTAAAGGTTTACCAATGTGGTTACCAAATGGTTTCACTGTAAGACGTTTATTATCTGATTACATCATGAACAAAGAATTAGAATTAGGTTATGAACATGTTATGACACCTTCTCTTGGTAATGTTAAGTTATACAAGAAGTCAGGACATTGGGCTCATTATAAAGATGATATGTTCCCAGCTATGGAATTAGATGATGAAGCATATGTATTAAGACCTATGAACTGTCCACACCATATGGTTATGTATAAATCTACATTACATTCATATCGTGATCTTCCAGTTAGAATTGCGGAAATTGCGAATGATTTCCGTTTTGAAGCAAGTGGTGCTTTAACTGGTATCGAACGTGCAAGAGCCTTCACACAGAACGATTCACATATCTTCTGTCGTCCAGATCAGATTGCTCAGGAATTCAAGAATGTAGCACACTTAATCTTAGATGTGTATAAGGACTTTGGTTTCAAAGATTACTCATTCCGTTTATCATTAAGAGATAAGAACAACAAAGAAAAGTATTTCGGTAATGATGAATTATGGGAAAAGAGTGAAAACGAATTACGTGAAGTATTAAAAGAAATGAATGTAGAATTCTATGAAGCAGAAGGCGAAGCAGCATTCTATGGTCCTAAACTTGACGTACAGGTAAAGAGTGCATTAGGACATGATGTTACTTTATCTACAATCCAGTTAGACTACCAGTTACCAGAAAGATTCGAATTAACTTATGTTGATGAAAATGGTGATAAGGTAAGACCAGTTGTTATTCATAGAGCAATCTTAGGTTCATTAGACCGTTTCGTTGCCTTCTTATTAGAAGAAACAAAAGGTAATCTTCCTCTATGGTTAGCACCTACTCAGGTTCAGGTTATTCCAGTTAAACTTGAATATCATGATGAATACGCAAAAGAAGTTGTGGCTAAGTTAAGAAAAGCACACTTCAGAGTAAATAACGATAATAGAGATGAAAAGCTTGGTTATCGTATCAGAGAAGCACAGTTAAAGAAGATCCCTTATCAGTTAGTACTTGGTGATAACGAAAGAGATAATGGTACTGTGACTTATCGTAAACATGGTGAAAAGAAACAGACTACAGTAACTTTTGAAGAATTCGTAGAATTATTAAATACAGAAGTAGAAAATAAAACTTTAAGCCACTAATACATTTGACTCCCTTTGCTGGGAGTCTTTTTTTGTAAAAAGACAAAAATCAGTATGTTTTGTTTGCTTTTAAAGTGTTTTACCCTCTATAATAGACTAAACAATAAAGGAGTGTTTTCGATGAAACGTAGAATAGAAGAAGTAAAGAAAATTGTCATTAAGGTAGGCTCAAGCTCACTTTGTGACAAAGATGGAAAAATCAATAAAGAAAAAATATTGATGTTAACATGGCAGATTGCCAAACTTAAAAGAGAAGGTTATATTGTTGTTCTAGTCTCTTCAGGAGCCATCGCAGCGGGTATGGGCGCATTAGGACTAGACAGTAAACCGAAAACACTACCGGAAAAACAGGCATTAGCTGCGATTGGGCAGGCAAGACTAATGGAAATCTATGAAGAAATATTCCAGGTCTTTAATATGAAATGTTCTCAGATCTTATTAAACCATGATGACTTTGATGATCGTCATCGTTTAATGAACTTAAACCATACAATTAATGCATTACTCAATTATGGTGTTGTTCCTATTATTAATGAAAATGATGCTTTGGCAGTAGATGAAATCAAGGTAGGAGACAATGATACATTGGCTTCACTTATTGTTCCTCTAGTAGAGGCACAATTATTAATTCTTGTCAGTGATATTGATGGTCTTTATACAGGCAATCCTCATACTGATCCTGATGCTGTGCTTATCCACTATGTAGATAAGATTGATGATACTATTTTAAGCTATGCAGGAGATGCAGTCAGTGGTTTAGGTACAGGTGGCATGGCGACTAAACTAAAAGCAGCTCAAATGGTCAATGCATTAGGTAGTCATATGTGTATTGTGAATGGACAGAAAGAAAACAGTATATTAAATGCTTTAGATAATGAAGGGACTTGGTTCAATGGTGCTTCTGGCACAAATATGAATGCTAGAAGACATTGGATTGCCTATCGTACTAAACCAAGAGGAACAATTATAGTTGATGCAGGATGTAGAAAAGCGATTGTTGACAAGCATGTCAGTCTTTTACCTACAGGTATTAAAGATGTAGAAGGTAGATTCCTAGAAGGACAGGTTGTTGATATCAAGGATGAAGAGTTAAATACCATTGCGAAGGGTGTTGTCAATTATGCCAGTGATGAAATTAGATTGATCAAGGGACATCAGTCTTCTGAGATAGACGAAATATTACATCGTCATGACTATGATGAAGTAGTCCATGCGAATAACATGGTTGTATTGGAGGAAAGATAATGAATACATTATTAGAAACACAATTAAAACATGCAAAAGAAGCAGCACGTCTTTTAAAGAATATGCCTACTTGCACAAAGAATCAGGCACTAGATAAAATCGCCGACGCATTAATTGCACATAGTGAAGAAATATTAGAAGCCAATAAAAAAGATATGAAACATGCACAGGAAGTCAATATGACTAAAGCGATGCAGGATAGACTCTTATTTACTCATGAACGTATTGTAGGAGTAAGTGATGGAGTCAAGAAAGTGGCTACATTACCTGATCCTATTGGTGAAGTGATGGAATCCTGGACAAGACCAAATGGTCTAGAAATTTCTAAAGTGAGAGTGCCTATTGGTGTCTTTGGAATTATCTATGAAGCCCGTCCTAATGTCACTGTAGATATTGCCTCTCTTTGCTTAAAATCAGGCAATGCATGTGTTTTAAGAGGTGGTAAAGAAGCCATTCATACAAATAAGAAATTAGTAGAAATCATGAAGGATGCCACTAAAGACATCTTACCAGAAGGTGCGATTGAACTGATCACAGAATTAGATCACGCCATTGTAGGTGAACTCATCCATGCCAATGAATATGTAGATGTTATTGTACCTAGAGGTGGTGCTGGACTCATTCAGTTTGTTGTTAAGAATGCAACAGTACCTGTTATTGAAACAGGCGCTGGTATCTGCCATCTATATGTTGATAAGGATGCAGACCTTAATAAAGCATTAACTATTGCAGTCAATGCAAAGATTCAAAGACCTTCAGTATGTAATGCGATAGAAACAATACTTGTACATAAGGATGTTGCAGACAAGTTCTTACCTGAACTAAAAAAAGCCTTTGAAAAAGTAGAAATCAAAGGGGATGATGCAGCATGTCAGATCATTCACTGTGAACGTGTCACTGATGACAGTTATACAACAGAATATGATGATTATATTGTGAATATTAGAGTTGTTGACTCAGTAGAAGAAGCAATCAATCATATTTATACATATTCTACAAAACATTCAGAATCCATTATTACTGAAAATAATGAAACAGCTGCATTATTTATGAATAGCTTAGATAGTGCCTGTGTGTATCATAATGCTTCTACAAGATTCTCAGATGGCGGAGAATTTGGTTTTGGGGCAGAACTTGGAATCAGTACACAGAAACTTCATGCCAGAGGTCCACTGGGTTTAAAAGAAATGTGTTCTTACCAATACAAAATTGAAGGAAATGGCCAGATTAGAGAGTAGTAAAAAATACTACTCTTTTTTTATTGACAATAGTTAGCACCCTAACTATAATATTTAGCATACTAACTAATGGTAAGGAGGTGTACAACGGACATGCAAGAGAATGTCAAAGTGATGATAGATAAGGTCGCAGTACTTAGAAAAGTAGTAGGAAAGTATATGATGCGTAACTTTAAGAATATGCCTTTAACAGGTGATCAATCACGCTTGTTATTTGTGATTAAAGAACATGGTCATTCTCAAAAAGAAGTGGCACAATATCTTCATATCTCTGATGCAACACTTTCAGTAAGAATCAAGCGTCTAGAAGAAGCAGGCTATATTATTCGTGAACAGAATCCTCAAGATAAACGTCATTCTACAGTGCGTTTAAGTAAATTGGGTGAAGAGTATTTAGAAATCTGTAAGGATAAGATGAGGCATATGGAAGAAGTATGCAGCAGAGGACTCACAAAAGAAGATCATGATGCCGTATTACATATGATTGATATGATTATTAAGAATATGGAAGATGAATTAAAGGAGGAAGACGATGCTTAAACTTAAGAAATATTTTAAGAAATATTGGTTATTGTTTGTATTAGCCATCGTTTGTATATTTGGACAGGCCTATACTGAATTAACACTTCCTGATTATATGTCTGATATCGTATCTAGCGGTATTCAGGCAGGAGGTTTCGATTCAGCTATATCTCCTGTATTAAGTGAAGAAACTTATAATCATTTTTTATTATTTGTCTCTTCAAAAGATCAAAAAGTATTAGAAAATGCGTATAAGAAAACTCCTGCAAAGGATGTGGACAAGTCTTATTATAAGACATTCAAAAAAGCAAAGAATCAGACTTTATATATCTTAAAGAAAGATGTAGATGAAGAAAAACTCAATAAAGTATTAACTAAGCCTATGTTGATTGTTTATTCTATGAATAAAATGAAACCTGGTACAAAGCAGTATAAGTTATTTGAGACAAAGATTGATTCAGCTATTAATTCTGCTAAGGAAGGCTATCAAAAAGGCTTAGATGGCTATAATAAAGGTTTAGAACAGTATAATGCTGGCATGGCTAAATACAATCAGGGTGTGAAGCAGTATGAACAGATGCAGACTGCAATTAAGCAATATGATAGTGCACTAAATACATTAAACACTCAGTTTGGTTCATATGAAAAAGCCAAAGAAATGCAGAACACTTTAACAGCACAATATAATGCATTACCTGAAGGTGACGCAAAAACAAAGTTTCAGGCTCAATTAGCTGGTATTTCTCAGGCAGTTGCTGGTTATGAAAAACTCAATGCTTCAGCAGGTCAGATGGCACAAATGAAGAGCCAGTCTTCAACAATCAAGAAACAGCTTGATCAGGCTAAAGAAAAAGTCGCTTCTGCAAAACCTCAATTAGATGAATCTAAGAAGAAACTAGATGATGCAAAAGCACAGATTGATGACATGGAAACACATTTAAACAATGGAGATATTTATTATTTCATCGGTTCAATGGGTGAAGATGAACGTAATAAGATGTTTGAAAGCGTCGATAAGCAGATGAAGACTATGGGTGAATCTACAATGAAGATTGCAGCTGGTGAAGGTGTCAAAGCTGAATATAAGAAACTTGGTGCTGATATCAATAAAGTACAGAACCAGTATATTGCCCATAAAGGTATTCAGATGTTAGCTATTGCCTTACTTGGTGCTGTGGCTTCTATCTGTGTTGCATTCTTAGCATCAAAACTTGGTGCATCAGTGGCAAGAGACTTACGTTTAGCTGTATTTAAGAAGGTTGAAAGCTTCTCTAATACTGAATTCAATAAGTTTTCTACAGCCTCTTTAATTACTCGTAGTACAAACGATATCGTTCAGATCCAGATGGTTCTTGTGATAATCGTAAGAATGTGTATGCTTGCCCCAATCAATGGTATTGGTGGTATTATGAAGGCTGTTAAGAACTCACCATCTATGACTTGGATGATCTTCTTAGTTGTCATTATTATCTTTGGAGTACTTGGTGTCACTTTCTCTATCGCAATGCCTAAATTCAAGATTATCCAGCAATTAATTGATAAACTTAACTTAGCAATGAGAGAAAACCTTTCAGGTATTCTTGTCATTCGTGCATTTGGAAATGAAGAAGAATCTGAAAAACGTTTTGATCAGGCTAACAAAGATTTAACAGGGACAAACTTATTTGTTAATAGAGTGATGGTTTCATTAATGCCTATCATGATGTTTATCATGCAGGGGATGACTTTACTCATTATCTACTTTGGAGCAAAGCAGGTTGATTTAGGTCATATTGCGATTGGTGAAATGATGGCCTTCTTACAGTATGCCATGATTATCGTTATGAGTTTCTTAATGGTCGCAATGATTGCAGTTATGTTACCTCGTGCAAGTGTTGCCGCAAACCGTGTAGCTGAAGTATTAAATACTGAACCTACAATTGAAAATCCAGAACAGAGCACTTCTTTTGATGAAGACAAGAAAGGTTTAATAGAATTCAAACATGTATCATTTAAGTATCCTGGTGCTGATGAACCAGTTTTAACTGATATTGACTTTACAGCCCGTCCTGGTCAAACAACAGCCTTTATTGGTTCAACAGGTTCAGGTAAATCAACACTTATTAACCTTATTCCTCGTTTCTATGATGTCACTGAAGGTGAAGTCACTGTAGATGGTGTGGACGTAAGACATGTCTCTATGCATGATTTAAGAGACCGTATTGGTGTCGTACCTCAAAAGGGATTATTATTCTCAGGTACAATAGAATCAAATATTAAATATGGTGCTCCTGATTTATCTGATGAAGAATTGGCTGAAGTGATTGATGTTGCACAGGCAAAAGAATTCATTGAAACAAAACCATTAGGTGTTAAAGAACCTATTTCTCAGGGTGGTACAAACGTATCAGGTGGACAGAAACAGCGTCTCGCAATTGCAAGAGCACTTGCAAAAAATCCTGAAATTCTTATCTTTGATGACAGCTTCTCAGCACTTGACTTCAAGACTGATGCAACACTTAGAAAACGTTTAGGAGAAATGACTGCCAAGACTCATAACACTGTCTTAATCGTTGGACAGCGTATTGCATCTATCATGCATGCAGATCAGATCATCGTACTTGATGAAGGCAAGATTGTAGGAAAAGGCACACATGAACAATTAATGAAAACATGTTCTGTCTATCAGGAAATCGCCTTATCTCAGTTATCAAAGGAGGAATTAGACAATGAATAAAAATCGTCGCGCTCCAATGGGTATGGGCAGAGGCCGTGGTAATAATGAAAAAGCGAAGGATTTAGGTGGTACATTAAAGAAGTTACTTGCATACTTAAAACCATATCATTTCAAGATTTGTTTTGTGATGGTATTTGCGGTATGTTCTACTATCTTTAATATTATAGGTCCTAAGGTTCTTGCGAAAGCAACAGATAAACTATCAGAAGGTATCATGGCTAAAGTAGCCAATACCGGTGGTATTGATTTTAATTATATCGTCAAGATTTTATTGATTCTTGTCGTGTTATATGCAGCTAGTTCTCTATTTAGTTATATTATGAGCTGGATCATCTCTGGCGTATCACAGGATGCAGCCTTCTCACTTAGAAAAGATATTTCTGAAAAGATGAACCGTTTACCACTTTCTTATTTTGATAAGCATACAAGTGGTGATATTCTTTCTCGTGTGACTAACGATATTGATACAATCGCTCAGTCATTAAACCAGTCTTTATCTACACTTATTTCTAACGTAGTTACTCTTGTAGGTATCTTTATTATGATGCTTACAATCAGCTGGCAGATGACTCTGATTGCAGTTGTAGTATTACCTATATCAATGACCTTGATGCGTTTAGTCATGAAACATTCACAGAAATACTTCACTCAGCAGCAGAACTCACTTGGTGATGTCAATGGTCATATTGAAGAAATGTATGGTGGACATCAGGTAGTCAAAGCGTTCAATGGTGAAGAAAAATCTGTAGAACAGTTTGAACAATATAATGAATCACTTTATACATCAGCATGGAAATCACAATTCTTTGGATCACTCATGATGCCAATTAGTAACTTTATCGGTAATATCGGTTATGTAGGTGTTTGTATTATTGGTGGTATTCTAGCAGGTTCTAAAACAATCACTATTGGTGATATCCAGGCATTTATCCAGTATGTGAGACAGTTCAATCAGCCAATCTCTCAGATTGCTCAGGCGGCTAACTTATTACAAAGTACTGGTGCAGCTGCAGAACGTGTCTTTGAATTCTTAGAGGAAGAAGAACTTACAGAAGACTCAGCCACTCTTACAACTGAAGAAGTACAGAATATGAAGGGTGCTGTCACTTTTGCGGATGTTCACTTTGGTTATAATCCAGATAAGATCATCATCAATGACTTCTCACTCCATGTTCATGCCGGTCAGAAGGTAGCCATTGTTGGTCCGACTGGTGCAGGTAAAACAACTATTATTAAGTTATTAATGCGTTTCTATGAACTCAATGGTGGTTCTATCATGATTGATGGTGAAGATATCACTCAAATGAAACGTAGTGATCTTCGTTCATTATTTGGTATGGTATTACAGGATACATGGTTATTTAATGGTACTATCATGGATAACTTAAAATATGGTCGATTAGATGCCACTGATGAAGAAGTCAAAAAAGCATGCGTGAGTGCGCATGTAGATCACTTTATTCATACATTATCTGATGGCTATAACACTATGATCAATGAAGAATCTTCTAATATCAGTGCAGGTCAGAAGCAGTTATTGACTATTGCCCGTGCTTTCTTAAAGGATCCTAAGATTTTGATTCTTGATGAAGCGACATCTTCAGTTGATACAAGAACAGAATTATTAATTCAGCAGGGAATGGATGAATTAATGAAGAATAGAACATCATTCGTTATTGCACATCGCCTCTCTACTATTAGAGATGCTGATACAATCATCGTTATGCGTGATGGTGATATTGTAGAAATCGGTAATCATGAAGGATTACTTAAAGAAAATGGTTTCTATGCAACACTTTATCGTTCACAATTTGAAAATGGACAGTAAAAAGCTTGATAGTCACTTGACTATCAAGTCTTTTTTGTATAAGATACAAAAAATATTTTGAAAGGAGGAAAATATCATTCTATTGAGACAAGCAGTTATAGGTGATATAGAAGCTATCTCTCATATAGAGTCTCTTTGTTTTCCTAAAGCTGAAGCAGCGACTTATGAGCAGTTTAAAGAACGCTTTAATGCCTTTTCAGAGAACTTTCTTGTATTAGAAGATAAAGATGTTATTGGTTTTATTAATGGGAATACATCGAATATTAAAGGCTTACCAGATGCATTTTATGAAGATGCTTCATTACATGATCCTAGTGGTGATTATATGACAGTTTTTGGCTTAGATGTACATCCTGATTATCAGCATCAAGGCTTAGCACACATGCTTATGAATGGCTATATCACTCTTGCGAAGGAGCGAAATAAAAAAGGAATATTTCTCACATGTAAAGATCATTTAATTGGCTTTTATGAAAGTTTTGGCTATAAGCATCTTGGTGTCTCTTCTTCTACTCATGGAGAAGCAAAATGGAATGATATGTATCTAGAGATATGAATGTAGAAGTGATTAATGTAGGGACTGAACTTCTTCTTGGTGAAATCATCAACACAGAAGCTCTGGTACTCTTTAAGATGTGTAAAGAATTAGGATTTGATATTTATCATCAAACGACTGTTGGTGATAATCCACAACGTTTATTAGAATGTCTTGATATTGCGTTTAAAAGAGGGGCAGATTGTGTCATTACTACTGCAGGACTTGGTCCAACGCAGGATGATTTAACTAAGGAACTCTCAGCAGAATATCTAGGACTAGAACTTGTCTATAACGAAGAAGAAGCTCGTAAGGTGGATGAAAAATGTCGCTTTGTGACAGGACTCGATGTTGTTTCTGATAACAACTTCAAACAGGCTTATTTCCCAAAAAATGCTTATATATTAGAGAATGATGTAGGAACAGCCAATGGCTGTGTGATGAGCAAGGATGGTAAGATGATCATTAATCTTCCTGGTCCACCTAAGGAATTCAATTATGTCGTAGAACATTCTTTAAAACGCTATCTAGAACACTATCGCCAGGAACAAATCTATACAGAAGACTTTCTAGTGATGGGTATTGGGGAAAGTATGATTGATGAAAAACTGACAGAAACCCAATATAAACAGACAGATGTCACTCTTGCGATGTATGCAGGAGAAGGCTATGTAAGAGTACGCATAGCGAATAAAGCCAAAACAAAAGAAGAAGCATATCAACATATGACCCCAATGAGGAATGAGATAGAAACACTATTAAAAGGCTATCTGATTCCAGGAGGTTCTATAGAAAAAGCCCTCAAAGACATCATGGTCCCTATTCAATTCATAGGGGATATAGATGTCCCCACATGGTTTAAGCCTTATGTAAAAGAAGATGCTGACTTAGTTATTTATTCTAAGGTGGAGCATGTCTCTTTAGGTGATCAGGTCACTATCCATGTGAATAACGATAAAGGATTTACAGATGGGATGTTGAAGGATTATCATCTTTCAATGAATCGTTTGACAAGCAAATTACAGCTTTATCTTTATCGTTATTTAAAAAAAGGTTTACCTATGTAGTGGATAAACTGTTTGAATCGCTTCTATGACATGAAGAAAGATGTCATGAAGATTAGAAATATCAACAAGCACATCTCCACACTCTAATGAGTGATTTGCATCACGATAGAGAATAAGTGGAATATGTGCTTCGTCACATGCACATTGAATGAGATTCGTTTTGGCCCATGAGTCATTTGTACCATGGAAGGCAATACCATTTAAACTATACTTGAAAGTCGCAACAAGTGGTGTGAAATAAATAGAATATGCATTCACATGATGTTCTTCATTAAAACGTGCACTAATGGCAGTACCAATACTTTTTGATACAAATAGGATTTCATCATAAGTAGAAAATGGAATATCTTTAAGAATTTCTTCAGTCTGCGCATAACCAATATCTTCAGCCTGCTTAATTAATTCATCTTTATCTTTCATATGAGGAAAGTGTTTATAGTTCACTTCAATGATCTCATAGCCATAGGCTGATAAACATTTTTTAGAGTAGTAGAGGAGTGGCTTATCACAATGATAACCAATTCCAGGAAACAGAACCGCTAGTTTTTTCATCAAATCACCTCGTGTGATTTGATTATAGCACTTATTCACATAATTTCATTGATTTAACGATAGTTTTATGTTTTACATAATGTTCTTTATCCTCTATAATATAGTTGTATTTTAATGAAAGAAAGGATGAACATAAATGGCAGGAGTCGTTGTTGTTGGAAGCCAGTGGGGCGACGAAGGAAAAGGAAAGGTTACAGATTATCTTGCACAGCAGGCAGATCTAGTAGTGAGATATTCTGGAGGTAATAATGCAGGTCATACTATTAAGTTTAATGGCCAGAAATTTGCCTTAAGACTTATTCCTAGCGGAATCTTTACAACTGGTGAAGTTGTATTAGGTAACGGAATGGTTATCAATCCTAAAGCTTTACTTGAAGAAATGAAGTATTTAAATGATGCAGGTATCAAGACTGATAAGATGCACATCTCAGATCGTGCACATGTCACTTTACCTTATCATATTGAAATTGACGAATTAGAAGAAGAAATGCGTGGTGCTGCAAGTATCGGTACAACTAAGAAGGGTATTGGACCTACTTATGTAGACAAATATGACCGTATCGGTATTCGTGTTGGTGAATTCATTAATGAACCATTATTCAAGAAGAGACTTGAAGAAACATTAGCATTTAAGAAGAAACAGTATCCTGGATTACAGTGTACTGCAGAAGAAATCTTTGAAGAATATAAGGAATATGCTAAAGTAATCAAACCTATGGTTTGTGATACTGGTATCTTTTTAGATGAAGCATTCCAGGCAAAGAAGAAGATCTTATTTGAAGGTGCTCAGGGTACTATGCTTGATATTGATTATGGTACTTATCCATATGTAACAAGTTCTAATCCAGGTGCTAATGGTGTACCATCTGGTGCAAGCATTGGTCCTCTTTATTTAACTGATGTAGTAGGTGTTATTAAGGCTTATACTACTCGTGTTGGTTCTGGTGCTTTCCCTACTGAAATTGAAGGTGAATTAGCTGATTATATCAGAAATGCAGGTAATGAATTTGGTACAGTAACTAAGAGACCTAGAAGAATTGGATGGTTCGATGCAGTTGTCGTTAACCAGTCAAGAAGAATGGCTTCATTAACTGGATGTTCATTAATGTTGTTAGATGTATTAAGTGGTTTAGATACTATTAAGATTTGTACTGCTTACATGTTAGATGGTAAAGAAATCCATGGTTTACCTTCTACTATTGAAGAATTAGAAAGAGTAGAACCAGTTTATGTAGAATTACCAGGCTGGAAGGAAGATATCACAAATGTCACTTCATTTGAAGAACTTCCTGTCAATGCTCAGAACTATATCAAGAAGATTGAAGAACTTATTCACTGCCCAGTGATAATGTTCTCAGTTGGACCTGATCGTACTCAGACAATTGTGCTTAAGGAAGTATTTTAATAAATAAATAGTAAAGGAGAACTTATGAAGAGAGAATTAGTACTGGTTATTGATTTTGGTGGCCAATACAATCAGCTCGTAGCGCGTAGAGTTCGTGAAAGCAACGTATATTGTGAAATCTATTCATATAAAGTTGCAATGCAGAAAATTAAAGAACTCAACCCTAAGGGAATCATCTTAACTGGTGGTCCTAATAGCTGCTATGAAGAAGGAGCTGCAACATGCGAAAAAGAACTTTTTGAATGTGGTGTTCCTGTACTTGGCTTATGTTATGGTGCTCAGCTAATGCAGTATGTATTAGGTGGAAATGTAGAAGCTGCACCTACTAGAGAATATGGAAAGACTGAAATCGTTGTTGATACAACTTCACCATTATTCTCAAATGTATCTGAAAAGACAGTATGCTGGATGAGTCATAATGACTATATTTCAGCTCTAGCTCCTGGCTTCAAATCTGTAGCACATTCTGATGAATGTCCAGTTGCAGCATGTGAAAACAGAGAAAAGAACCTTTATGGTATTCAGTTCCATCCAGAAGTATTACATACAGCAGAAGGTAAGAAGATGTTAAGAAACTTCGTAATCGATGTATGTGGATGTTCTGGTGACTGGAAGATGGATTCTTTCGTAGAAGAATCTATTAAAGCAATCAGAGAAAAAGTTGGCGATGGTAAAGTATTATGTGCTTTATCTGGAGGTGTTGACTCTTCTGTTGCAGCAGTCTTATTATCTAAGGCTATCGGAAATCAGTTAACTTGTGTATTTGTAGATCATGGTTTACTTCGTAAAAACGAAGGTGATGAAGTTGAAGCTGTATTTGGTAAAGATGGCTGCTATGACTTAAACTTTATCAGAGTGAATGCACAGGAAAGATATTATTCTAAGCTTAAGGGTGTAACTGAACCTGAAAGCAAGAGAAAAATCATCGGTGAAGAATTCATCAGAGTCTTTGAAGAAGAAGCAAAGAAGATTGGTGCCGTTGATTTCTTAGTACAGGGTACTATTTATCCAGACGTTGTAGAAAGCGGTCTTGGAGGAGAATCTGCAGTCATCAAGTCTCACCATAATGTTGGTGGATTACCTGATTGTGTAGATTTCAAAGAAATTATTGAACCATTAAGAGACTTATTCAAGGATGAAGTAAGAAAAGTAGGTCTTGAACTTGGTATTCCAGAATATTTAGTATTCAGACAGCCATTCCCAGGACCAGGTCTTGGTATTAGAATCATTGGTGAAGTTACTGCAGAAAAGGTACGTATGGTACAGGATGCAGATGCGATTTATAGAGAAGAAATTGCGAATGCTGGATTAGATCGTTCTATCGGTCAGTATTTTGCAGCATTAACTAATATGCAGTCAGTAGGTGTTATGGGTGATGAAAGAACTTATGACTATGCTGTTGCATTAAGAGCTGTTAATACTATTGATTTCATGACTGCAGAAGCAGCTGAAATCCCTTATGAAGTATTAAATAAGACTATGAATAGAATCATCAATGAAGTACGTGGTGTGAATAGAGTAATGTATGATATTACATCTAAGCCACCTGGAACTATTGAGTTTGAATAGAGGCGACTGTAGAATCCAACATCAATCCCCACGAATATGTAATTTTCATTTTCCATGGGAACTGATCTAAGAACTACTTAGAAAACAAAATAAGAAATAAAAAATGAGACCTTGCGTTGAAAAATGCAGGGTCTTTTTGTTTGGTAAAAAAACAAAAGAAAGTATCGAAAAGCCTTGCGTTTATGCGGAAAATCCGTCGTAAAAGTAAATTGAAATGGTTGCGAAAACCTTGATTATAATACCGAAAAAAAGAGAGAAAGAAATGATTTCTCGAATGAAATTTTGGTGTGTTAGATTGAGGGAACGCGGGGAGATATTTACGAAAAAGATGGAAAATTTAGTTGTGAATGATCATAGAGATAATTTGTTTTTGGGGATTTGGGAAGAAATTTGGGAAATCCAAAACACTGAAAAGCCCCATTTTACAAGGAAAATCTATGATATTGTATTGTTTTACCCGAATTCATTCCCCAAAAAGATGTTTTTGGGAACGATTTGGGAACAATTTGGGAAACGCAGAAAGGATGGTTTATATGAGAAAGAAAAATTACAAAGGGCGTTGTGAACGCAGGACAATTGACAAGACAAAAGGAGTATGCAGGTTCTATAGCAAGATACAATCGGTGTACGCTGATAAGCTTGTAGAGAATGAGCAGGTTGTAGAGATACATTGCAACGTTCTTCTTGAAGGACTGAGTATTGGTGAATATACAACTGACTTCTTTTGTAAAAAGAATGACGGTACATACATGGTACGTGAATGTGTTCAGAGGAAGCAGATAACGTGGCCTTCAGTAACGAAACTACTTGATGCATCACTTCAGTACTGGAGAAAGCGAGGAATCGAAGATTGGGGAATTGTGGTAGATAAGGAGGTGCCTGATCATGAAGAAAAATGATTATTTGAAAGTAAATGATATCATCTATCGAATACTTGCGGTAGATAAGGATAATTATTTGGTACTTAACTGTAATACAAAAAATATGCCTGTGTGGAGGTTGGAAGCTGAATTAGCCGATGGCGTCATTATTAATAGAGAAGAAGCTTTTGAAATTCTAGAAATTAAACTTATCGAAGAGGAACTCACAGGCACAGCCTTTAAACTGGCACACGAACGTTACACGATGATAGCAGGTGTGCTTTCCTTCATGAAGGATGATGCGCTAAGATATCAGGCTATCAAAATAGCAGTTGATACTTATGGAATCAGTAGAAGGACATTAACCACATACCTGTGCAATTATCTGGTGACAGATAATCTGGCAAGCCTAGTGCCAAAGCCTAGAAAAAAGAATCGACCAATGACAGATGACGAAAAAATAATGAGATGGGCTTTGAATAAGTTTTACTATACCAGACATAAGAATAAGCTCTCTGATTGCTACATAATGATGCTAAAAGAAAAGTACACTGATGAAAGTGGTAAGTTGAAAGAGGAACATCCCAGTATCCACCAGTTCCGCTATTTCTTTAATAAAACGAGAAAAAAGCAAACCGAGCTTATCTCTCGCGAAGGCATAAAAGAATATCAACTGAACCATAGACCACTCCTTGGTGAAGGTATACAAGATTTTGCGCCTACAATTGGAACTGGAATGCTGGATGGTACGGTATGTGATCTGTATTTGGTTGATGATGCAGGTAAGCTTCTTGGTAGACCTCTCCTTGTTGCATGTGTAGATGCATATTCAGGATTATGTTGTGGCTATTCCTTATTATGGGAAGGTGGTGTTTACAGCGTTCGTGAAATGATGCTAAACGTAATCGAAGATAAGGTCAAATGGTGCAAACAATTTGGTATAAAGATTGAAAAGAAGCAATGGCCATGCGATAAGCTTCCTGGAGTATTAGTTACAGACCGAGGATCCGAGTACATATCTTACAATTTTGAGCAGATTTCAGAATTGGGATGTCAGGTGATATCGTTGCCGAGTTTTTCGGCGAATATGAAAGGTCCTGTGGAGAAATTATTTGATTTAGTGCAAGATGGTTTTAAACCGTTTTTAAAAGGTTACGGCGTCATTGAATCTGACTTCCAGAAGCGAGGTATTAAAGATTACAGGTTAGAGAGTTGCCTAACTATAGAACAATTTGAAAAAATCATAATTCATACCATTATCTACTATAATAATCGAGTTCTTGTAAATTTCCCGTACAGTGACGATATGATGAAAGATGGTATTGTTCCTTCACCCGCAGGTATATGGGATTATCAAACTGAGTATGGGAATAGTAACTTGCTATCGGTTAGTAAAGAGCAATTAGTTCTAACTTTGTTACCACGTACGGAAGGTCGTTTTACTAGAAAAGGACTTGTAGTAAACAAGATGCGCTATGATGCGGATGGGTTTACTGAAGAATATCTTAATGGTGGAAAATGTACTGTGGCTTTTAATCCTGATGATGCCAGTGTGGTTTGGCTTCTAAAAGAAGGAGATTATATTAAATTCTCGTTAATCGAAAAGAAATATAATGGGATGTCAGTAGATGAAGTACATACTCAAAAAAAGAAACAGAAACAATATGTTGCTGGCTTTCGAGAGGATGCATTAGCGGCAAAAGTAGATCTAGCTCAAAAGATAAATACAATAGTAGAACACGCATTAAAGTCTGATAATACAGACATTAGAGGTGTAACTAAGAGACGGCAAAAAGCCAGAGCCCAGAGACATAGAAATTTGACGAGAGAGGTGATTGATAATGAATAATTATAGTGAATTATTACCTAAAATGTTATTCGGAGAAGAACTTAAAAACACGCTACAGATATTACCTGATTACGATGAATCGGTAAGAAATCAGGATGTTGGTACGAGACTAATAGAGTTGATGGATATTTATAAAGTATTTGTACCACAGAATTTATCTTTAGAAATCTATACAAAGCTTTATATGATGACAGTAATGTCGCTGCAGCAAAAAGGAACAGTTGACGCTACAAGACAGCTTAACGCGAATCATCGAGCAATGGCTTCTACTACGGAATACAAAGGTATTATAATGGGGGCATCTTCATGTACAGTTATCGGTCCTTCTGGGTGTGGAAAAACAACATCTGTACAACGCGCTGTAGAGATGCTTGGTGGTACAATCACGAATACGCAACCTTATAGAAAGATTATTCCTGCTTTAATTGTCTCAACACCATTTGATGCAAATTACAGAGGGTTGCTTTTAGAAATATTAATTTGTGTTGATAATGAATTGGGTACTGAATACTATAAGGCTGCCTGTAAATCAAATGTAAATGCCCAACAAATCTTGGGAATGGTATGCCAAGTAGCTCATCTTCATATTGGAACTCTAATATTGGACGAAATTCAGTTTCTTGTACAACACCGATCTGGAACAACATTATACAAAATGATCCTTCAGTTAATCAATGCGTCAGGAATATCTGTGATGATGGTTGGAACAGAAGAGTGTCTTGATTATTTTGATCAAGCGCCGCAGATGGCGCGAAGGACAACCGGACTTCAATATCGTAACTTGGATTATGGTGATAAGTTTAAAGAGTTGTGTCAGGAACTATTTTCTAGGCAGTACACAAAGAATACTTCTGAGTTAACCGAAGGAATATTCGTATGGTTATATGAACACTCCGCAGGGAACATTGCTAATCTGACAGCATTAATTCATGATGCGCAAGAGCTAAGTATTATGGATGGTAACGAGTGTCTAAATATTACTTCCTTAACAAAAGCATACAACCAGCGAATGCAGATGCTTCACGGATATATTGAACAAAAAAAATCAAATAGAAAGAAAACTTCTTCTAAGCCGACAAGTAGCATTACAGTTCCAGAACAAATCGAAACAAAGGTAACTGCTACTGATGTAACTATTGTAGAAATAGCTGGAATTATCAAAAATAAAGATTTGAATGCAATAGAAACATACAAGAAGTACTTTAATGTCGAGGAGGTAGTTGTATGATTGCATATTTCCCTGAATTATACCCAGATGAATTGTTTTACAGTACTGTTGCTCGCTATTACTCCCATTTGTACCCATCATATAACATGGCTATTGAAAAATTGTGCATCAATAAAAATAGTAGAATTGATATCGAATTTGGGTTGAAAGCATTAAATAAAGAAACGCGTTCATTCTTTGAAAAAACGTATGGGCTAAGAAGTATTCTTTTGAATCATACAATGTTTCTTCAGTATGCAATGTTTGAAACAAATGATCGTCGAATGCAAGCGGAAGCGATATTATTAGACGGAGAGGGAGACATTCAATCTGCTTTGCGATTTCCAAAAAACAAGAATGGAACAAGATTTTTACGATACTGTCCATTATGCTTCAAAGAAGATAAACAAAAGTATGGTGAGGCATATTGGCATAAAGCACATCAAATTAGAGGTGTTGATGTATGCCATAAACACGGATGTTTTTTACATAATACTAATATTGAAATTAGTGCTAAGTCATCTCCAAGGTTATGGGTAGCAGATGATATTGTAGTAAATTGTGAAGCTGATTTAGCAAGTGAAGTAGAACAACAATTTGCAGATTATGCAATACAATTGATGAAAGTAAGAACAACTTGGAATTGTCCGATTAACGAATGGCTAATATCAAAACTAGAAGGAACCAAATATATATCAGCACGTGGAAAACGAAAATTCGTTAATGAACTCTATAGCGATATGTTGGAATATTATAAAGAATTCGGACGTGTTGGTATTGAAAAACAACATCAACTAGTAAAATTATTTACTGGATACAATAATAATTTTTTGGATATTTGTATGCTTCTTTTCTTTCTAAAAGTTTCAATAAAAGAATTAGAAAACCCATATCTGCCAAAAGAATCTCAAACAGAACGTTTCGATAAACAGGTTGAACAATATTATCAAGAAGGCTTAGGTTGTTATCGTATAGCTAGAAAGGTAGGCTCTAGTCCAACAACCGCATTAAAGACAAATTCCATTAAAGATAAAAAGCAACGTAATTATTCAAATCGTGCAGGCGCGACAAAACAAAATTGGGAAAAAATGGATAAAGAGATGTTGGTGAAAGTTAAAGAATTATGTGAAAAAATTTATACAGGTGATGGAGATAGGCCTAAGCGAGTTACTAGTTTTGCAGTTACTAAAGGGATGGGATGGCCTGACAAGAGACTAAATTATCTTCCAAAATGTAAGGAACTTGTAAAAACATACGCTAGTGAAAGTATCGAGGAGTATTGGGCTCGGGAGTGTGTATGGGCTTATGAGAAAATAATGAAAGAGTCTGTTAATATTAATTGGCGACAGTTACGTGATATGACAAATATTAGACGCAGTGATTTTGAGAGGTGTAAGAAGTATTTAAGTAATTATACAGATAATACTACTGCAGATAAGATTAGAAGAATAATTTAGAAAAGAAAAAGGATTATGAACATATTATTCATTATCCTTTATAACTTGAACAACGTCTTGAATCTGGCAATCGATGGCTATGCAAAGATCATGTAACGTGTTCATTGTGACGCTTTTATTTTTTCTTAATGAATCTAAAGTTCCAGTGCTAACATGATGAACTTTTATTAAATCGTACTGTGAAATTCCCTTCTTCTTTAGGGTATTCCAAAACGGCTCATAAGTAAAGATAACCGCCACCCCCATCGTTTCATATATAACAAATTATATAAT
>ERZ1026884.706-NODE-706-length-20475-cov-5.238688_pt1 | contig 20475 bp, 22 predicted proteins | sample MGYA00380172_ERZ1026884 | MGnify/ENA primary metagenome ERZ1026884 (study PRJEB33269, sample SAMEA4719808) | human gut metagenome | biome: human-associated habitat; feature: organic feature; material: feces | place: Cameroon | collected 2013-10 ... | reverse complement strand
GTTTCCCTCAGTTCTTCAGCCAGATTTTGCAAATCCTCTTGAATAAATTGCTTGATACTGTCATCTGCTTCACGCAGATTTCTTGTCTGTGCTGCAATATCCGCTTTCAGCTTATCACGTTTCTTTTTAATGATGTTATGTTCCTGTACCGTCTGTGACTGTTCCAGAACCTCCTCGATTTTAATTTTCAGAATCCTTCTGAAACGCTCGCTGTTTTCATCCGACAGTTCAGATAACTGCTGTACGACAAATTCATCCAGAAGAACGCCATCTACCGCTTTGAAATTACATTCCTTTTTGCGATAACCGGGACAAACATATTTAAATCGAGGCTTTCCATTCGTCCAACGGTCGGACTCAGAAATCACACTCAATCGTCTGCCACAGTGAGGACAATGCGCCAGCCCCGCCAACAGTGCGTTGGTCTTTCTATGAGGTCGATTGTATTTCTCTGCAATAGCATCCAAAAGTTCCTGCACTTCAATCCATTGTTCACTTGGAATAAAGCCTTCATGCCTTCCGACCGCAATAATCCACTCGCTAACAGGCTTGCTTTCAATGGTCTGAACATATTTTGGAGAGATAAATGTGCTGTCACTGCCTTCATACTTTTCCTGATCAGTTTTATTGTAAGCCGACAATCCGTGAGTTCCGTCAAACTCTGTCATATCTCCAAACACATTGCCGTCATGGTCGATGAAATAATCATAGCTGCGTTTATCAGCAGTACAATAGATAGGATTTCTCAAAACCAGTCTTGTGGTGGATGCATTAAATGCAGCACCCGAAGGAGTGTGAAATCCTTCCTCATTCATCTGCTTTGCAGTGGTCTGGATACTGCGAGTGGTTCGAAAAATTTCATACAATCGCTGAACCATACATTTTTCTTCTGGCAGACTTTCTAAGTAGCTGTAGCTTGGTTTGATTCTTGATCTGATCATCGATGCTGAGCTGCGTTGTAACCCCAAGCTTTAATTCCTCTATGTTGGGATAACCAAAGCCAATAGAACTGTTCACAACGGAACTCAGAATTTCATCACTTTGCTTTTGAACATCTTTATTGGCTTTTTCGACTATTGTACGCAACATCTTGATTTCTTCTGCAACTTTCGGATCCAAATCTGCTTCGCTCATATCAAAGAAACCAGAAATTAGCGAGCCAAGAGAACTGTTATGCGTGTCATCTTCACCAAGAACTCGTTCGGCAGGAATGGTATGGAATGGGAACAAATCATGTAATTCTTTTTGGCTTTTTACTTGTTTGTCCTCCATATTGTTTGGATTGATGGCATATACGGTTAATCCAAATAATTTATCGAAGTTATCGACAAGTACCTCGTGCGCTTCTTCACTCGGCGAAAAAGCGCCGTCCTTATAATAGTTGCTTTCCAATAGTGCCCACAATGCTTTTTCGTCGGTTTTTAGTCGATACTCTGCACGAATCAGAGCGGTTGTCGTATCTACATCGACATCGATAATAAAAGGCGACAAAGCCCCCAAGTTGTCGTCCGGGTCATCCAATGAGTAGTCCACTAAAAAATCAATGGAAATAACTTCGACCTGTTTGCAAAGGTCCTCATAGGAGAGTTTTTTCTCCATAAACAGTGCAATTTTAGTATAGAAATCTTCCCGTTTTAACAGTGGATAATCATTAAAGGATATATTTTTCCCTTCCAGTACATTGCCAATGCACACGAAGCATGATGTCTTGGCTGTGTTGTTTCTACCCACAATTAAGGTTGTCTTGGGATCGACTTCCAACTCGGCATCAATAAGCAATCTGTAATTTCTAATTCTTATTTTTGATAATTGCATATATGCCTCCGTTTTTATCTGTAGTAAGCTGTCAATTGTCTGTAGCTACCGTATCAGTTTTTTCTTTTGAATCAAGATATGACAAATACTGCTTATACTTCCGGAGCATCAGATTTTTGGCGTATTGCTCCATATATTCGTAATCAGGAGCGCCGTCATCGGTAACGGGCAGCATGATTTTGGTATTAGCCATGCGTTCTGCGTTAAATTTATACAGGTAGCCAAACTTGCTTTTCTGCTGCAGAATGGCAACCTTCATAAACAGTAACACAAACACATTGTCTTCATGGTGCTTCAAATGGAATCTTTTAACATCATCTGAGAAAATGCACTCATAGGGATGGTAGAAGCCAATAACCATACCGTTTCCATTGTAATTTACACCGAGTACATTTTTATCCAGGGATGCATTAGTGTCATTCACAAAACGTGCAACGCCGTTATTGTTATCCAAGGCACCGATAAAAGGTCTGTCTCCAGGAGCAGTATCTGCTACGACCAAGCGCTTTCCGGACAAAATATCGAAGATGTCAGAAACCAGGACAGGTTCCCATTTCTTTTGGGTGATTGCCGGAATTTCCATTGGTTCACCTAATTCTGCAATTCGTGTTTTCGCATATACCCTATATTTTTCCAACAGCGCAAGGCGCTTTTGGTTGGAATAGCTTGCCATATATTGATAATCTGGCTTATATTCATCGGTAGTTGGAAGCTGGATAATTTCTCTTTTTATACTCTCCTTATTACCCATATGACCATATGTGTACTTGGAACAGGTTTGTGAAATCATGCGAGCAATAAATTGTCCACTTAAAAGTTCATTATAGGCGCTACGCAGTAATAAAACAGAAGATCCTGCCCCGCCCCGTCCTAAAAAGTCATATGCTTGATAAAATGTGCTTCCATCCACTGGGCTAACCGTAATACACTCACGCTTATCAAGTTTCTCATCATCTTTTGGCTTGCAGCATTTCATCACTCCATTGTTTATAGCTCCTGATGCTACAAAAGGGACATCACCATCTTCGTAATTGTCTTTGTTCCGAGCGGATGGGCGTTCTACGGAGAAAATATCTCCAATGTGAAACTGTTCCCAACGCAATTCATCAAGGTTCCGCATTTTCTTCACCACCTTGACCAAATAAGTATTCTCTGTTCTGCATAATCATGGAGAATTCAAAAGTAAGATAATCACCAATTGCTTTTTCAAAATCAGCATCCGCTGGTATTTCATCATTAAAATAGAAGAAGGAATGTAGCCATTCATCCTCAGCCTTTACTGTAGATTCCACACAGAATTTTGAAGCCGCTTCAGTTCTGCCGAACCACACATCAAGTAGGTGTTGGCGCTTATCCTTTGCAGAATCGCCTTCAACAAGACCGATATGCGCACGCACTTCATAACCATCATCTCGAAAATCAATGAATTTACACACTTTGTCCTCAGGATGTGGCTCATGTGCAGTGAAGATTGCAATAACAGGGTTAGTACCTACGCCATAAAAGGTATCTGTATTGCAGGTAATGACACCTTCCAATGTATGGTGTTTCAGAATATTTTCCTTAAAAGTCTGTTCGTCTTTGGTCTTGCCTGTCATGGACGATTGAGGAACAATTACCGCAGCCCTTGCTCCTTCGGTCAGGGAATCGAGCAAATGCTCCACAAAGGACAATTCATACTGAGACGGATCTGACTTGGTTCCTTGCGAATAAGGAGGATTCATCATGCCAACAGTTGCGCCTTAGTGCGCCTTGTCGCGCCGGGTCTGTGTGCCGCTGTGTCACAGGCCTTTTCTTGTCCTCCGCCCATTGGGATGTCGGCGCGGAAAGGACGAGAAAATGAAACAGCGCTACATCAAGGTCAACCATGAACTGATTCCCGTAACTGAGGAAGTGTACAAGGCGTTTACCCGGCCTAATGAAAAGGAACGCTTCCTCGCACGTCGTGATGGCAAGTGCGGTCAGAGCAACTACCATCTGTGCTCTGGCGACTGTGCCAGCTGCCCGTGGCAGCAGGAAGGACATCGCTTCATTTCTATGCACAAGGCTTTTGGACCGAAACTGGAACGTGAAATCGCCGACATCAACAACGCATCTCCCGGTTTTGACGAAGTTGTCGCTGATCGCTTTCTGCTTGAGGAGCTTTACCGCCAACTAGACAAGTTGATTCCGGATGGCGCTCGTGTGTTCCAGCTCCGGGCTGAAAACTACACCGAACGCGAGATTGCTCAAGTGCTGGGCATTAAATCCCAATCCACTCTTAATTACCGCATCAAGAAGATGGATGCCTTCATTCGGGCACACCGCGCCGAGCTGGAAGATCTGCTTCACTAAGTTTTTCAAAAAATTTTGAGTTTTTCGTTCAACCGCAGGGGCTTTTCTCCAAAGGAAGTGAGGGGCGCAAGCAATCATCCTCGGAACGGAGGCAAGAATGATGGAAACAAGAGTCAAACCCGGTCAGCGGACGGCAATCCCCCCGGAGACCATTGGCATTCTGATGGAGATTTCCAATGTATCCCGTCGGCTGGCCCGCAATCTGGCACAACTGGTTGAACAGGAAAAATGTGAAGGAGGTATCCCTGATGAGCAAAATGTCCGAACTCGATGCTGCCATTGCCGAGCTGCGCAAATGCGGCGAGACCATTATCGGTGTTTCTGAAACGCTGCGGGAGTTGTTCAGCTCCAGTGAGCCTGAGAAGGCGGCTGAAGCACCGCCCCCCGCAGCGGAGACCAAGCCTGCCGCAAAGCAGCTGACGCTGGAGGAAGTGCGCAAGGTTCTGGCTCAGAAGTCTGTAGAGGGACACACTTCGCAGGTGCAGTTCCTAATCCGCAAGTACGGCGCAGACAAGCTCAGTCAGGTGGATCCGGCATGCTACGCCGACCTGCTTCACGAAGCGGAGGTGCTCTGATGCCCCCTTCCAAGCATGCAATCCTGTCAGCCTCGTCCTCTCACCGATGGCTCAATTGTCCGCCTTCAGCTCAGCTGGAGCTGGAGTTCGAGAATCGTGAAACCGAGGCTGCTGCCGAGGGCACCGCTGCCCATGCTCTGTGTGAGCACAAGCTCCGCCGGGCGCTGAAACGCCAGTCCCGCAAGCCAATCTCCAAGTATGACTGCGACGAGATGGATACCCACACCGACAACTATGTGCAGTTTGTGCTGGAAACCATCTCGGAGGCCAGTCAGCACTGCGCTGACCCAATCGTCAACATTGAGCAGCGGCTGGACTTCAGCTGCTATGTGCCGAACGGCTTCGGTACCGGCGACTGCATCATCATTGCCGACCATACACTCCATGTGATCGACTTCAAATATGGACAGGGTGTGCCGGTGGAAGCTGAACACAATCCCCAAATGATGCTCTACGCACTGGGTGCCCTTCGGATCTACGATACCCTGTACGACATCGACGAGGTGGCAATGACCATCTACCAGCCCAGGCGTGAGAACATCAGTACATGGACGATCTCCGTCGCCGATCTCAAGGCATGGGCTGAGGACGAGCTGATTCCCAAGGCCAAGCTGGCCCACGAGGGAAAGGGCGAATACCTGCCCGGCCCATGGTGTACCTTTTGCAAGGCTGCAGTTAAATGCCGTGCCCGGGCAGAAGAAAAGCTGAGGCTGGCTCAGTACGAGTTCGCACGGCCACCGCTGCTCACGGATGCGGAAATCGAGGAGATTCTGGATAAGCTCTCCGATCTGACCAGTTGGGTCAATGCGATCATGGCATATGCGCAGGATGCCGCCCTCAACCAAGGCAAGCAGTGGCGTGGCTGGAAGGTGGTCGAAGGTCGCTCCGTCCGCAAGTATTCCGATGAACAGGCCGTGATCGCTGCCGCCAATGAGGCTGGCTATCTCGACATTTTCAGGAAATCGCTGCTCCCGCTGACCGAAATGGAAAAGCTCATGGGCAAGCAAGAGTTCCAAAGCATTCTGGGTGGGCTGATTGTGAAGCCCGCCGGTAAACCCACACTGGTGCCCGCTTCGGACAAGCGTCCCGCGATCACTAACGTCAAAACCGAATTCAAAGACATTCAGGAGGGAAAATAATTATGGCAAAGCAGAATAATACCAAGGTTGTCACTGGTCTCGTCCGTCTTTCCTACGCTAACGTCTGGGAACCCAAGTCCATCAACGGCAGCGATCCCAAGTTCAGCTGCTCCATCATCATCCCCAAGACCGACACCGAAACGGTCAGCGCCATCAACGCCGCCATCGAGTGCGCCATCAAGGAAGGCATCGGCAAGTTCGGCGGTAAGACGCCGCCGAAGGGAGCTCTGAAGCTGCCGCTGCGCGACGGTGATACCGAGCGCGACGATGATGCTTATGCGGGTTGCTACTTCGTCAATGCCAACAGCAAGACCGCACCTCAGATCGTGGACAAGCATGTGCGTCCGATCCTCGACCGCAGCGAAGTGTACTCCGGTGTGTACGCCCATGTTTCCCTGAGCTTCTATGCCTTTAACACCAACGGCAATAAGGGCGTCGCATGCGGGCTGGGCAACATCCAGAAGATCAAGGACGGAGAGCCGCTGGGTGGCCGCACCAACGCCTCCTCTGAGTTCGAGACCCTCGACGATGAGGATTTCCTGTCTTAATTCATACGAAACGGGCGGCGGAGCAATCTGCCGCCTTGCGTCCTATTGGGGGTATATTATTGCGAACGCTATCTATTGACCTTGAAACATACAGCAGTACCGACATCGGCAAGTCGGGCGTTTACCGTTATGTGGAGGCTCCTGACTTCGAGATTCTACTGTTCGGCTACAGCTTTGACGGGCAGCCTGTGCGGGTGATCGATCTGGCCTGTGGCGAAAGCATCCCAGATGATGTGCTTGCTGCTCTAGACGATCCCACGGTTATCAAGTGGGCCTTCAACGCCAGCTTTGAACGTGTGTGCCTGTCCCGCTATCTTGGGCTGCCCTCCGGCAATTATCTGGATCCGGAACAGTGGCGTTGCTCGATGATCTGGTCGGCTTACCTTGGCCTTCCGCTGTCCCTTGCCGGCGTGGGTGCTGTGCTCCAGCTGGAAAAACAAAAGCTGGATGCGGGCAAAGATCTCATCAAGTATTTCTGCCAGCCCTGTACCCCCACAAAAACCAACGGAGGCCGAACGCGCAACCGGCCCTCGGATGCACCGGAGAAATGGGCCATGTTCAAGTCCTACAACCAGCGCGATGTAGAAACCGAGATGTCTATTCAAGAGAAGCTATCACGATTCCCTGTACCGGACTTTGTGTGGGACGAGTACCATCTGGATCAAGAAATCAACGACCGTGGCATTCGACTGGACATGCCGTTGGTCGATCATGCCATTCAGATCGACGCGCAGTCCTCCGCAGAGCTGACCCAGAAGATGCAGAAGCTGACTGCGTTGGAGAACCCCAACTCCGTAGCGCAGATGAAGGCGTGGCTTGCGGAGCATGGCATGGAGGTCGAGTCCCTTGGAAAAAAGGACATCAAAGCTTTGCTCAAGGACGAGCCGCCCGATCTGGCGGACGCGCTGCTGTTGCGGCAGCAGCTGGCGAAAAGCTCTGTGCGCAAATATCAGGCCATGCAGAAATGCGTCTGTGAGGACGGTCGCGCACACGGCATGTTTATGTTCTACGGCGCAAATCGTACTGGTCGGTTTTCGGGCAGGCTGATACAGCTTCATAATTTGCCCCAGAACTACATGGATGATTTGGAAGAGGCCCGTGGGCTGGTGCGAAACGGTGACTATGTTGCCCTTAAATCCCTGTACGATTCTGTGCCTGATGTGCTTTCTGAGCTGATCCGCACCGCCTTCATCCCTTACGAGGGCGGCAAGTTTATCGTAGCAGACTTTAGCGCCATCGAAGCCCGTGTCATCGCTTGGATGGCTGGTGAGCAGTGGCGTCTGGATGTTTTCAAGAATGGCGGCGACATCTACTGTGCCAGCGCATCCCAGATGTTTCATGTGCCTGTACAGAAGCACGGTATCAACGGCCACCTCCGCCAGAAGGGAAAAATCGCTGAACTGGCACTCGGCTATGGCGGATCCGTCGGTGCCCTCAAAGCCATGGGTGCTCTGGAAATGGGCATCCCGGAAGAAGAACTGAAACCGCTTGTGGACGCATGGCGGGCATCCAACCCTAACATCACTCAGCTTTGGTGGGAAGTGGACGAAGCAGTAAAAAAGACAGTCTCCCAGAAGGTTCCTACAGAAACACACGGAATCCGCTTTGTGTACGAGAGTGGCTTCCTGTTTACCTGTCTACCCTCAGGCAGGCGGCTGGCCTACGTCAAGCCCCGGATCGGCGAGAACAAGTTCGGCGGCGAGTCTGTTACCTATGAGGGCATCGGTGGCACAAAAAAGTGGGAGCGCCTTGAAAGCTATGGCCCGAAGTTCGTGGAAAACATCGTTCAAGCCTTGAGCCGTGACATCCTGTGCTATGCGCTGAAAACGCTGCGATGCTGCAACATCGTGGCACATGTCCATGACGAAATCATCATTGAATGCCGTCCAGACACATCCCTTGATGCCATTTGTGAGCAGATGGGTCGAACGCCGCCATGGGCCAAGGGACTGATTCTGCGGGCTGATGGTTACGAAACACAGTTCTACAAAAAAGACTAATCAATCTCGGTAACAGAGCTTGCTATTTCGACAAAACAGAGCGTATATGACACTACCCCAAACAGGAAAGGAGTTTCAATCCATGACCTACAAGGACATTCTGAAGCTGCCCGAAGGAGCGCATCTGGCGACCGTCAACACGGAGAAATGCATGGTTGTCCGGCTGCGCGATGGCTTCACCCTGACAACCACGCTGCCCGGACGAAAGCTGCTCATCCAGCGTTACAGCGAGAAAGCGAATCTGCTGTACGAGGACACCGTTGACAACATCTTTGCATTGGCAGAGGAGGCTACGAAATGAAAGTGCTGATTGTTGAACCCGGAAAACATCCGCGCAAGGCCGACATTAACCACACCCTTGAAAACCTGCAAAGCATCGTAGGCGGCTACATTGAAGTCACCTATCCGTGGCAGAACAGGATCGGGCTGATCTGCAATGAAGAGGGGCTGCTCCGAAAATTGCCTTTCAACCGGATAGTCGCGCCCGGCAATGCGATCTTCGGCACATTCTTCCTCTGCGGATTGGGCGAAGAGGACTTGACCGACCTGCCGGATGATCTGGCGGACAAATACATGAAGGTGCTGTACGATCCGGAGATGCTGGTTCAAACACCGATGGGATATACAGTAGTGCGTATGGCCTGACTGCCAGGCTGAGCAAAAGCGCTCCTTGCTCCATGCCGGAGAAAGGGGCGCTGCTTTGAATTCAGGGCACAAAACGCACCCTCCCGGAATCTGATGCGCTTCCTTCTTGAAAAGAGAAAGTGACTTCAATCCGGGAGGGTATTATGCGACTATTTCAAAAGCTCCGCAAGGTAATGTTCATCCTTCTTGTGTGAACCATTATGCTGCTTGTAGGCGCGGATGGCGGTAACCAGCTTTTCGCAGTCTGCTCCGAAATAGTTTCCATAAAACGCTGTACTGTTGTCGTACTTTTTCCTGCCACAGCGGATATGCTCTTTGGCGAAGTCTTTGGGCTTCACTTTCGATTTGACTTTTTCATATTCATCCGCCAGTTCTTCTGAAAGGATCAGCAACATTTCCAGCTCCGGCTTGGTGCAATACTTTTCAATCGACGTTATTTTGTCCTTGTACTCGGTTGGTATTTTCAGTTCTTCGTTCATGACGTCTCCAACACGCATGATATGGACTTCATCCGGATACAGATTCAGGGCGGCTTTTACTGCGCCGGAAGACTTTATCTGGCGAGCATGATACGGAACCAAGCCCAGTAAATCATCGGATGTAAACTTCAGTTTTTCATTTTCCAGAAGAATGTTGATGATTTTGAGCTCATTAGGGCCTTCGCACATAATCAGCAGCTTCATTTCATCAACTTCCTTTTCAGATTCATCAGTTCCTCGTAGTTGACGGCAGTCTGGAAAGCATTGTTGTAGAAGCGCTTGCTCTTGAGCAGACCGGATCGCACGTCGAAAGACTCGTACATGTTCTTCACTGCGATCTTTGTGTCTGCCTGGCATACCCAAATGTTATCCTGCCGGTTGAAAAGGTCAAGCACTTCGCAATAGTGCGTTGAAAACAGCAGCGTTGCGCCATGCCTGTTGACCGTCTTGTCCATGTAAAGGCTGAGCATGTTCTCGACAAGCGTCTTGTGAAAATGCGCCTCCGCCTCATCGATCAGGAGATCAAAGCCCTGCTGAAGCGATGCAACAACCATCGTATAGAGCAGGATGCCCTTGGTGGTGCCGCTGGACAGCATGTGCAGCAGCTCTTTATCGGACAGCACAGTTTCCTGATTGCAGAAGCAGACGCGGTAATTGTGCTCATCCTCCATCTGAATACGCTGAATGTTGCCGTCGAATATGCGGATGATTACAGAGAGCACCTCATCCGGAATCCTGTACGTCTTGAGCAAACGGAACACCATCTGATAGGTATCCGCGCCCTTGCCCTCGCTGTCGAAGAAAACAGCGGACACCTGCTTCTTTTTCAAAACAAAGAAGGTACTGGCTGTATCTTCCGGCAGTTCGCCCAGGTTTTTCGATTCGACGAAATCATCCTCTGCATAAATGGAATTGATTTTCGTTTTGTAGTATTTCTTTTTGTAGATGTGCTGGTTGGCGAAGGTTGCCCTGTTGCCAAGCGTCTGGTCTGATTTCAGCTCTGTCGTGTATTTATAGATGTATCCCTCATGATAGAAGATGATCTCCAGCTGCACACCCTCATAGCTGTAATGTTTGTTTTCGAGCCGGAACTCACTCAGAATATCATAACAGCACTCAAGCAATTCCAGAGCGGTCGTCTTGCCGGACGCATTCTTGCCAACGAAAGCGCCTACGCTGTACACAAACAAGTCCTCAGCGATTTCTTGAAGCTCGTACTCTTTATTCTCAGTTGTTTTCTTCGACTTGGCTACCAAATCAATGGTGGTATTGTCCTGACAGTTTTTGAAATGACTTGCCCTGACGCGCAGCAGCTTCATCAGAAACACCTCCTCTCGGGAATAGTATACCCCAAAATTCGATTTTAAGCAAGTTTTTTGTTTGAAATTTAATGAGTGAAGTTGAAACAATGCTCTCATTGCAAAACATTGTCCATCTCATCCATAATGCCTGATTTTATATCAGGGAAAAAAGTTGACTACTTTTCGTTCAAACAGGCCCTCAACTCTCCAAAGGAAGTAGAGGGCATATTCATTTGCCCCAAAGATTGGAGGGTTCCCACATGTTTTTTGTCAAGGCAACGCTGGCTCCCGGTGTCTGTGTGCGCGTGGAAGTCCGTAGCGACAACGTCTTCACGCGCTGTCCCTGCTGCGGTGACGAGATGCAGGTCAATCTGACCGACGTCTTTGCGGACGGCAAGGGCACGCTCGAGGACACCGATGTGCTGTGCAAGGACTGCAGCGAGATGCTGATGGAAAGGATGCGTGATTCGTGAGCGTCAGCAAATTCAACCATGAGGGTTACTACGACCCGACCACCTATGAAGCGCTCACGAACATAGAAGCTGAAGAGCGCAAGGCCAAGTTCCGCCCGCTGGTGTTCATCTGCTCTCCCTTCTCCGGGAACGAGCAGACGAACATCGAAAATGCCCGACGATACTGCCGATTTGCCGTAGACCGGGGCTATGCTCCGTTTGCACCGCATCTGTTCTTCCCGCAGTTCATGGACGATGCTGTGTCGGAAGAGCGCGAGAACGGCATCTTCATGGGCATCATCATGCTCACCAAATGCGCCGAGCTGTGGGTGTTTGCCCGGAGCCCGGGTGGCGGTGACCGCATTTCAAAGGGCATGGCTCAGGAGATCCGCAAAGCCGAGTCCCGCAGCATGCCCATCCGCTATTTCACAACTGACTGCGAGGAGGTGGAGGTATGAATTCCACCGACAATGGCACGTTCAGCCTGTTCTGCGCCAACGTGACCGGCATCGAAAGCAACTGCATCTATCCCAATGAGCAGCCGATCACCAGCAAGGAAGCGCTGGAGGCCGCGGTCGTCCGGGACTATGTGGTTGCCCGGTTTAAAAACAACTACCGCAATACTGCCAACTTCGTCTCCGCCAACTGTCTGTGCAAGGACTGTGACAACGATAGCTCGGACAACCCGGATGAATGGGTCACGCCGGAAGATGTGCGTAGGGCTTTCCCGGATGTCCCGCTGGGTATCCACTACAGCCGCAACCACATGAAGCCCAAACGCGGCAAAGCACCCCGTCCCAAGTTTCACTGCATCCTTCTCACGGATGCAATTACCGACCACGAAGAGTACAAGCGCCTGGCCAAGCTGGCCCATAAGGTATTCCCGTACTTCGACACCCGGGCGGAGGACGCTGCCCACTTCTTCTTCGGCACGCCGGATGCCCATGTGGAGTTCTATCCTGGCACGATCACTTTGAATGAGTGCCTGGAGATGTACTACCCGGATACCGAGGATGACTCCTTCTGGGATCTGGACAGCCCCTACACCGACACCATTCCCGAAGGCAGTCGCAACAGCACGATGTCCCACTTTGCAGGCCGTGTGCTCAAGCGATTCGGTGATACGGACGAGGCCTATCAGGCATTTCTGAAACGCGCCGCCAAGTGTGAACCGCCTTTGGGCGATGACGAACTCAAAACCATCTGGCACAGTGCCCAAAACTTCTACCAGCGGATTTCCAAAGAAGAGGACTATGTGCCGCCCGAGGAATGGAACGCCGAACGCAGCAGCGGCTTCAAGTACGATCCGCCCGACCGTACCGATGTGGGCCAGGCTCGTTTGCTGGGTACCTACTTTGGACAGGAGCTACGCTACTCTCCAGCGACCGACTACATTCGATACGACGGTTCCTGCTGGCAGGAAACAAAACCGGGCGCACAAGCGGTGGCTCATGCGCTGACAGACAAGCAGCTGGAAGAAGCAGAAGCCGCAATGGCAGAAGCTGTCGAAGCGCTTACCGAAACCGGCGCACAGGAGCTGCTCTCCAAGCACGGCAAGAAAAAGGCCGAATCCATTATGGAAAGCGACCAACGCGATGCCTTCATGGCATACCTCAAGGCCGAAAGCTACCACAGCTTTGTCCTCAAGCGTCGGGAATCCAAGAACATCACAGCCACACTGAAGGAAGCGCGTCCTGTGCTGGAGATCGAGCCGGGTCTTCTGGACAAAGACTGGTTCCTGCTGTGTACGCCCAAGCATACCTACGATCTCCGCAAAGGGCTGGCGGGTATCCGCGACCACAACCCGAATGACTTCATCACAAAGATGACCGCTTACAGCCCCAGCAACAAGGGCATGGACATTTGGCTGGATGCCCTGAACACCTTCTTCTGCGGTGACAAGGCGCTGATTCAGTATGTGCAGCGTGTCGCAGGAATCGTGTGCGTAGGTCAGGTGTTTCTGGAAGCAATGATCATCGCCTTCGGTGACGGTCGCAACGGTAAATCCACCTTCTGGAACACTCTATCCCGGGTCATGGGCAGCTACAGCGGCAATATCTCTGCCGATTCCCTGACCATGAACTGCAAGCGAAATGTGAAACCCGAGATGGCTGAAACAAAGGGAAAGCGGCTTCTTATCGCCGCCGAGCTCGAGGAGGGTACCCGACTCAATACCAGCATCGTAAAGCAGCTGTGTTCTACGGACGCTGTGTTCGCCGAAAAGAAATACAAAGACCCGTTCAGTTTTACGCCCAGCCATACGCTGGTGCTCTACACGAATCACCTTCCAAAGGTAGGCGCAAAGGATACGGGTATCTGGCGTCGACTGATCGTCATTCCCTTCAAGGCTAAGATCGAAGGCTGCTCTGACATCAAAAACTACACGGAATACCTGTGTGAGAATGCCGGTGAAGCCGTGATGAAGTGGATGATCGAAGGTGCTTTGCAAGCCATTGATCTGGGCTTCAAGATTCCGTTCCCTGCCTGTGTGGAAGAGGCTATTGCCACCTAAACTGAATGGTCTCGGCAGCTCGGTCGATTACCAGCCTCTCAGTGTAATTCCACAAGAGCTGTCCGGGGTCATCTTCAAAGCGCGGCTTATGTCTGATAGTATGCACCTTATGGTAGTCAACCGTCATACGTTCGATCTTGTCTGGCTTTTCATTCGCATCAAAAACAAACAGATCCTGCATCCCAGTCAAGTCACGAATGCTATCGGACAAATCTTCGCCATCAACCTCAAAATCAGAGCACAACGCACCGAAGAACTTAAACTCCTCGCCATCAGTGTTGGTGATGGTCATGTTCCAACTGCCTACATCCATGACGATGCAAGGATTGTAGCTCATGAAGTATCTGCCCACCTTGTCCAGAACCCGTTGTGTCTGCTGTGCATCAACAGCGATGCTCTGAGAACGCACCTTTTCATGCTTTCCATGACCAAAGTTGTATCCGGAGAACCAGATGCGGCCTTTATTATTGATAGTCAGATGCTGTTCGACCTCATCTTCAGGCTCCGGACAAGGACCAAAGCAGACGTTGTCGGATTCAATCCTGATCTTCTGAACTGTACCCCTAAAGCATGGAACGAGCACTTTTGGAATAAGGGTGTCGCTGGTGATGTCAGCCAAATGCGAAAGCGCAGTAATGAACCACTTACGGTTATCTTCTGCCAGCAGGTCTTCGTTCCACCAATGTGTGATCCCACGCCACTTTGAGAAGATCGCTGACCCAAGCAGATAGGCATTTGTCACATCGTTGATGACGGTCTGCAGGGCGTCGGCACGCAAGAAGGCTTCTTCTGAGAAGGCAGCAATGAAGCCCTTTCCAGTATCCATCTCGAAATCGAGGGCAAAGCAGTCATCAGCAAAGCCTTCTGTTACCATCGCCTCAGTTGTATTGTCTGCCCGATATAACGAGAGCCATTTATGTGCAAAATCGTTGACCTGCTGCATGGATGCCAACGCCGTCACCTCCTTGCATGTTGAGTGATTGTGTTAATTAGTGGTGTGATCCAGTTTTGGACAGTTCATAAATGCAGTAGAATCCACCTGTATGGCATCATTCCAAAAGGTGACCTCTGCCAAATTGACACATCCATCAAAGGCATGCGCTCCAATTGTTTCAGTGTCAGAGTAGAATGTAACCTTGGTAATACCGGTACACCCAGCAAAGGCATATTCTTCAATCTTGGCTGCATCCCAGATTGTGAGGTCGGTAATGCCAGTACATCCTTCAAACGCATGGGCACCGATAACACTGGTATCGGACGGAATGCTAATATCCGTCAATGCTGTGCATCCCGCAAAAGCATAATTGCCAATGATGCCCGCATTCCATAGAGAAACGTCCGACAGTGCTACGCATCCTTCAAATGCATGAGCACCGATGCACTTCGTGCTGCTTGGAATACTTATGTCCTGCAAATTGCTGCATTCCGCGAAGGCATAGTCACCGATCTCGGTTATGTCAGCCCACATTGAGATGCTTTGGAGGCTGGTGCAGTCCTGAAATGCACGATCTGCTATTCTAATAACTGGATGGCCTCCAAGTTCAGAAGGGATTGTTATGTCTGCGGCGGTACCCCTATAGTTCGTGATTACAGCTCCACCCGTCAGTACAACATCATACACATACTCAGACATTGTAACTGAATCGATGGTAGACGCATTCCTTTCCATCGCAGTTAAGCCGCGTTGGACAGGGATTGCCGATGCAAAATCGATGGAAATCACTGCAATACGCGGAAGAACATACAACGAAACAAGGCAGATCAAAACAAACAACCACTTGCCAATGCCATGCGATTTCCCAAATATATACTTGGCTTTCTTTGGTGTCTTGCTGATTACAAAAAACAACGTGGTCAAGACAGCAAAGTCCAACAGCGCAGGAAGCATGGATATCCTCTTGTTTGTTATTGCAAGAAGCAGGCCAAGTGCCATGATCGACGCATTAATGATAAACATAACCCTGCTGAATGCGCGTCCTTGCTTGGGATTGGATGGAGCAGTATTGCTACGCTGAGTTGCCGCCTTGGGGGCATGGTAGCTGCTTTGGTTAGTCTGCCTTCCACTTGAAGTGTATGAGTGAGAAGATGTGTATGTTTTAGGCTGATAAGAGCTGCGAGGATGGATGTAAGCATGCGAGTAATGACTTGATGAACCATTATCATCGTTTTCTTCATCATCTTCATCGTCTGTTACGGAATATGGCTCATCCTCTCCATCGTTGTCATCTTCGTCCTCTTGGTCTGCATCGTCCGGTTCCACAACGGTATAGGGATCATCGCTGTAATTGTGATGAAGATTAGCGCCGCATTCAGTACACTGCCACTCATCCTGATAATCTACATACAACCACTGTTCCGCTAATATCGCACCGCAATTCGGACAAGTGAGTTTTTCTTCTTCCTCGACGATTGAATACTCGTCATCGCTGTAACTGTGATGAAGGTGAGCACCGCAAGACGAACACTCCCAGTTATCAGAATATTTGCTAAAGCCACTCTGGTCGTCTAAGGTTGACCCGCACTGAGGGCAAGCGAAGCCATCCTCGTCAATAATATCATCTTCGGTTGTACCATTGATGTGGCCACATTCAGTGCATGTCCAAGAGCCATAACTATCTGAGAAACCCGATTGCCTGTTTAGAAGCGCACCGCATTCGTCGCAGAACCACGCTACGCCTTCATAAGTATCACCATCATAGACATCATCGTCCATGAGGAGTTTCCCGCATGCAGTACATGTCCATGTGCCGCCATCAGGGTCAAAACCGGGCTGATCATTGAGTGTTGCACCACAGTTCGGGCAATAATACTCATCCATCGTTCTCACCTCAAACCTAACCAGTCGCTTCTCTTCTGGTCGCAGGTCTCTACAATCAAATATTCATCAAGTAGAAGATCACAACCGCTTGCATTACCATTATCAACGGGATGCCCACAGTGAAGTAATCCTTCTTGGTCTTGTGCTGGAAAGCATACATGGCAATCAGTCCGCCAAGGGATCCCCCAATGAATGCAAGGCCAAGCAACGTAACAATCCGAATCCGTCCGCGATGCTCTACGGCATTGAGTTTATCGATGCCAAAGGCTATCAGCGTAACTACATTGATTGCAAGCAGGTAAACTATCAAGAATTTGTGGACAGCGAAGAATTCCCAGAAGGCAAAAGTAATCTCCTGACCTCGCACCCCTTTGAAAAACAGGTACGCCACAACCTGAATAACAAGGACACATGCAATGAATACACGCGACATCATATTGTCCTTGACGGATTTTCGGTCAAACAAAAGCATGCAGAAAACCATGCCGAGTGAGCCACCCAGTAGACTGGTAAAAGTCAGAACTGTATCAATCTGTCCATTGGCAGTATGCCTGTATAGCAATGTGTTGATGCCATAGAGGATGAGTCCGAGAATGTTAATTGCAATGAGATAGTACTCCAGTGTACCAAGCATCTATGTCACCCCTTATGGTGTCAAACCTTGTCAGCCCACGCAGCCAGCTCTTCCTTGCTGGCGTTACGCTTGAAGATGCATCCCTCAAGCAAAGTGGCAGTCGGGCAACTCGGCTTCAGTGCTTCGTTCGTTTTGCCCATTCCGCTGCCGCCAGACGTGGCAAACGGAATGACGGTTTTCCCGGCAAGATCATATTGCTCGAGAAAGGTGTTGATGATGGTTGGCGCAACATGCCACCAAATGGGGAAGCCCACAAAGATGACATCGTACTCATCCATATTGTTCCGGATTGCTTCTACGGTGGGACGGGATGCTGGATCCTTCATTTCGATAGAACTGCGGGATTTTCATTGCGCCAGTCGAGATCATCGTTGGTATATCGAACAGCATCGTTGGTATATCGAACAGCGGGCGCTATTTCAAACAGATCAGCCCCGACGGCTTCTGCAAGGTTTTCAGCAACCTTGACTGTGATGCCACTCGCGGAGAAATACGCTACCAGCTTTCTACTCATGTCATACGCTCCTCTTAAAATGCAAATAGTGTCTGCTTCATTTATTATACCACTGTTTGATCTTTCCTGCTACCTATGCATGTAAAAATGAGGCCACACGAGGTTTTTGTCAGCAATGATAGACAATCTGACCCCCTATATAAAAATGACCCCTCCCGCAACGGAAGTGGCTCCCCCTAAAATGAAAATGACCCCTCGGTCATGCAGCCATTTGCGTTTCATTCTGTTGTATCAAATACGAGAACTTGATTTCAAGCACAATATCTGTGGTCTGAATGTTCAGAAGGTCACAGAACAAATCGCAGATATGGCGAGGCGTAAGGACAATGCCCAGTGTCTGACCATCACCGCCAGAATAGCGCATAAATTCGCCATAGAATCTTCCAATGAAATCCTCGCTAGAGCTTCGATACTTAATGTTGTCAAAGACATTCTTCTTCAAAAACTCAGTGTAGAATTTCAGTGGGGTTTTGCCCAGTTTGGCATCAACTTCGTTCAAACGGGCGCTTGTGCGGATGATAGAAAATTCACTCATCAGCTTGTCACGTTTTGCATCAGGCCCAACATTGGATGCTTTGAGGCGGCGCTGAATCGCATCGTAAATCAGCTGACCATCTGTGGTCGTTTCGTCACCGAGCAAATCATCGGGTTTGAAAAACTTATCATCCAGTGCCAGAAGAATACCGGAGACCACCAAAGGCTTGTCCTGATCCTTCAGGGAGCCATAGGTGCGCAGATATTCGTGCAGTTCCGCCGCATCTTTCAGAATTTCCTCAGTAGTCTTTTCAACATCGGTCTTTTCTGCCAGAACATAACGAGTATAGTATTCGTCGATATTGACAGCGGTGAAGGAGGTAAAAGATTCAATATCAGGGAGCTGCTTATACCCATCTCTATCATCCACATACAGCGGAGTGATTTTATGGTGCTTTTCATCTCCTGAAACACCGATTGCAAAAATCTTATGGAAGCTGCTGTTTTGCGCAATGTGCTTGGCGTAAAAATATGCTCCATTAACAGCGTAATCTGCAATATCTTTCTGATCGACAGAAAGGATTCCTGTATTGCTCAGTTTCTGATGCTTGGTAAGATCAGCTTTGTCCTCAATGACAATAACAAAATCTTTAACAACTGCAACATACTCGGGGTATCCAGCGTTGCCAGTACCACGCTTTGATGCACTCTGCAAAGCGTCATTGATTTCCTTAACATCGCTACCTTGAGCATCATATTTAATTTTGGAGTCATCGAGCTGACGAGCGACCCACAAATCGGTTTTAACTTCTTTCTTTGCCATTTCATTTTCGCCCTTTCTAAGTATCTGTAAGGACATATTGCCTAATTTCTGAGTATCTAACTGAGTTTCTATATCAAGCTTGTATGTTTTTTCTAAAAGAGAATATAGTTTGAAATGTCATCATTAGAAAACCCTATCCATTTCAAGCTCATGCATTTGATCAATTCATCGAGAAGAATCATCAAATATTTGGTGTTGGAGTCATTTTTGAAATCATAGTAATACGCATATCCATGTGCAATAGTACGCCTAATTTCCTTAATTTGATCACTAATCTTCTCTGCAGAAATCTTCGTTCGTGATAGTAATTGTGGGAATTCATTAAACATACATTCCAATTCTTTTTTTAGGGGAAATTTAGGGTTTTGAGCATTCTTGTGATCCAGCTTGTCGAACAAATACTCAAACGCCATAACTTGTTCTACAAATCGCTGCGGTGTATACATGGAGTTAAAATCCCCTAAATGCCCCAGGGGAATGCTTTGTGTTATTTTATTGCCGGAATCTAACGCTATGTTATTTAAGATTTTCGGGATGTATTTCATAACATCAAATTCGTGGAAGAAACCACCATGCCCACCAACTATATCTTCTGAAATGAGAGGACAGTAGAACCACCCTGCTTTCAATCCTTGTTTATAAAGTGTAATCCGTTTGAAAGGAACTTCTGCATGGGATGTCATAAACATTGCAAGCCTATGTAGAACGTTAGTAATATCATAGCACTCTTGTATCTCGTTGCTGTGTAGAGGCAGAAGCAGCTCACCCCTTCTGTCGAGGTCTTCCAAAAGTCCAAGCCGACTATTGTGGCCTATCCGGAATTCTAATTCGTACCTATGGTTGTTCATATCAAACGGAACCTTATATGCAATCTTAGGATCTACAGCCAAGTTGATTCCGGCTCGCACCATATCAATGTATTCATATTCGTATCTAAAAACTTCATCGAGGGAGGGAGATTGAAGGCCTATGGAGTCATACTCTTCATCTTTGTCGAACATATTGATAATATAGCAACGTAAATAGCAGGTACTACCCATAGAGTTTTCTACTAAAAAAGTTGCTTTCCGTCCACGAATCCCGATATCAAAGCATTGTCCATGCAGGATATAGTTTTCTTTAAAATTGTGTTCTTTACAAAAATCATCCAGCAGCGAATCATCCGTAAATAATTCCATGCGGTAGTTTTCAATTACAAATGGTATCTTTCCGTTTCTGAAGGAAATGAAGCCTTTGACCATTATATCACCCTTTAATATCTATTATTCTGTAGGTCAAATTGCTGCCTTTTACATTGATGAACCATTACTGACTAAAGCTATTCTTCTTTTCTAATGCCAAGCCAATCAATCGATCTGCTTGATCAGCCATAAACAGAGGGATGTTCAGTACATCATCATCCAGCTTCAGAT